>OFFP01000912.1_pt1 | contig 22130 bp, 21 predicted proteins | sample 1521431 | NCBI WGS metagenome assembly OFFP01 (sample SAMEA3504104, study PRJEB24116) | mouse gut metagenome | biome: mouse gut; feature: mouse-associated habitat; material: faeces | place: Denmark | collected 2011
CGGCTACCTCCTTTAGCCGCCGCTTTTTGCAGTAATACCGCGTCATTCCTTGAGAAGATAAAAAGAAACGGCGGCTTTGATCTCTCAAAAGCCGCCGCGTATGAATAGGCGTGTGAAAATACCCCTGCTGTACGACGGCTTTTTTTCTTTTGCCGTCGTGCGGCAGATTACTTTTTAAGTTTCATTATTTTTTTCGTTTTCTGATAATGTGAATGACAATGACCGCAACTACAATTAACGAAATCCCTCCAAATAAAGGAAGCCATGTGTCAGTAACACTTTGCCAAACAGCACTCCAATTTACATTTTCCGGCATAACTTAAACCTCCAATTCTTCAATTTGTTTTTCCATAACCATATGTTTACATGACAGGTAAGTGGCAATGAAATATCCACCATACACAATCAAGAACATCAAAACAGTAACACCAATATTTGTAGATATGTGCATATTTAGAAATTCTTCTACAATCGCTGTGATTTTTCCAATTCCAAAGGCTGAAAACATTCCTGCAAGCAAAAGCGGCACAACAAAGAATATCGCTATCTGCTTGAATAAAGCTCCGAAAAGTAACCGGCTATCCGTCCCCAGCTTTTGTAATAATCCGTATCGGTAAACATTATCTGCGGTTTCTGTCAACTGTTTTAGGGACAGCAGCGCGGCGCATATCAGCAGAAACACCAGCCCGATATAGCAGCATAAGAATACCAGCAACGCGCAGGAGCCGTAATACATACTGCTCAACATGATTTTTTCAGTATACCGATACCCCTCTGTTTCCCATTCCAGCCCAATCGGTATCATTTTCTGCAATATTTCATCTGTATTTATACCGGGTTTATACTGTACTAACAAAATATTTATGTCTTTCGTTAAAGACGCAGCGGCATGATCGGGAACAATAAAGGTTCCCCTGTCGTTATTACCTACCGAAGTCATCAAAACAGTTTCACCCAGCGGCTTCTTCCCACCCGGCTGTAAAATCGTCCCATTCAAGTCAATTTCCGTACAGGACTGCAAAAATGAATCAATATATTGCAAAGTGCCTTTGTAATTACAGTTTAAGAGAAATTCATTATCAGCAAGACTTATGGGGGCTTTACCCTGTGCCGCTAATGCACGGTTAAAATCTGAAATGGAAACTACCGAAACACCCACTTCGGGAATGTCACTGTCAATGTGCCATAAGTTTAAGTCCTGTCCCTCAAACAAATCCCCATAGGTTATTTCTGCTTCATAAAGGCTGATCTGCGCTATGCTGTCTGCATAGATACCCATATCCACGTCCCTTGATTTCAGATATGCCGCAATGTCCGTTTCTCCTGCCACATCAATATCCGCAACAACATTCAAATCATAAGGAAGCGAAGCCTTAGACGTTTCATTCATGGTTAAAGCAGAACTTATCCCCACGGATATGCCACAAATAGATATGGCGAGCAAAGCGCATACTACGCTCATAGTCATAAAATCCGTCTGCACTTTACTTCCGATCTGTCGGCTTAAAAAGGTATTCAGCCCTTTCAGATAAATTTTCCTGTTTGCCTGTATCGCTGTAAGCAATACTGCCGATACAGAAAAGAAGAAAAGTGCTGTCCCTGCTGCTAATAAAACTACTGCAATCTGAAACCATGAATTTTCGCGGCTGGGAAGTATACCATAGTGCTGAATAATCACGCCGGAAGAAACAATACAAAGGATAGAAAGCGCAGCTAAAGAAATTTGCGCGGCTTTGTTCCTTAGTGCCATGACTTCATTCTTCCTGCTGGCGGTCAACAGGTCAATCAACTTGACCGAAGAAACCGTTCGCACATTGAAAATCATGACAATCAGAAAAATCAATACAAAACAGCCGATTGTCTTTTTCAGCGCACTCATGGAAAAAACAATCTGAAACTTACTCATATCTATTGCAAACAGGCGTAAAGAAAATATGGAAAGTCCCTGTGACAAAAGCAGCCCTAATATAAGCCCAAACACAAGGGACAGAATCCCCACGCATAAGGTTTCCCCTGCAAAAATCCTTAATATTTTCCCTTTTTCCATTCCTAACAGTGTATAGATCCCCAGCTGATCAGAAAGCAATTGCTTTGTCGCATCCAGGTCACGGAATGCGGGCTGGGACCGGATGGAGTTGAAAGCATAAAACATACTCACTGAAATCATCAGCGTCAAGAAATAAATCATATAGTCCTGTATATTTTTCCGCACATTGCGAATGATCAATTTACCCTCTGTCACTGGTTTCACCTCCCAACACAGAAACGACCTCCATGATCTCTTCAAAAAAATCTTTCCGTGATCTTGTCCCGCGGTGAATTTCATTGAAAATCTTCCCGTCCTTAATAAAAAGAATCCGGCGGCAATAGCTGGCCGTGAAAGGATCGTGCGTTACCATGAGGATCGTCGCGGAAAGCTTTTGGTTCAATTCTTCTGCGATCCCCTGTACCCTCTGATCGATCTCTTTTGCCTTTATGCCGGAAATAGACAGGGCAAGGGAAATATTTTCATACGCGGTCAATGTATCAAGCAGATTAAAATCCTGGAAGATAAAGCCCAGCTTTTCCCGCCGAAAAGCCGACAGCTGTTTTCCGCGCAGAGTTGTAATGTCTTTTCCCTCAACCAGGATTTTTCCGCTGGTTACGGTATCAATCGTGGAAATGCAGTTGAGCAGGGTTGTCTTTCCGCTGCCGGAAGCCCCCATGATACCGACAAATTCCCCTTTGCCGACAGACAGGGAAATACGATTCACCGCTTTGGTAATGTTTCCTTTGTTTCCGTAATACTTTTGAATGTCAAAAACCTCTAAGATCGGGGTGTTCATTATTTTGCTCCTCCTTATTCATTTGGTCAGACTCATTGTACATTCGGAGAGGAAAATGTGCCATTCGGTTAGATTACATTTACATTACCAAATTGTAAGGAAATATGATCTTTATGGTTGTCCCGTTTTCAGAGCTGCTTGCCGCGGATATTTCCATATTCATTTTCCGGCATAATTTCCGGCATAAATATAGCCCAATGCCTGTTGATTTTCTGATGTTCCGTCCGTTTTCCCCTGTAAATCCTTTGTCAAAAATCCTCTGAAGATCTGCTTCGGCGATACCGATCCCATTATCCGAGATCAAAAGACTGCGCCCATTCTCAAACGAACTGCCCTCAAAAGTAAGGATCAGATCTCCTTTCGCGTATTTCACAGAATTGGCTATGATCTGCCCTATAATGAATACGCACCATTTCCGATCAGCAAATACCAGAATATCCAAATTGACAAATACAGGTCTGCCACGGACTCCGATGATCTGCTTGGAATAGCTTTTCAGTGCTTCCAGTACCAGGGTTTTCATCGTTGTTTTTTCTATCTTAAAATCTTTTTCCAAAGCGGTACTTCTCGCATAGAAAAGGGCCTGCTCTACAAAATGGTCTATTTTATTCAGTTCATCATCTATGCGGATGGTAGAAATATTTTTGTCATTTTCAATGATCAGATGGGCAGAGGTGATGGGCGTTTTGACCTCATGCACCCACATTTCGATATATTCCCGGTACTCCTGATTGGCGGCCTGTGCTTCTGCCAGCTTATCATTCATGTATTTATCGGACAGGCGCAGGATCTGGTACAGCAATTTTCCATCCAGAAATCCCGGCTTGTCTACAAGCTCCGCCAATAACGTCTTGTCCTCAAGCCCGTCAAACAAAGCCATGAGCCTGCGGTAATATTTCTTTTTTCTAGTGTAATCCCAAAGCAGCGCCGCAAGAAAAGAACCCCCGAATATAATTTCGATATAGATGATAAATTCATAACGCAGCCCCATCAGCCAAAGAAGCCCCATTGAAAAAAGAACTGCTGTCAAAAACATGACAACGGAAAACATACGGTCAAGGATATAATCGGTCCGTTTCATACCCTGTACCCCAGTCCGCGCTTTGTTTCCAGATAGTCGGCCGCGCCGATGTTCAGGCTCATCAGTTCATCCAGGTCCGTATTTCTGCTTGTCAGGACAATGATCGGAATATCCGACTTCTCACGGATCTCGCGGCATATGGTATAACCGTCGCGGCATGGCAGATTGATATCCAGCAGCACCAGGTCTGCTTCCGCTTTCAAAATATGGTCTGTAAGATGTGCAAAATCAGTGCTGCTTTCACAGGCATAACCATATTTCTGTAATAGAACGGACAATTCTCTACGGATCTCTGCTTCATCTTCAGCAACAAATATTTTCACTTTGTATTTTCCTCCTATACTCCATTGTAAAGTATATCATACATCAAAGAAAAATCCATATCCCATCGGCATTCTGCACAAAATCTCCTTCTTAAAACTGTCACCTTTTCACAAATCGACAACAAAACAAAATTGTATGGTTTACAATTTTGTAAACTTGTGTTATATATAATATCAACATGTACAACAAGTTATTATAAAGGTACAACAAAACATTCTAAGGAGGATCACACTATGAAAAGCACAAGAAAAAAATGGATTGCGCTGTGTCTCACAGCCGGAATTGCAGGAGGGCTTCTCGCCGGATGCGGCGGCTCCGGAGATAAAGGCTCATCCGGATCTAACGGCTCCGACGGCAAGGCACATGTAGGAGTCATCTTCACGGAGGCCGGGCTGGGTGGGAACTCATTCAACGACCTGGTTCTGGACGGAGTGAAGCGCGCTTCCGAGGATTACGGGATCACCTATGACGAGGTGGAACCAAAGTCCGTATCCGATGAGGAGATCATCCAGGACGAGATGGCCTCCTCCGGAGACTACGATCTGATCATCTGTGTAGGCGCAGAGCAGATCGATTCCCTGACCAATGTAGCTACCATGTATCCGGAACAGCGGTTCGCGCTTTTAGACGCTACTCTGGATCTGGACAATGTAGCTTCCTACTCCTGTAAGGAACAGGAAGGTGCATTTCTGGTCGGCGCACTGGCGGCATTGGCGAAACAGGAGCAGGTCAGCGACAAACTGAACGGCGACAACGTGATCGGATTTATCGGCGGTGTGGACAATCCGCTGATCAACCATTTCGCGGCAGGCTACCAGGCAGGCGCACAGCACATTGACTCCGGGATCAAGGTACTGATCGACTACGTAGGCGGTTTCAACGATCCCACCACTGCCAAGACCATTGCGAATACTTTCGTGGAAAAGAAGGCGGACATCATCTTCCACGCATCCGGGGCCTCCGGAATGGGCATGTTCCAGGCAGCGGAGGAAAAGGATTTCATCGGGATCGGCGTGAATCTGAACCAGAATTCCATCGCCCCCGACTACATCATGGCGAGTATGCTCAAAAAGCTGGATTCCTGCGCATACCATGCCATCACCAGTATTGTAGAGGATACCTACACCGGGGAAAACCAGGTGCTGGGACTGGCGGAAGAAGCCGTGGATTATACGGTGGAGGAAAGCAATATCGAAGTCTCCGAAGATATCATTTCTCAGTTAGAGGAATTGAAGGAACAGATCATCTCCGGAGAGATCGAGGTGCCGGAGGAATTATAAAGCGGTACGGAAGCAAAAGTCATCCCGGAGTTTTTCAGCGAGATAACAGAAGATTCCGGGAGACTCCATACGGAAAACCTGCCGCCGGCAGCTTTTCCGCATACGATGGTATAAAAACACAACGGAGGATAACATGGACGCGATTAAAATGATCGGGATCGTCAAGTGCTTCGGCAGTGTCCGGGCCAATGACGGAATAGATTTTGTTGTAAAGAAGCAGGAAATCCATTGCCTGCTGGGTGAAAACGGAACCGGGAAAAGTACCCTGATGAACATCCTGTTCGGCTTGTACCACCCGGACGCAGGCGAAATCTTTATTAATGAGGAAAAAGCACAGATCTCCAACCCAAATGATGCCTACGGAAAAGGAATCGGCATGGTCCATCAGCATTTCATGCTGGTCAATCAGCTGACTGTGCTGGAAAACATCATCCTGGGAAAAGAAGCAGGCAATTTTATCTTGAACCGGAAGGAAAGCCGGCGGAATGTACAGGAGCTGGTAGAACGCTTCGGCTTCCAGATCGATCTGGACGAAAAAGTGGAAAATCTGTCCGTAGGCATGATGCAGCGGGTGGAGATCCTCAAGACACTCTACCGCGGCGCGGACATCATCATATTGGACGAGCCTACCGCTGTGCTGACGCCCCAGGAAGTGGACGAGCTGTTTAAAATCCTGCGCCAGCTCAAGAGCAGCGGAAAGACCATTATTTTTATCACCCACAAGCTAAACGAGACCATGTCCCTGTCTGACCGGGTCACAGTCATCCGCAAAGGAAAAGTCGTCTTCAGCTGTGATACAAAAGACACCAGCGAAAAGGAGCTAGCAACCCAGATGGTAGGCCGCCAGGTGGAGGAGATCGTGGCTGGCCGGGATTCCAAACCCGGAGAGGTGCTGCTGGAGCTGAAAAATGTCCGTCTCCATTCCCGCGCCGCATCCGCCGTCAATTTGACCGTCCGTGCCGGAGAAATCTTAGGCATCGCGGGCGTGGACGGCAACGGACAGCAGGAGCTGGAAAACCTGATCACCGGAAATCAAAAGCTGACCGAAGGGGAACTCTTTCTCTACGGAACCAACGCAGGAGCCCTTTCCATCCAGGAGAGGAAGAACATGGGGCTTGGCTACATCCCCTCGGACCGTCACAAAAATGCCATGGTGTCCGACTTTTCCATCTCAGAAAATTTCCTGCTGGGCTATCAGGATTCCAAAGAATACAGCAAAAAGGGCCTGGTAGATTATCAGGCTCTGGCGGCGGATGCCCAGAAGCAGGTAGAAACCTTTGAGATCAAGGTCGCCGGCATTGACCAGCAGATCGGACAGCTCTCCGGAGGAAACCAGCAGAAGGTCATCCTGGGCCGGGAAATCAGCCATGACCCGGGCGTGGTGCTGGTGGCACAGCCGGTCCGGGGCCTGGACATCGGAGCCATTGAGCGGGTGCATAAGACCCTTCTGGAGCTGCGGAGCCAGGGGAAGGCCATCCTGCTCATCTCGGCGGAGCTTTCCGAGGTCATGAACTTAAGCGACCGCATCGCCGTCCTTTACGAGGGAGAGGCCTGTGCCCAATTTGAAAACGGCGCCTACACGAAAGAAGAAATCGGATTATTTATGGCCGGAAAAAAGCAGGAGGTATCCTAAGATGAAGAATCAAAAAAATATGACCGAACTTGCCAAGTCACTGGCGGCGATTCTCCTTGCCCTGGTGATCGGAGCATTATTTATCCTGATATCCGGGGAATCCCCGCTGACCGCCTACGGCGCATTGATCGAAGGCGCTTTGGGTTCTCCCCAGGCTCTGGCAAATACCATCAGCAAGAGCATTCCCCTTGCATTTACAGGGCTTGCGGTAGCTCTGGGATCCCGCTGCGGCATGCTCAATATCGGTGCCGAAGGCCAGCTCCACGCGGGCGCCATGGCCAGCGTCCTGACGGCCCTGTGGTTTTCCTTCCTGCCCGCTCCGCTGCTCATCCTGGTGAGTATTGCAGCCGGGATCCTGGCTGGCATGCTGGTAGGCTGTGTGCCGGGTATCTTTAAGGCAAAATTCAATACCAGCGAAGTGATCGTGGCTATTATGCTGAACTACATCTGCACTCTGTTCACCTCCTGGCTGGTGAACGGCCCTTACAAGGTGGAAGGCTCCACCGCGCAGACCGAGCTGATCCCGGAATCCATCTGGTTCGGCAGGCTGCTGCCCCGGACCCAGCTCACCTATGCTCTGCCGCTGCTCATCCTGGTTGCCGTGCTGATGTACATTTTCCTCTGGAAGACCTCCGCCGGCTTCAAACTCCGTGCCGTGGGAGCCAATCCCAATGCCTCCCGGACCGCAGGCATCAAGGTCAACATGTACCTCATCACCTCCATGCTTTTAAGCGGAGGGATTGCCGCGCTGGCCGGAGTGACCGAGGTATTTGGAAAATATCACCGGTTCATCGAAGGCTTCTCCCCTTCCTTTGGATTTACGGGGATTGCCGTAGCCATCCTGGGCAGAAACCATCCCGCCGGAGTCATGCTGACCGCGTTCCTGTTCGGCATCATGGATATGGGTTCCCTGCGCATGAGCCGGGAGACCATGGTTTCCACCAATATGGTCACTGTCATCCAGAGCCTTGTCATCCTGTTCGTGGCGGCTCCCGAACTGATCAAATGGCAGAAGCAAAGCCGTGCAAAACAGCACTGATCCGAAACAGCAGGCCGCAGCGCTTGTCTGCTGTAAAAAAATAAAAAAGAGAGGATAACATTATGGAGATCATCAATAACTTTTTAAGCCTGACTCTGCAGCTTTCCGTTCCCATCGTCCTGGGCGCTCTGTGCGGGACCATTGCCGAGCGGGGCGGCGTCATCCTCCTGGGTGTGGAAGGCATGATGCTGATGGGCGCGTTTGCAGGCGTCGCGGGTTCTTTTTTCACTGGAAATGCCCTGGCCGGAGTTCTGTTTTCCATCCTCCTGGGAGGGCTGGTGGGATGGCTGTACGCCCTGTTCTGCCTGAAATGGAAAGCCCACCAGTCGGTGGTCGGCGTAGGGGTCAACCTGTTTGCAAGCGGCATAACCGCAGTGATGCTGAAAACTATCTGGCAGAAGGAAGGAATGTCGGAAACCGTAGCTTCTATTTCCAACCTCACGGTTCCGGGTCTGAGCCGTATTCCGATCCTGGGAGCACTGTTCAAAGACCAGTCGCCGTACCTGTATCTCATGTTCCTCATCGTGGGCGGCATCTGGCTGGTCTTCTACCGGACCAAATACGGGCTGCGTTACCGCGCCATCGGCGACCAGCCCTACGCCGTGCAGACCGCAGGTGTGCCGGTCAACCGCTACCGCTATACGGCTATGATCGCAGCCGGGGCCATCGCCGGGCTGGCAGGGTCTTATCTGTCCATCTCCCAGAACAACCTGTTCGTGGTGGACATGACCGCAGGCCGGGGCTTCATGGGACTGGCGGCAAATATCTTCGGCGGGTGGCAGCCTGTCGGCTCCCTGGCGGCCGGAATGGTATTTGCAGTGGCGCAGTCCGCCCGGTTCTACCTCACCGATCTGGAGATCCCGTCCCAGATCGTACAAATGCTCCCCTATGTGGTCACTTTGCTGATCCTGCTCTTTGTCGGAAAAAAAGTAAAAGGACCCGAGGCTCTTGGCAAATTGGTAAATTAGTTTTATACTAATACCAGACGGAATACGGTCAGTACACTAGACGCGCTGCCGTATCAGAACCAGGAAGGAGCATCACGGCGAATGAAAGACACGACTATGAACGAAAAAAACGTAAAGATACCACTGTATGTGACAGTATACGGAACCATCAGGCAATGGCTGATCGACGGAAAATACCAGCCCGGTGAAAAACTGCCGGGGGAAAATGTCCTGGCCGCCCAGCTTGATGTCAGCAGAGGTACCCTTCGCCAGGCGATGCTCCTGTTACAGGAAGACGGATTGATCATGAATCATCAGGGAAAGGGAAATATCGTGCTTTCCAACCAGGATATCGGTAAAAACGGACTGGAAAAACTGGGCAATCCCATCGTAGATTTCTGCATCCAGCCTGTCGTGCGGACGGAAACGACCATCGGCTTCCAGCCTCCCACCAAGAAGCACCAGGAGGTATTGAAGCTCCGTCCCTCCAGCATCGTGGCTGTGATCAACATTACATATTATACGGAGGAAGCCCCGGCAGGCTTTGCCATGATCTATATGCCCCATGAAATACTGGACCAGCATAACATAGATCTGGAAGCCACCGACGCGGTTTACGAATTTTATTCCAAATTCCTCCAGACACCCGGCCTCTACAGTGAGTCCCGCTTCCGGATGGGGCTGACCAGAGAACGGCTGTCCGGGATCCTGGATATCCAGGAGGAATACCCTCTTCTGATCCTGGAGGAGGTCTTATATTCGGAATTTGACGTTCCCGTACTTTCTCAGAAATTATTTTTCAGTCCCAATCAGCACGAGCTGCCCATACGCAGGAAAAATGAACGGACGATGAGTATGTCATAATATGCAGGGCAGGCATCTGTCAACAAAAAACTACAACTGTCCGGCGCCGAAATGATACAAGCGGGCCGGACAGATCTGAAAAGAGGATAAATCACATGAAAACATTTCACAATGAAGCGGAGGCCGGGCAGATCGGGAGTACAGTCCTGATGCCTGGGGATCCTCTGCGCGCAAAATACATTGCAGAGCATTATCTGACCGACGTATTCTGCTACAACCGGGTGCGCGGGATGAACGGATATACAGGTTATTACAACGGAAAAAAAGTCTCTGTCCAGGGAAGCGGCATGGGCATCCCGTCCATGGGGATCTACTCCTACGAGCTTTACAACCATTACGGAGCGGACACTATCATCCGCATCGGGACAGCAGGCGCCATCCACCGGGATGTCCAGGTAGGCCAGGTAGTTTTTGCCATGGGCTGCTGCACCAATTCGAATTTTCCGGCGCAGTACCATCTGCCGGGAAGTTTTGCTCCCATTGCGGATTTTGAACTTTTGGCGCAGGCGGTACAGATCGCCGGAGAACAGCAGATCCCTTACAAAGTAGGAAACGTCTTCTGTTCCGATATATTTTATGAGGATACCCCCGGAGAAAAAGGGCTATGGGAAAAAATGGGCGTGCTGGTCCAGGAAATGGAGACCCTATCTCTCTACTGTAACGCCGCGAGGGCCGGCAAGCGTGCCTTAAGCCTCCTCACCGTAGGCAGCAGCATGCACCACAGCAGCGCACTGACAAATGAAGAAAGGGAGCAGAAGCTGGACGACATGATCCGCTGTGCTTTAAACCTGGCCTGACCTATGAAAAATGAACAGAATCGTATAAAGATACTTTTGGATGTGGATACCGGAGTGGACGATTCTCTCGCTCTTCTGTACGCGCTGAACAAGGAAGAGGTCGAGATCGTCGGGATCACCACAGTATGCGGCAATGTGGAAGCGAGACTGGCGGCGGAAAACACGTTAAAGATCCTGGATCTGGCGGATGCCCCGGATATCCCTGTGGTCTGCGGTCATGAGCAGCCTCTGGAAGGGAACTGGGAGGGCCGGGTCACCTTTATCCATGGAGACAACGGGCTGGGAAACGTAGAGCTGCCTCCAAGCGGAAGAACGCTGCTCCACGAGGATGTCTGTGATTTCCAGATCCGGATGGCGCAGAAATATGAAAACGAGCTGGTGCTGGTCACCCTGGGCCCCCTGACTAATATCGCAAGGACGCTTGGGAAATCCCCTTCCTTTGCAAGGAAGATCAAACGGTGCGTGATGATGGGCGGGACGGTCTGCATGAGGGGCAATGTATCTCCCGTGTGCGAGGCCAATTTTGCTTCCGACCCTGCCGCCTGTGACCGGGTGTTCCAGTCCGGCATGGAAATCCTCACCGTGGGCCTGGATGTAACGGAAAAGGTCCGTTTAAAGCGGGAAACGATCGGCTGGCTGGACAAGTGCTGCAGCCCCCGGGCCCGCAAGGCTGTGGATTATATGAAGGCGGCACTGGAGTATTACTGGGAAGGAAATCAGAAGCAGAACTATTGTATAGGCGACTGCCCTCTCCACGACCCGCTGGCCATGATGACCGCTGTCATTCCGGATTTGGTCCGGGTGGAAAAACGGAAAGCGCGGATCGAATGCGGGGGGACGTACTGCCGGGGGATGGTGGTCACGGACCTGCGGGAGCATCCAATCCCTTCGGAGTATATAGGGTTTGCTTTGGAAGTAGACGCGGAACGGGCGTTGAAGGAATTTATGTCAGTGTTTTGGAAGTAAAATAACTATAAAAAAGAACCTGGCATGATTCCATTAAAACAGGAATCGTGATAAAATAACCATAATGATGCACTGCTAACTGCTTTGAATCGTTATCTATAACAACAGTCGAATACCCCGCAGCAAGCTGACGGAGCATTGTTACTGTTCACGGTGCCTTGCACCCTGCTGCAAGGCATCCGGCCAGTAAAATAGCGGTTGCGTGCAGCAAGCCACGGGGGATTTGACACCTGCGGCAATAAAGGAGGAAAATAATATGGAACGATACCGCCGTATCTTTATCATCGTGCTGGATTCCCTCGGTGTAGGGGCCATGCCTGATTCCCCGAATTTCGGAGATGTAGGCGTCAACACACTGGAGCACATTTCACAGTCTGTAGACGCCCTCCAGATTCCCAACCTGCAGAGACTGGGGCTTGCAAATCTTTGCCCTTTGAAGCAGGTCGCACCCGCGGACCTTCCCCTGGCCTATTATACGAAGCTGAATGAACGGAGCAACGGAAAGGACACTATGACCGGCCATTGGGAGATCATGGGACTGGAAGTGAAAACGCCTTTCCAGACATTTACTGAAACCGGATTTCCGCCGGAGCTGATCGCAGAGCTGGAAAAGCGCACCGGGAAAACCATCATCGGCAACAAGAGCGCCAGCGGAACAGAGATCTTGGAAGAACTGGCAGAGGAAGAAATCGCCACCGGACACATGATCGTGTACACTTCCGCAGACTCTGTGCTGCAGATCTGCGGCAACGAGGAAACCTTCGGACTGGATGAGCTGTACCGCTGCTGTGAAATAGCAAGGGAGCTTACCATGCGGGACGAATGGAAGGTGGGCCGTGTCATTGCAAGGCCCTATGTTGGAAAGAAAAAAGGGGAGTTCAAGCGGACCAGCAACCGACACGACTATGCATTAAAGCCCTTTGACGCAACCGTCTTGAATGTCTTGAAGGATAACGGAATGGACGTCCTGTCCATCGGCAAGATCAAAGATATCTTTGATGGAGAAGGTATTACAAAAGCCTGGAAGTCCAAGAGTTCTGTCCACGGCATGGAGCAGACGATCGATGCCGCAAAGGAGGATTTTCATGGGCTCTGCTTCGTCAACCTGGTGGATTTTGACGCCTTATGGGGACACCGCAGAGATCCGGACGGCTATGCCCGCGAGCTGGAAAAATTTGATGTAAATCTGGGAGTGCTTCTGGATCTGTTGAGAGAGGACGACCTGCTCATCCTGACAGCTGACCACGGCAATGACCCAACCTATACCGGCACGGACCATACCCGGGAAAAGGTGCCGTTCCTTGCCTATTCTCCGTCTTTAAAAGGAAGCGGCGAACTGCCGGAGTCTGACACCTTTGCCGTAATCGGAGCGACGGTGGCTGACAACTTTGGGGTACAGATGCCGGAGCATGCGATCGGGGAATCTTTGTTAGATAAAATCATATAGAACTGACACGAGGGCAGAGGAAGAATTTGTTTTGCCCGATTGTCTGACGACCCCCGGCCAATCAGGCTAATTGGCCGGGGAAATGTATGAACTGTCTTGAATCGAATCCAGACCCATCCGGCCGGGTCACAAGGTTTACTCAATTCTGAATTTTATTCCATATTTTTAAACAGCCGGTCCCTGGATCGGGGTTTTTTGTTTCCTTCGATCTTGGGGGGCATTGGTTTATAGTCCATGTGCGATCTGAGCAGCGGGATACGTTTATGGTGCTTACGCAGATACAAAAACAATGCGCCTGTTACCACGACCATCCCGGCGGCCAGAACCTGGGACACCGGCAGCGTGGTGCCGGGCAGGAACAGCTGGTCTGTCCGGATGCCTTCGATCCAGACCCGGCCCAGTCCGTATCCAAAGAGATAGAGCAGGAACAGCTCGCCCTCGTATTTTTTATGTTTCCGGTATAAGAACAGGAAGATCAGCACCCCGCCGCACCACAGCGATTCATATAGAAATGTAGGATGCACCTGGATGTAGCTGACTCCGTCTATGACTTCCATGTATTGGCGCATTTCCTCTGTCACGTCCCTGCTGCGCACCGCATCCAGCGGAAGCCGCATGGCAAACAGAGAGTCCGTATAACCCCCGAACACTTCCCGGTTAAAAAAATTACCCCATCGTCCAAGCATCTGTCCGTTCACAATGGCCATGGCAGCCGTGTCCAGAATCTGAGGTGCAGAAAGCCGCTTCACTTTTGCACAGACCAGTACAGACAGCATGGCGCCGATGATTCCTCCGTAGATTGCCAGACCGCCCTCCCGCAGGTTGAATACACTGAGCAGGTTATCCTTATACATATCCCAGGAAAATAAAATATAATAGATCCTGGCTCCTGCAATCCCGCAGATCACGCCGATCATTCCCATGTCCATATAATCCTCGGGATTCTGCCGGGTCCGCTTTGCCTCCGCAGTAGTGATTCCGAATCCGATCAGGATTGCCAGACCGATAATCATCCCGTAATATGCAATCTCAAAGCCAAAGACCGAGATGGATTTTCCTACATGCTCAAATTTGATTCCCAGATTCGGGAAAGCGATACTCTCATGCATACTCCTTGTACTCCTTCCAGTCAAAGACCCCGCAGCAAGCTGATGGGGCCGCAATCATCAGACGTTAAATCGGAACAGGATGATATCGCCGTCCTGTACCACATACTCCTTGCCTTCCAGCCTGACCAGCCCTTTCTCCTTTGCAGCCGCATGAGTCCCGCAGGCCATCAGATCGCTGTAGCTCACGATTTCCGCACGGATGAAGCCCCGTTCAAAGTCTGAATGAATCTTCCCTGCCGCCTGAGGCGCCTTGGTCCCTTTTTTGATGGTCCATGCACGTACCTCCGGCTCTCCAGCCGTCAGATAGCTGATCAATCCCAGCAAGCTGTAGCTTGCTTTTATTAGTTTTTCCAATCCTGACTCTTCTAAACCTAAATCCTCCAAAAACATTTTCTTTTCTTCATCGTCGAGCTCCGCGATTTCCTGCTCGATCTGAGCGCAGACTACAAACACCCTGCAATCCTCCTGCCCGGCATATTCCCGCACGGCCCGGACTCCTTCATTGGATGCACCGTCGTCAGGCAGATCGTCCTCGGACACATTTGCCGCAAAGATCACCGGTTTGACGGTCAGCAGATTATATTCCGCAAGCCAGGCTTCTTCGTCCTCGTTATCTGTCTGGAATGTTTTTGCCAGCTTGTTCTCTTCCAGATGGTCCTTGACCCGGTTCAAAAATTCCAGTTCCTTTGCAGCCGTCTTGTCATTTCTTGACATTTTTATGGTCTTTGCGATCCTCCGCTCCAAAATCTCCAGGTCGGAAAAAATCAGTTCCAGATTGATGGTCTCGATATCCCGCAGGGGATTGATCGAACCGTCCACATGGACGATATTGCTGTCCTCAAAGCAGCGGACTACATGGACAATGGCATCCACTTCCCGGATATTTGCCAGGAACTGGTTCCCCAAGCCTTCTCCCTTGGAAGCGCCCTTCACCAGGCCCGCGATATCTACAAATTCGATGACCGCCGGTACGATCTTCCTAGTATGATACATCTCCCCCAGAACATTCAGACGTTCGTCCGGCACAGTCACTACGCCCACATTGGGGTCGATGGTGCAGAACGGATAATTGGCAGACTCCGCTCCTGCCTTGGTCAAAGAATTAAATAACGTACTTTTTCCTACATTGGGCAAGCCCACAATCCCTAGTTTCATTTTCTTTGATTCTCCTTGTATTTTCAAAGTTTTTCTATTTTTAACAAACTGCGCATTGCATAAATCCTACATTAATCCTACTTTTTTTCATCCGCCGCTTTCGGCGTGTCCCGCGTCTCCATCAGTATCACCTCGCCCAGCGGGAAAGAAATCTTCACCTCGTCTTCCGCAAATTCATTGCTGACGCATAGGCTGTCATGGGGGGTGAGCAGATGGTGATGAAGGGGATATCTGGCCCCGGTGATATTGAAGTCCGCCACCATACCTGCCAGCGGAAATACCGAAAAATAAGGGCCGAACGCTTCTTCCCTGCGAAGGACGATCCCCCGGTCCAGCAGACGGATCTGGTTGCAGCTGTCCAGGATACGGGCATCCACTCCCGCATCCAACGCGATACTCAATGCCTGTACATTGGCCCAGAGATGGTCCGCGCGTTTCCCGGTCGCACCCAGGATCACCACATGCTTCCTGCCAAGCTCCAGGCAGAGCCGCAGCGCGATCTCCGTATCCGAAGCATCCTTCACCGGATTGAACTGCCGGATCGGAACCTTCGTTTTGCTGCGGTAGTAGGACACAATCTCTTCCGGCGTGCTGTCAAAATCCCCCACGATGTAGTCCGGAAGGATCTGATGCTCATACAGAAAAGCCAGTCCGTGATCTGCCGCAACGATAAATTCGGTCTCTTCACTTCTCAAAATCTCCAAAACAAATGATTCCTCCAGCATTCCCCCGCTGACGATCACCGTGCGTTTACTCATATTCTTTAAAAATCTCCATAAATCCTGAAACATTCTCCTCAATGCTGCCCCGGAATACAGAGGAACCCGACACGATCACATTTGCCCCCGCATCCAGGACCTCCCGCACATTGCTGTGGTATATTCCACCGTCCACTTCCAGATCTGCCGTAAGTCCCCGTTCCTCCAGAAGCTCCCTGAGCCTGCGGATCTTATCCAGCGAAGAAGGGATAAATGCCTGTCCGCCCAGGCCCGGCTCCACCGACATGATCAAAAACAACTCCGCCTGATCCAGAAACGGCTCCAGCACATCCACCGGCGTGGCCGGCTTGATCGTAATCCCCGCCTTCCGGCCCCGGCCGTGGATCTTGGCCAGTACCGCCCGAAGAGCGCCGCATGCCTCATAGTGAACGTTCACGATATCCGCTCCCGCGTCGCAGAATCTGTCCACATAACGGATGGGATCCTGGATCATGAGGTGCACATCCATCACCATTCCTCCAAACCCCTTTACACATTCCAGCACCGGGATTCCGAAGGAGATATTCGGCACAAACATTCCATCCATCACATCAAAATGCAGATATCCGGCTCCGCCTTCCGCGCAAGACTTCATCTGCTCTCCCAACACCTTAAAATCCGCCGACAAGATTGACGGCGCTAATACTCTTTTCATTATCATATTCCTCCAAATCTCAGCCGCCTGCACAGCACGCTGCCGGATGCAAAGCACCCTAATATTTCTTCTTTTCCTTCAGCTCCCAGTACATTTCCAGATAATTTTCATACCGGATCCTGTGGATCTTTCGCTCCTCCACAGCCTGCTTCACCGCACAGCCCGGTTCATGCACATGACTGCAGCCGTTAAATCTGCATGCTCCTTCATAGGGCGCAAATTCCCGGAAATACATTTTCAGTTCTTCTTTCTCAAAATCATTGACATACAGCGAACTGAATCCCGGCGTATCCATAATATAAGATCCGTCTTCAATATAGATCAATTCCGAATGCCGCGTCGTATGCTTTCCTCTGGCAATCTTCCGGCTGATGCTGCCAGTCTCCATGCGTGCTTCCGGCTGCAGCAGATTGATCAGGGAGGATTTTCCTACCCCGGAAGGCCCTGCGACCGCCGTAGTCTTTCCTCGCAGAAGATCCCGAATGCTCTCTACATTTTCCATAGTCAATGCACTCGTCATGATCAGCGGATATCCGCAGGTGCAGTAAATTTCCTCCAATTCCTCTGCCTCCTCCGGTTTTGCAATGTCCATTTTGTTAAAACACAGCACCGCCGGGATTTCCTTCCTCTCCATCATGACCAGAAACCGGTCCAGCAGATTGAAATGCGGCTTTGGATCAGCCACAGCAAAGATGACCAGTGCCTGGTCGATATTTGCCACGGCAGGACGGATCAGTTCATTCCTTCTCGGCAGGATACGTTCGATATTCCCTGACTTCTCCGTTTCATCCAATACCTCCATCTCCACTTCGTCACCGACCAGAGGCTTAATTTTTTCTTTTCTGAAGATTCCTTTTGCCTTACACTCATAAAGGCCGGATCCTGCCACGTTAACGTAGTAGAATCCGGCAATCCCTTTCATGATCTTTCCCTTCATAACATCCTAATTCGATCCGCTGCTGACTATAAGTCCGACTGTGGAACCTGCGGCAACATCGCCAGTCACTGTCTGTGAAATCACATATCCTTCGGATAATTTGTTGCTGGTCTGATATTCTACCACAACTCCTGACAATCCTGCGTTGGCAAGCATACTCATAGCCCGGTCTAAAGACCTGCTGCTTACGTCAGGCACTGTCACCGTATAACCTGCCGGATAATTCGGTGTTCCCGGCCCCGGATCACTCGGTTCTTCCGGCTCCTCCGGCTCTTCCGGTTCTTCTTTTCCTTTGCTCACGACATAAGTGACGACGGTATTCTTGGGCACCTTCTCTCCTGCTGCAGGACTCTGGCTGATAATCTGGCCTTCTTCAAATTCATCACTAAATTCTTCGCCTGCTATGCTTCCTGAAAGCTGGGCATCCGCAAGCATTCTGACTGCATCCTCCTTCATTCTTCCCCGAAGAGAGGGCACTGTCACCTTCGTGGTCCCTTTGCTGACATACAGAATGACTTTCGTCCCTTCCACTACCTCAATCCCGCCTGCGGGTGCCGTAGTGATAACCTTTCCTACCGCTATATTGTCATCTTCTCTTTGCTCCACATCAACTACAAAGCCGCTGTTCGTCATCATATTTTTTGCAGCTGCCTCGTCCTGTCCGGTAACATCCGGCACTTTTACCTTCTTTGCTTTTTTGCCCATGCTGACTACGACTTTTATCTCTGTATTGACGTCTACTTTCTCATCCGCTTCCGGGCTCTGGCTGATAATCTCGCCCCTTTCAAATTCATCGGACTCTTCTCTCTTTTCTACGCCGTATCCAAGGCCTTCTTTTATAAGCTTATCTTTTGCCTCTTCTTCCGTCATTCCGACCAGATAAGGCACGCTGACCTGTTTTGTCTCTTCCTCTTCTTTGATCGGACTGTCCACGGAAAGCTTATCCAGAAATCCTTCTGACTTTACGATCATGAAGATCACCACAGCGGCAATAATGATGATAGCCAGCACCACAACTGTCTTCAGAATACTGCTCACAGCAGACCCGCTTCCGTCTCCATTGCCGCGGTTACGGTCATAATCATCATAGTCCTCATCATCATAATCATCATCGTAGCCGCCGTCATCATAATCATCTTCATAATATTCCTGATGGTAATTATTCCTGTTCTGTACCCTTCTCTGATCTTCATCTGACATCATGACTGTCTCATCACCTCCAGGTATATATTCGGGGTTATTTACAAAATCCCCGTCCGGGTCTACCAGGGAACGCTTCAGGTCCATGATCAGTTCCTGACAGTTTTGATACCGGCGTTCCGCATTCTTTTGTGTACATTTTAAAATGATACATTCCAGGCTGTAGGGGATCTCCGGCACTTCCTTTACAGGCGAAGGGATCTCCTCCTGCAGATGCTTGATCGCCACGGATACCGTGGAATCTCCGTCAAACGGCACATGACCCGTGATCATCTCATACATTGTGATCCCGGCAGAATAGATGTCGCTCTTCTCATCCACATTACCGCCCTTGGCATGTTCCGGCGAAGTATAATGTACCGATCCCATCACGTTGGTACTGATAGTCTGTGTGGAAGTTGTGGCCCGAGCAATACCGAAGTCCGTCACCTTCACCTTGCCGTCCTTAGAAATAATGATGTTCTGGGGTTTGATATCCCGATGGATAATGTGCTGGTTGTGAGCCGCCTGGATTCCTGTCGCCATCTGAATGGAGATACTGATGGTCTCATTTGCAGAGAGCTGTCCTTTTTTCTCAATATAATCCTTCAGCGTGATACCTTCCACGAGCTCCATGACCATGTAGTACAGCCCCCGGTCCTGTCCCACATCATATACATTTACCACGTTGGGATGCATCAGTCCCGCAGCCGCCTGTGCTTCGCTCAGGAACTTCTGGATAAAGATCTCATCCGAGCGGTAATCACTCTTGAGCACCTTTACCGCGACGAAGCGGTTCAGCTTGTGGTCCTTCCCTTTATAAACATCCGCCATGCCTCCTGAGCCTACCCGCTCAAGAATTTCATAGCGTTTTCCTAAAAATATACCTTCCTTTAACATATAGTCACCTCATCCGTAAACGGTTCTGTCAGCACGACTCCGATATTGTCTGTACCACCGTTTTCTTTTGCTGCTGCTACAAGAGATGTTCCTGCTTCCACAATATCCCGCCCCCCTTGTACAATATGAAAAAGTTCCTCATCCTCCACCATATTGCTGAGTCCGTCCGTACACATCAATATGATGTCACCCTTTTTCAGACGATGTTCATAAAAATCAACATCTACCGTATCTTTTGCACCGATCGCGCGGGTAATGATATTTTTATCCGGATGGTGTTTCGCCTCTTCGGGCTTGATCCCGCCGAGACGAACCATTTCTTCTACCAGAGAATGATCCTTCGTGAGCTGAGTGATGCCCTGATTGATCAGGTACAGCCGGCTGTCGCCTACATTGGCAAAATACATCATCTGCCTGACGATCGTTGCCGCCACGACTGTCGTTCCCATTCCCTTCAGATGAGAATCCTGAGAGGCTTTTTTTATGATCTCCTGATTCGCCGTTTTAATAGCTGATACAAGAGCCTTTTCTACATCCTCTTCGCTGCTTTGCTCCAGTTCTCTCTTCAAGACCTCTACTGTATATTTTGAGGCATAATCTCCTGCCTGATGCCCTCCCATGCCATCCGCCACCACAAACAGATTCGGAAGAGGCCCCAGCGGATTGTCTGTTGTATAGACATAGTCCTGATTCACTTGTCTTACCATCCCTACATCCGTGATTGAAAATGTCTTCATAGCTCTGCCTCCTCTATCCGTGTCCGTACATAACTTCTTCTGAGCTGGCCGCAGGCACCGTCGATGTCTGCGCCAAGTTCTCTTCTTAGTGTAACATTTATCCCATATTTTTCAAGTTTATTTTTGAAATTCTGTGCATTTTTCCTGTCAGGCTGTTTCAGATCATACTCTTTTACCGCATTTACAGGAATCAGGTTCAAATGGCAATTTCTGGACCCCAGGATCCTGCCCAGCTCCCGGGCGTCCTCCTCCGTGTCATTCACCCCGCGGATCAGGCTGTATTCAAACGTGATCCTCCGTCCGGTCTCCCGGAAATAATCATCACAGGCTGTAAGCACTTCCTCCAGCCCGTATGCATTTGCCACGGGCATCAAGCGCTTTCTCTTTTCCTGGGTGGCGCCATGGAGGGACAGAGCCAGTGTGATCTGCAGATTCTCTTTGGCCAGTTCATACATCTTCGGAATGATCCCGCAGGTGGAGACCGTGACGCTGCGCTGGCTGATGTGCAGCCCCTCTTCCCCTGTCAGGATCCTCAGAAATGTGAGCAGGCTGTCATAATTGTCCAGAGGTTCCCCGGTTCCCATGACGACCACATGGGATACCCGGTCCCCCATGATCCGCTGAAGCCGGTAGACCTGTCCCAGCATCTCCGAAGGGGACAGGCAGCGAACCAGACCGCCGATGCCCGAAGCACAGAATCTGCAGCCCATCCGGCAGCCTACCTGGGAAGAGATGCAGACGGAATTGCCGTAATGGTAACGCATCCATACACTCTCCACCACGTTGCCGTCGTGGAGGCGGAACAGGAATTTGCAGGTCCCGTCCAGCCGGGATTCCTGCTTTTCCAGCATGACTACGGGGAGAATCTCGTACTGCTCCTCCAGCCTGGCCCTGAGTTCCTTTGAAAGGTTCGTCATTTCTGAAAAACTCTCGGCCAGCCGGACATGCAGCCATTCGTAAATCTGCTTTGCCCGGAAGCTGCGCTCTCCCATAGCCTGTATCTCTGCCTGCAATTGTTCATATGTATATGCACAGATATCCTTTTTCATGTTTCCTGTTTTTCTTCCTTAATTTTATCTTTGCGGCAGCCCTTTCTCCATACATGCCAGGAAAAAGCCATCGCTTTTATGGATTCCCGGCAAAAGCTGCAGACATCCCTTTTCCTGCACATCTCCCTTTAGCTCTTCACAGAGGCTTTCCCGGATATCCCGAAGCGCAAATTCCGGATTCTGTTCCAGAAACCAGTGTACGTTTTCCAGATTTTCCGACGGGTTTATCGTGCAGGTGCTGTAGACAAGCTTCCCTCCGGGCCTGACATAAGCCTTCGCCGCTGTCAGGATCTCTCTCTGAAGCTTGCCAATGAGATTAAAGCTGTTGCGCTAGTAAGTCCCAGGGATCCTGTCTCCACCTTCCACAGTGCTGGTGTTATAGGTATGCATGGCTAAGCCCAGGTGCTGGGGATTTGAACATGTGTCCCCATACTCACACAGCAGCCAC
>OFFP01000916.1_pt1 | contig 21998 bp, 21 predicted proteins | sample 1521431 | NCBI WGS metagenome assembly OFFP01 (sample SAMEA3504104, study PRJEB24116) | mouse gut metagenome | biome: mouse gut; feature: mouse-associated habitat; material: faeces | place: Denmark | collected 2011
GGGCACGCCGCATCCGTAAGGCGGCAAAGCCGCCAACGGCTGCGCTGTGTGCGCCCCTACAACCGCTGCCGCCAACCCCGGCGGCATTTGCTGCACCGGGCCAGCGACGCAACCATCAAGTCCCGGAGGCAAGTCGAAGCGAGGCAGGCAGAGCGGCAGCGGCCGCCCACAGCAAATCCAAAGACGGGGGCACGCTCTCAAGACGCCTTCTGCTAAGCAAAAACCCCCCCCGCCGCGTCCGAAGCGCCAAGCAAAAACTACGCACCAGTCTACCGAAGCAGCGTCGTAACTTGGGGTTCTTAGGGGGGAGCGAATAAGGGCTGTGCCCCCCTGCGGGGGGCTAAAGCCCGCCTGAGCGGACACCTAAGCAGCCTTTTGCTGACTTTTGGGCTGTGCCAAAAGTCAGTCGCCCCGGGGGGCGAAACCCCCGCCCCCACATATCTCCCCCGCCCCCCACATATCCTGCTCTATACCCAAAAGGAGGCAACCCAAAGGAGGCAAACCCACTATGGACTGGAACTGGAAAGACCTGACCACCCGCGCCGCCGACATCTTCGACCTGCCGGCGGACGTCATCGCCGCCCTGCCCCACATCGAGCTCATCGGGGACTGCCAGCTGCTGATGAACCGCCACGAGGGCATCCTCTCCTACAGCACCGAGCGCATAGACGTCAACGGCGGCGCGCTGGTCCTGCGCATCATCGGGGAAAACTTGGAGCTGATGGCCATGACCGGCTGCGAGCTGCGTGTAAAGGGCAAGATCACCGCCCTGCAATTGATCGGATAGGGGGGCGCTAACCATGCTGCAACAGGCGGTAAACTACTGGAAGGGCCACGTGACACTGCGCGTGGAGAGCGGCTTTCCCGAGCGCGTGCTGAACCTCTGCGCCGCCAGGCAGATCGCCTTCTGGGACCTCTGCTGGGAGACGCCCTTGTCCTTCACCTTCACCATGACCCGGCGGGATTGGAAGCGGCTGCGGCGGCTGAGCAGGCGCATCGACTGCGACATGGCGGCGGTGCGCTGGAAGGGCACGCCCTTTTTCCTGGGGCGCATCCGGCACCGGTACGGGCTGTGGGTCACGCTGGGGGTCTGCACGGCGGCGCTGTTTATGGGGTCCTTCTTTATATGGGATTTTGAGATCGAAGGGAATGAGACGGTATCCCAACAGGAAATTCTGCGGGCGCTGGACAAGTTCGGGGTGGGGTTCGGAACATACGGGTTTTCCGTGGATTCCTCCCAGCTGCGCAACGATATCCTGCTGGAGATACCGGAACTGAGCTATATCGCGGTCAACGTCCGGGGGTGCCGGGCTTACGTCCAGGTCCGGGAGCGGGTCCCCGCGCCGGAGATCGTCAGCAAGCGGGAGCCGGGGAACACCGTGGCCGCCAAGGACGCCCTGGTCACCGCCGTCCAGCCATGGGACGGGGAGAAGATGGTCCTGCCGGGGACCACGGTGAAGGAGGGACAGCTGCTGATCTCCGGGGTGATGCAGGACCACGTGTCCGGGGTCCGGTACCTGCGGGGCATGGGGAAGGTCTATGGGCGGACGTGGTATCATCTGCAATGCAGGGTGCCGCTGACGGTCCAGGAAAAGGCTTACACCGGGACGGAAAAGGTCAGGCGGGCGGTGCTTGTTGGAAAAAACCGGTGGAATTTCTATTTTGGCAGTAGCATTTTAGGGGATACTTGTGATAAAATAATATCTTGGAACAAGTGGGAGCTGCCCGGGGGCGTGGCTCTGCCGGTGACGGGGGTGACGGAGACGCTGCGCTTCTTCGAGCTGGCGGAGCGCCGGCGGAGCGAGCAGGAGGCCCTGGCACTGGCGGAGGAGGTCCTGGACGTCCGGCTGGCCGGGTATCTGGACGGAGGCGAGATCCTCAGCCGGGAGATCAGCAGCGAGGTTGCGGACGGGTGCCTGGTGGTCACCCTGTCCGCAGAGTGTCAGGAGCAGATCGGGCGGTTTATACAATCACCCTGAACAATTTCCGCCTTTATGAGGCGTTTTACAGAGGATACGGCGCAAAGGAGAGATCAGTCAATGGAACAAAGGATAGAGATCGAGCGTCTGGAGGAGGCCGCGAACCTGTTCGGCTCCTTCGATGAGAACATCCGGCTCATCGAGTCGGAATTTCACGTGGTGGTCACCAACCGGGAGGGCGAGCTGCGCATCGCCGGAGAGCCGGAGGACACCATGCTGGCGGACAAGGCGGTCCACGCCCTGCTGACCCTGGCGGGCAAGGGGGAGAACATCGGGGAGCAGACCGTCCGCTACGTCATCGGACTGGCCCGGGCGGGGCAGGCGGACAAGGCGGCGGAGCTGACGGCGGACGTGATCTGCATCACCTCCAAGGGCCGGCCCGTGAAGGCCAAGACCATCGGGCAGAAGAAGTATATCCAGTCGGTGCAGAAAAACACCGTGACCATCGGCGTGGGCCCCGCCGGAACGGGCAAGACCTATCTGGCCGTGGCGGCCTTCCGGGACAAGCAGGTCAACCGGATCATTCTCACACGGCCCGCCGTGGAGGCCGGGGAGCGGCTGGGATTTCTGCCGGGGGATCTGCAGTCCAAGGTGGACCCGTATCTGCGGCCCCTGTATGACGCCCTCTTCGACATGCTGGGGGCGGAGACCTATCAGAAGTATCTGGAGCGGGGGAACATCGAGGTCGCCCCGCTGGCGTATATGCGGGGAAGGACGCTGGACGACAGCTTTATTATTCTGGACGAGGCGCAGAACACCAGCCGGGAGCAGATGAAGATGTTCCTGACCCGCATGGGCTTTGGGTCCAAGGTGGTCATTACGGGCGACGTAACCCAGATCGACCTGCCCGCAGACAAGACCTCCGGATTGAAGGAGGCGGTGCGGGTGCTGAAGAACGTGGAGGGCATCGGCATCTGCGAGCTGACCGATCAGGACGTGGTACGGCATGTGATGGTTCAGCGGATCATCAAGGCCTATGACGACTACTACAATAACGGAAGCAAGGGAAAGAAGAGATAGAACTATGGCGAAGCGGCATTATATCCCCGTGACGGCGGACGTGCCCGGGGTGGACGAGAAGAAACGCGCCCTCATACGCAAGGCCATCCGTACCGCGCTGGCGGCGGAGGGGGTGGAGCTTGCCTGTGAGGTGGACGTATCCGTCACCAGTGACGGGGGAATTCATCAGATCAATCTGGATATGCGGGAAGTGGACAGGCCCACGGACGTGCTGAGTTTTCCGGCCTTCGACCTGACGCCGGGGGAACTTCCCGGAGAGGAGGACGCGGACCCCGCCACGGGGCTGGTGCCCCTGGGGGACATGGTGATCTCCCTGGAACGGGTCCAGGCCCAGGCGAAGGAATACGGGCACTCCAACCGGCGGGAGCTGGCGTATCTGGTGGTACATTCGGTTTTGCATCTGCTGGGATACGACCATCTGGACGAGGGGCCGGAGAAGGCCCGGATGCGGGCAAGGGAGGATGCCATTATGGGGGAGCTGGGGATCGAGCGGTGAAAAAATGGATGATCTTTCTGGCGGCGCTCCTGCTGCTCACAGGCGGCTGTGGAGTGCCGGAACCTGAACCTGTTCCTGAACCCGGACCCGAGCCTGAGCCGGTCGAAAGACTTGTTCCTGTTCCGACGGCGCGGGACGCCGTCCAATGGCTGACGGACCCGTCTCATTTTCTGTTTTATATCGATCACTGGCCCGATGCGCATATCATCACCACGGAACGAACGGAGGAAGGACTGGCGCTGACCGTGTGGTCGGAGGACAGCCTTGACGCGCCGGTGCAGACGATCCTCATGGAGGACTGCGAGGACTTTGACCAGATGGTGAGCGTGAGTGGAGATGCTTATGAACCCAACTCCGGGGCGTTGGTGACAGTCCAGGACTTCAACTTTGACGGGCAGGACGATTTCGGCTTCTGCTACCGCAGGGGGATGCAGCCCCGTTTTTACCATGTCTGGCTGTGGGATGAGGATGCGGGGCAATACCAGACGGAGCCCGCCTTTGACGAGCTGCCCTCTCCTGACGTGGACTGGGTGGATATGAAGATTGAGTGCTACATTCGGGGCGGCGCGGCAGGCGCCCAGGGGGACCACTCCTTCTACCAGTGGGTCGATGGGGTGCTGACCGAGGTGCGGCATATCAAGCTGGATTTTGAGGATCGGGAAGACTATAAGAGCCATTATGTCTCCGTCACTGACCTGATCGATGGCGAGATGCAGGAGGTCTTCCGGTACAAGGGCGATTACTATTTTGATATTGTGGAACGTTGGCGCAGCCTGGGGTACGCCGGGGAGAATTGAGAAGAGATATGAAAATACAGATCAGCGGCAACCTTATCAAACATTATCTGCGGAATGTATATTTTATCAACGGGCACAGCTATGCCGGGAAATCTACCATGGCGAAGATGCTCGCCCAGCGGTACGGGATGATCTGCTGCGGCGAGAATTACCACGATGTGTTCCCCCGTGAAAAGCTGTCCCGCTGGGAGCAGCCCGGGCTGTGCTATTTCGACACCATGAGCGGGTGGGAGGAATGGCTGAATATGACCCCGGAGGAACACTGGAACTGGACGGAACAGGTCTCCCGGGAGTGCGTCGAGATCGAAATACTGGAGCTTGTGAAGCTGTCCGCGGAGGGGAAAAAGATTATTGTGGACACCAACATCCCTGTGGATGTGCTGCGGGAGATTTCCGATTACAGCCACGTGGCCATCATGCTCTGCGACCCGCCGGACATCTGCAGGACCCGTTTTTTTGACCGGGAGGATCCGGAAAAGCAATTTATGCTGGAGCAGATCAGGAAGTGCAGGGACCCGGAGGCTACACTGAAAAATTTCAACTCATGGGCGCTGTACCACCCGCCGGAGGAGACAGACTGGCAGCATACCGGATTTTTTACGTATACCCGCTCTGATTTTGAGAGCGACACCCGGGAGGAAGTGCTGCATATCCTGGCGGAACATTTTGGTTTCATTTGAAAATCCGGCGGACTGCTCAATGCCGGAAAATGTTAGAAAGTTGAGGATCACCTGAATGAACGAGATCAAGAAAACCGCGATGATTACCATCGCCGGACGGCCCAACGTGGGCAAATCCACCCTGACCAACGCCCTGGTGGGCGAAAAAATCGCCATCGTCTCCCCCAAGCCCCAGACCACCCGCAACCGTATCTGCGGCGTGGTGAACCGGGGGGAGACCCAGTTCGTGTTTTTGGATACCCCCGGCTTCCACAAGGCGCGGACACGGCTGGGGGACTACATGGTGAAGGTGGTCAAGGACTCCGTGGCGGACGTGGAAGCGGTCTGCCTTATGGTGGAACCTATCGCCAAGGTGGGCGCGCCGGAACAGGCGCTGATCGACCGGATCAGGGAGGAACAGCTGCCCGCCGTGCTGGTCATCAACAAGATCGACACCATCGAGAAGGCCCAGCTTTTGGAGGTCATGGCGGCCTACAGCGGGGCTCACGAATTTGACGCCATCATCCCCATCTCCGCCCAGGAGAAGGACGGGCTGGAGGAGCTGATGGCGCAACTGGAGAAATACGCCGTGGAAGGGCCCCAGCTGTTCCCCGACGGAATGTCTACCGACCAGCCGGAGAAACAGGCGGTGGCGGAGATCGTCCGGGAGAAGCTGCTGCGGAATCTGGACAAGGAGGTCCCACATGGGACGGCCATCGAGGTCACCAAGTTCTCCGAGAGGGACAGTGGGGTCATTGATCTGGACGTGACCATCTACTGCGAGAAAGCCAGCCACAAGGGCATTATCATCGGCAAAAACGGGGCCATGCTGAAGAAGATCGCTTCCCATGCGAGGGAGGATATTGAGCGGTTCATGGGGACCAAGGTTTACATGGAGACATGGGTGAAGGTGAAGGAAAACTGGCGGGATAATGTCAATTATATCCGGAGTTTTGGATATGACGAGCAGTAAGAAAACAGCAGGATTTATCATGCCAGTTTTCCTGCGAGCGCAAGCGAGCCGCCGCTGTGCGGCGTCAATTCGGAGCGAAGCGGAGAATTGCGTAGGGCGAATTCATTTCGCCCGTAAACGATTGGAATCAAGGGTTCCCGCAGGGCGGAAGCCCTGTGGGAAGAACTGGCGGGATAACGTCAATTATATCCGCTCCTTCGGGTATGACGAGCAGTAGAGAAAGAGGGCGAAAATACTATGGATCATCAGGAAAAGACGGTTTTGTTGAAAAATGGGAACCCCTGCCTCATCCGCCGTTCGGAGGAGCGCGACGCGGAGATGTTGGTAGCTTACATGAAGGCCACCGCCGGGGAGAGCCGCAATCTGATGCGGGAACCGGAGGAGGTCACGATGACGGTGGAGCAGGAACGGGAGTTCCTGCGGGACCGGGCCGCGTCTGAAACGGGCCTGATGCTGCTGGCAGAGGTGAACGGAGAGCACGCGGGCACAGCCTCCTTCGACATGGTGGGCGGACGGAGCCGGACGCGGCACCGGTGCGGCGTGGCGATCACGCTGTACCGCAAATTCTGGGGCATGGGCATCGGGACCGTGCTGCTGGGGGAGATTTTAACCAGCGCAAAGGCCGCCGGGTATGAGCAGGCGGAGCTGGAGGTCGTCTCCACCAATGAGGCGGCGGTCGGGCTGTATCAGAAGCTGGGGTTCCAGGTTACGGGGACCATCTGCCATGCCCTGAAGTACAAGGACGGGAGTTACGCGGATTTCCTGTTTATGTCAAAAGACCTGACGTAACCACAACTTACCACTTATATCCGACAGGTTTCCTGCCCACCATAAGGGCAGGAGGACGGAACGATGGAGGATGGCTACTGGGACCTGTTCTGGCATACCGGGGAGCCCATGTTTTACCTTCTGCGCAAGCATGAGGACGCAAACGAACCGGAACGCCGGGAACTGGACTGACGGCGGCACAGCCGCCGTCTACATAGAGGAGCGGACATGGCGCGAGAACGGACCGTGGTGAAGGGCATCGTCCTGCGGGCGGTGGACACCAAGGAGAGCGACAAGATATTGACCGTCCTGACCCCCGGCGGGAAGGTCCCGGTGGTGGCCAAGGGAGCCAGGAGCCGGAAAAGCAGGGTGACGGCCTGCACCCAGCTGCTGGCCTACTCCGAGCTGACCCTCAGCGAGAGCCACGGGTGGCAGTATCTCAGCGAGGGGAACACTATCGAGCTGTTCGAGGGCGTGCGGCGGGATATCGAGCTGCTGAGCCTCGCCAGCTACTTCGCCGAGCTGACGGAGGCGGCGGCGCTGGAGGATGTGGAGAGCGGCGCGATCCTGTCCCTGCTGCTCAACGCGCTGTACGCGCTGGGGAATCTGAAAAAGGCCCCGGCGCTGGTGAAGGCCGCGTTTGAGCTGAAGCTCATGAGCCTCATCGGCTTCGAGCCGCTGGCGGACGCCTGCGCGTACTGCGGGGAGCCGGAGCCGGAGGAGCCGGTGCTGGACATCCGCGAGGGCGTGGTGTGCTGCGGGAAATGCGGAAAAGGAGAGCGGGGGCTGTCTATGCCGCTGTCCCCCGGGGCCTTAGCCGCCCTGCGGCGGGTGCTGTACGGTGAAGCAAAAAGGCTTTACAGCTTTTCTCTGGCAGGGCCGGACCTCAAAAAGCTGGGGGACGCAAGCGAGGCTTACGTCCACGCCATGCTGGAGCGGGGGTTCAAGACGCTGGACTTCTATAAGGGGCTGGCGGGCAATATCTCCGGCGATATTTCATAGGGACAAAACCAACAAGATCCTTTACAAAAAAGAATAATGCGGCTATAATAAACATAGAGATAGCAAAGATGGCTTTGAGGTGAAAAGCGCGTCGTCATGCGCCGCGTGCCGCGAGGCAACGGGCAAAAGAGATGCCGGGAGCGACGCTCCGGCCAAAGCTGTCTTTCTTCTCTGAACGGGAAACCTACGGGGCCGCAGCCATGCGGCCCCGCTGTTTTTTCTGTATGTGGAGGCGGACGGATGATCGAACTGAAAAAGGCGGAACCGCGGGACTGCGGGGCGATCCACGCCATGCAGGTGGAGGCGTTTGCGGAGCTGCTGGAAAAATATGGCGATACGGCAACCAATCCGGGGGCGGAGCCTCTGGAGCGGATTGAGGCGCGGATGGCGCAGGATGCGACGGACTACTATCTGATCCTGGCGGAGGGCCGTCAGATCGGCGCGGCCCGGATCCAGCGGCTGCCGGAGAACGTTTGCAGGGTGTCCCCCATTTTTATACTTCCCGCGTTTCAGGGGAAGGGATACGCGCAGGCGGCCATGGGGGCGCTGGAGGAGATGTATCCTCAGGCGGAGGCATGGCGGCTGGATACCATCAAAGAAGAGGCAAAGCTGTGCCATTTGTATGAGAAGCTGGGATACCGGCGGACGGGCCGGGAGGAAGTTTTACAACCCGGCATGACCATCGTTTATTACGAGAAGCAAAAGCGGGCAGAATCTGGAGAAAGTACATGAGGGAGAACAGAACATGAATGATGTACTGAAGGAAATAAAAGACAGCTGGGATCAGCTGTCGGATTCGGCGTGGTATCGGTCCCTGCGGACAGACGGTAAGATCGCCGAGCTGATGGAAGATCCGGCCAGCGCTTTTCATCCCGGAATATATGCGATGCTGAACAGCTGTTTCCCCGACTGGAAGGGGAAGCGGGTGCTTCTGCCGTCCAGCGGGGACAACCACGCCGCCTTTGCCTTTGCGCGGATGGGCGCGGAGGTCACCTCCACAGATATCAGTGAGCGGCAGCTGGAGTATGCCCGGGAGATCGCGGACCGTCTGGAACTTCCGATCCGCTTCGCCTGTGAGGACACCATGGAACTCTCAGGGTTGGGGGATGAGGCGTATGATCTGGTCTATACCTCGAACGGCACGCATACATGGATCATGGATGTGAAGCGGATGTACCAGAACATCAGCAGAGTGCTGAGACCTGGCGGGTTTTCGGTCATGTATGACATCCACCCCTTTAACCGCCTCTTTACGGGAGAACCGTGGAAAAGTCCTCAAATCCAAAAGCCCTATGGGGAGATCATGCCCCATTGCCACTGGCGGGTGCAGGATCTGGTAAACGCCATGGCGGAGGCCGGGCTGTCCATCCGTGAAATGGAGGAACTGCAGGCGGTGAACGCCTCCTTCTGGTTTTCCTATGACGAGCTTCAGAGACAGGACGCGGCGAAGCTGGAGGGGATCCATGACTGGACGCAAAATCCTATGGCGGCGCTGCCGGCCTGGATCGCGATCACTGCACAGAAATAGAGCGTTATCCGAATTTGGAGAAAGAACATGAGTGAACTGTTTGATAAATCTATACGCACGCTGGAGCTTCCGGCGGTGCTGAACATGCTCTCGGAGCAGACCAACAGTGCGGAGTCCCGGGAAAAGGCGCTGGCCATCGTCCCCCTGACGGATGTGGACGATGTGAAGCGCCTTCAGGATGAGACGGACGCGGCACGGGATATGATCGGGCTGAAGGGCTCCCCCGCCTTCTCCGGCATCAAGCCGGTGGCGGAGAGCCTGTACCGGGCCGACCACGGCGGGGCGCTGAACACACGGGAGCTGCTGGACATCGCCGGGGTGCTGCGGTGCGCCCGGCGGGTCCGGGACTACTTTAACGACGACGGGCAGAAGACCGCCATCGACTACCTCTTTTACGCCCTGCGGGGCAACCGGTTCCTGGAGGACAAGATCTTTACCTCCATTTTGGAGGAGGACGTTATCGCCGACAACGCCAGTCCCGAGCTGGCGGATATCCGGCGGCACATCCGGGTGGCGGCGTCCAAAGGACGGCAAATTTTGCAGAAGATCATCTCCTCCCAGAGCTACAGCAAGGTATTGCAGGAGGCCATCATCACCCAGCGGGACGGGCGTTTCGTGGTGCCGGTAAAGGCGGAGTTCCGGGGCAGTATGCCGGGGCTGGTCCACGACGTATCCTCCAGCGGGGCCACCATCTTTGTGGAGCCCATGGGGGTGGTACAGGCCAACAACGAGCTGAAGGAGCTGGAGGCCAAGGAGAAGAAGGAGATCGAGCGCATCCTCCGGGCCCTGTCCGCCGAGGCGGCGGGGTGCCACAACGACATCCTGTCGGACTACGACATGCTGGTGCGGCTGGACCTCATCTTCGCCCGGGGACAGCTGAGCTACAAGATGAACGCCACCCGGCCGGAGATCCGGCGGGATGGAAGCATATGCCTCCGCCACGCCCGGCATCCGCTGCTGGATTCCGGCAGGGCGGTGCCCATCACCATCGAGCTGGGGCAGAAATTCGACACGCTGGTCATCACCGGACCCAACACCGGCGGAAAGACCGTCAGCCTCAAGACGCTGGGGCTGCTGACCCTGATGGCGCAGTGCGGACTGCACATCCCGGCGGACGACCGCAGCGCGGTGAGCGTCTTCGACCGGGTGCTGGCGGACATCGGGGACGAGCAGAGCATCGAGCAGAGCCTGTCCACCTTCTCCGCCCATATGGTGAACATCGTCAAAATTCTGGAGGAGGCGGACGGCCACAGCCTCATCCTCTTCGACGAGCTGGGGGCGGGCACGGACCCCATTGAGGGCGCGGCGCTGGCTATCGCCATTATCCAGCACGTCCGGGAGCGGGGCGGGAAGGTAGCCGCCACCACCCACTACGCGGAGTTGAAAACCTTCGCCATGACTACCCAGGGTGTTGAGAACGCCAGCTGCGAGTTTGACGTGGAAACCCTGCGGCCTACCTATAAGCTGCTCATCGGCATCCCCGGAAAATCCAACGCCTTTGCCATCTCTCAGCGGCTGGGGCTGGACCCGGCGGTGATTGAGACGGCAAAGGCCCAGATGGACAGTGAGTCCATCCGCTTTGAGGACGTGCTGACCCAGCTGGAGGAGAAGCGTCAGCGGCTGGAGAAGGACCAGACTGAGGCGGAGCGCCTCCGCTCCCAGCGTGAGACGGACGCGAAAAAGGCCCATGAGTTCCGGGAGCAGATGGAGCGGGCCAAAGAAAATGCCCGGACCCGGGGTGAGGCCGAGGCCCGGCGCATCGTCCGGGAGGCCCGGGCACAGGCGGACGCCATCTTTGAGGAGCTGGCGGAGCTTCGGAAGCAGCAGGAGAAGGCCGCCAGCTGGCAGAACGTCAACGATGCCCGGGCCGCCATCCGGGGGAAGCTGAACCAGATGGAGGAGGAGCTGCACTTCGAGGTGGAGAAGGAGCCCATTCCCGCACCCAGCCGTCCCATCCGGGAGGGCGACCTGGTGGAGCTGGGCGGCACCCGGAAGCAGGCGGTGGTCACCGCCGTGAACGGTGACAGGCTGCAGCTGCTGGCGGGGAACATGAAGCTGACCGTGAAGACCGTCGAGGTGCGGCTCATCGAGGACGCGGAGACTGTTGCCAGGCGGGAGGCGAAGAAGCGGGCCGCGGCTACCGTCCGGCTGGCGGGCGCACGGGCGGCGGTGAACGAGCTGGACATCCGGGGATTTATGACCGACGAGGCGGATCTGCAGGTAGAGCGGTTTCTGGACAACGCCGTTCTGGGAAAGCTGAATATCGTCACCATCATCCACGGCAAGGGGACCGGCGCGCTGCGCAAGGCAGTCCATCAGCAGCTCAAGCGGCATCCGTCGGTGAAGTCCTTCCGCCTGGGCCGGTACGGCGAGGGGGAGGACGGCGTTACCGTGGTGGAGCTGAAGCAGTAAGGTCCGGAGAGAATCGACCTGATATTTAAGCGGTTCCCGATGACGATCTGATCTGGGGGAGCAATTAAATAAATATTTATGTAAAAGGGGTGCGCACATGTTAACGAACAAGACGGCCGCCGTCACCGGCGGCACCCGCGGCATCGGTCTGGCTATCGTTAAGAAATACCTGGAAAACGGGGCCAACGTGGTGGTGATGGGCTCCCGGAAGGAGACCGTGGACAAGGCGCTTGCCGGGCTCACAGAGTATGAGGGCCGGGTCATGGGCCTCTGGCCCGATCTCTGCGACCCGGAGGCGGTAGCGGAGGCCTTCGCAGCCGCAAAGGAGCGCTTCGGCAGTCTGGACATCCTGGCCAACAACGCAGGTATCTCCTCCCGCACCAGACTCTACGACTATACCGTCGAGGAGTTTGGCAAGATTCTCGACATCAACGTGAAGGCTGTCTTTGTCTGCTCCCAGGCGGCGGCCCGGATCATGAAGGAGCAGGGCGGCGGCGTAATCATCAACACCAGCTCCATGGTGGCCGAGTACGGCCAACCTGCCGGGTGCGGCTATCCTGCTACCAAGTTTGCCGTGAACGGCCTGACCCGTTCCCTGGCCCGGGAGCTGGCAAAGGATCACATCCGCGTCAACGCCGTGGCCCCCGGCGTCACCAGGACCGACATGGTGGCGGCCCTGCCGCCGGAGATGGTGGAGCGCATTTCCTCCGGCATCCCCCTGGGACGGGTGGGCGAGCCGGAGGATATCGCCAACGCCTTCCTGTACCTGGCCAGCAGCCAGGCCTCCTATGTCACCGGCGTCACATTGCGGGTGGACGGCGCGGCCATGACCTGATCCTATTGCGGGTCCGAACGCGCGGCGGGGCCGTCAGGTCCCGCCGTGTATTGGAATATAATAAAAATACAGAAAGGACTGCCACACTATGAGCAAATACGCTGGAACGCAGACAGAAAAGAACCTGGAGGCCGCCTTCGCCGGCGAGTCCCAGGCCCGGAACAAGTATACATATTTCGCCTCCAAGGCCAAGAAGGAGGGCTTCGAGCAGATTGCGGCCCTGTTCCTGAAGACGGCGGACAACGAGAAGGAACACGCGAAGATGTGGTTCAAAGAGCTGGGGGGCATCGGCTCCACCGCCGAGAATCTGGCCGCCGCGGCGGCGGGGGAGAATTTTGAGTGGACCGACATGTACGCTGGGTTCGCCGAAACCGCCGAGAAAGAGGGCTTCCCCGAGCTGGCGGCCAAGTTCCGCATGGTGGCCGCCATCGAGAAGCATCACGAGGAGCGCTATCGCGCCCTGCTGCGGAACGTGGAGGCCCAAGAGGTCTTCAAGAAGAGCGACGTCAAGGTCTGGGAGTGCCGGAACTGCGGCCACATCGTCGTGGGCGAGCAGGCACCTGATATCTGTCCCACCTGCGCCCATCCCCAGGCGTACTTTGAGATCAGCGCGGAGAACTATTAAGAAACAGACGGGGAGGCGCGGCTGTGCTTCCCCGTCCGCTTATAGACAAAACCCGGAAGCGGTCAGCTTCCGGGCTTTGTCTATGGTTTGGAGGATCAGATGAAAAAGAAGTCTTGTCACTTGCAAGATTAAGGATACCCGAAGGTTGTTAACAAAACCAGCATAGATTGTTACAAAAGTCTAAAATCTTCTGAGGACTTTTGTCACTGTGCGTCGATGGTGGAAATTCTGCTGGAAATTGCCTCCAGCACGTCCAAAAGGGCGCTGACCGTATCCAGGGAGGTGAAGGTGGTGACGCTGTTCTCGATGGCCAGCCGCCGCATCTCGAAGCCGGCGTTCACATGTTCCGCCGAGCTGGGATCCCGGGTATTCACCAGGTAGGCCACCTTGCCGCCGCGCATGGCCTCGGTGGTGTCCCGGGGGTCTTCGGTGTAGTCCCGTTTGCGGCGGGTGCGGATGCCGTGGTCCTTGAGAAAATTGGCCGTGCCGGTGGTGGCCTCGATATTGAAGCCCAGGCGGTAGAAGCGCTCCACCAGGGGCAGGGCCTCCTCCAGATCCTCCTGACAGATGCTCAGCAGCACCGTCCCGTGGTCCTGGAGGTTCATGCCGGCAGCCTGCATGGCCTTATAGAGGGCGTAGGGCAGGCGTTCGTCGTAGCCGATGGCCTCGCCGGTGGACTTCATCTCTGGGGAGAGATACGCGTCCAGTCCGCTGAGCTTGCTGAAGGAGAACACGGGGACCTTGCAGTACCACCGCTTCTTCTCCGGGGGATAGAGCCCGGTGATGCCCTGGTCACGGAGGGTCTCCCCCAGGATGACCTTGGTGGCGATATCCGCCAGGGAATAGCCGGTTGCCTTGCTGAGGAAGGGCACCGTCCGGGAGGAACGGGGGTTGACCTCGATGATGTAGACCTTCTCCTCCCGGTCCACGATGAACTGGATGTTGTAGAGGCCAACGATGCCGATGCCCAGGCCCAGTTTTCTGGTATAGTCCAGAATGACCTCCTTCACCTCCGGCGAGATGGAGAAGGTGGGGTACACGCTGACGGAGTCGCCGGAGTGGACGCCGGTGCGCTCCACCAGTTCCATGACGCCGGGGACGAACACATCCGTCCCGTCACAGATGGCGTCCACCTCCACCTCCTTGCCGATGATGTACTTGTCCACCAGCACCGGCTTGGACTCATCCACCTCCACGGCGGTCTTCAGGTAGCGGCGGAGCATCTCCTCGTTGGCCACGATCTCCATGGCCCTGCCGCCCAGCACGAAGGAGGGGCGCACCAGTACGGGATAGCCGATTTCCCGGGCGGCGCGGACGCCGTCCTCCAGATTAGTGACGGCCTCGCCGCGGGGCTGGGGGATGTCCAGCTTGCGGAGGACCTGCTCGAAGATCTTCCGGTCTTCCGCCCGCTCGATGGCCTCGCAGTCCGTGCCGATGATGGTCACTCCGTGATCCCTCAGGGGCTGGGCCAGGTTGATGGCCGTCTGACCTCCCAGAGAGGCGATAACGCCCACGGGCTGCTCCAGATGGATGACGTTCATCACGTCCTCCACCGTCAGGGGCTCGAAGTACAGCTTGTCGGAGCAGGTATAGTCTGTGGAGACGGTTTCCGGGTTGTTGTTGATGATGATGGCGTCATAGCCGCTCTTCTTGATGGTCTGGACGGCGTGGACGGTGGAATAGTCGAACTCCACCCCCTGTCCGATGCGGATGGGGCCGGAACCAAGGACGATGATCTTCTTGTTGGCGGATACCACGGACTCGTTCTCGTCCTCGTAGGTGGAGTAGAAGTAGGGCACGTAGCTGTCGAACTCGCTGGCGCAGGTATCGATCATCTTGTAGACCGGGAAGATGCCCAGCTCACAGCGCTTGTCGTAGACCTCACGCTCGCTGCACTTCCAAAGCCAGGCGACGGCCCGGTCGGAGAAGCCCCGGCGCTTGGCCCGGCGGAGTATGTCCGTATCCCAGGGGCGGGCCTTGATCTCCTCCTCGTAGTGGACGATGTTGCAGATCTTGTCCAGAAAGAGCATGTCGATCTGGGTAGCGGTGCAGATCTGTCCCAGGTCGGTCCCCCGGCTCATCAGCTCGGCGATGGCAAAAATGCGGTCGTCGGTGCCCAGCTGGATGTAGTCCAGCAGCTCCTTGCCGGTGTAGTCGTTGAACTTCTCCATATAGATGTGGCCCACGCCGCCCTCCAGGGAGCGGACGGCCTTCAGGATGCTCTCCTGGAGGGTCCGGCCGACGGCCATGACCTCGCCGGTGGCCTTCATCTGGGTGCTGAGGCGGTTGCTGGCGGAGCCGAATTTGTCGAAGGGGAACCGGGGCATCTTCGTCACCACGTAGTCCAGAGCGGGCTCGAAGCAGGCGGGGGTGTTGGCAAGCCGGATCTCCTCCAGGTGCATCCCCACGGAGATCTTGGCGGACACACGGGCGATGGGATACCCGCTGGCCTTGCTGGCTAAGGCGGAGGATCGGGATACTCTGGGGTTTACCTCGATCACATAATACTGGAAGGACTGGGGGTCCAGGGCAAACTGGACGTTGCATCCGCCCTCGATCTTCAGGGCGCGGATGAGCCGCAGGGCGCTGTCCCGGAGGAGGTGATACTCCTTGTTGGTCAGGGTCTGGCTGGGGGCCACCACGATGGAGTCGCCGGTGTGGATGCCCACGGGGTCGATGTTCTCCATGTTGCAGACGGTGATGGCGGTGTCGTTGGCGTCCCGCATCACCTCGTATTCGATCTCCTTATAGCCCTTGATGCTCTTCTCGATCAGCACCTGATGGACAGGGGACAGCTCCAGGGCGTGCTTCATCATCTCCCGCAGCTCGTCCTCGTTTCCGGCGAAGCCGCCGCCGGTGCCCCCAAGGGTGAAGGCGGGACGGAGGATCACCGGATAGCCGATGTCCGCCGCGGCACGGGCGGCCTCCTCCGGGTCGTTGGCGATCTCAGAGGGGACCACCGGCTCGCCAAGCTCCAGACACAGCTCCTTGAACAGCTCACGGTCCTCGGCCCTGCGGATGCTGTCGTAGCTGGTGCCCAGCAGCTCTACGCCGCACTCGTCCAGAATGCCCTGCTTCTGCAGCTCCATGGCGAGATTCAGCCCCGTCTGCCCGCCGATGCCGGGGACGATGGCGTCGGGACGCTCGAAACGGAGGATCTTCGCCAGATACTCCACCGTCAGGGGCTCCATGTAGACCTTGCTGGCGATGGTGGTGTCGGTCATGATGGTGGCGGGGTTGGAGTTGGCCAGGATGACCTGATACCCCTCCTCCCGGAGGGCCAGACAGGCCTGGGTGCCGGCGTAGTCGAACTCGGCGGCCTGTCCGATGACGATGGGGCCGGAGCCGATGACCAGAATTTTTTTCAAGTCCGTTCTCTTAGGCATGCCGCTTCTCCTCCTCCATCATCTGAATAAACCGGTCGAACAGGCAGCCGCTGTCCTGAGGGCCGGGGGCGCTCTCCGGGTGGTATTGGACGGAAAACACCTTGTCTTCCCTGCAGGCCAGGCCCTCCACGGTGCCGTCCAGCACGTTGACGTGGGTCACCTCCAGGCCGGTGTCCGCCAGAGAGTCTCCGTCCACGGCGTAGGAGTGGTTCTGGCTGGTGATCTCCAGCTTGCCGGTGGACAGATCCTTCACCGGGTGGTTGCCGCCCCGGTGGCCGAATTTCAGCTTGTAGGTCTTCCCGCCGTAGGCCAGGGCAATCATCTGGTGGCCCAGGCAGATGCCGAAGAGGGGGAATTTCCCGCGCAGCTGCCGGACCAGCTCGATCACGGGCTTCACGTCCTCCGGGTCGCCGGGACCGTTGGAGAGGAAGACCCCGTCGGGATCCATGTCCAGGATGGTCTGGTAGGGGGTGTCGTAGGGGACCACGGTGACGTTGCAGCCCCTGGCGTTCAGGGAGCGGACGATGTTCAGCTTGATGCCGCAGTCCACCGCTACCACGGTGAAGCGGTGGTTGGAGGTGCGGGCGTACCAGCGCTTTTTGCAGCTGACCTGGGCCACCTGGTCATGGCGGAGCTTGGCGGCGTTCAGGAGCGCCAGAGCCTCCTCCAGAGGGGTATCCGCGTCTGTCAAAAGGGCCTTCTGACTGCCCGCGTCCCGGATGGCCCGGGTGAGCTTCCGGGTGTCCACGCCCTCGATGGCAGGGATGCCGTAGTCCTCCAGGATCTCCGAGAGGGTCTTGGTGTAGCGGAAGTTGCTGGGGATGTCGTTGTACTCCCGGACCACCAGCCCGCCGATGGTGGGGATCTTGGTCTCGTAGTCCTCGTCGGTGACGCCGTAGTTGCCGATGATGGGATAGGTCATCACCACCAGCTGTCCGGTGTAGGACGGGTCGGAGACGATCTCCTGATAGCCCACCATGGAGGTGTTGAACACCAGCTCGCACACCCGGTCCCCTCTGGCCCCGAAGCGGCAGCCCAGGTACTGACTGCCGTCGGCCAGCACGATCTTGCCGTCTAATTGTCGGATCATCCGCGTTCCTCCTTTGTATCGCCATAAATCTGATATAGTCTGTCAAAGGCCGACCACTGCTCTTTCTTCTTCAAAAAGCCCGCGATCAGCCGCGTGCATTCGTCCGCGCTTTGTTTACCGGTATCAAGCCTCAGATCGTAAATGTCGCGGCTGTGCATATGTTCTCTCTGCCATCGGGCCTGACCGGCCGGCCGGTCCCCCCGCTCCCGTTCCCGGCGTTCCAGCTCCCGCAGATCACAGTCAACCTTCACAAACAGTACGGGGTACGTCCGGAGCAGCCGGACGCATTCAATTGTGGTAAATTCTTCCTGGGGCGTTTCCAGTAGCACATGGTCCACGATGACGTGAAGCCCCATATCCGAGAACAGCTTGACGGTATGATGCATCGCCGACAGCGCTTCCCCCGAACGGGTGTAAAAGTCACTGCGCATTTTTTCGCGGTCCACCATGTTCATAAAATCATCCGCCGCGATGCGGTAGTATACGTCGTTCAGCTTTGACTGCAAATGGCGCGCCAATGTGGTCTTGCCCGCGCTTGAGCATCCGTTCAGAAAAATGATCGTTCCCTTCGTCATACGCGGCCCTCAAAATAGTCGTTGAACTTCATTGGCATATCTCCTGACATACAAAAAAAGCCCGGCGGACACGAACGGCAAAGCGGCCCGTGCAGCCAGGAAAAGTTACCAGATAAAAAGAGCGGGGAAGCCCGCCCGTTCGGGCGCGCCGCCATTCACGAACACGCTTTTCCCCATTGCCCGGGCCTCCTTCCTCTGATAACAGCTTATCATTGAAACTATTGCACAATTTCCCTGAGAAGTCAAGACAAACCGGGAAAGTCAAGGCGATTTATTAAAGTTACCCAGTGGGGACGGGTGAATGGGGGAAATAATCTGTCGGTTTATCTCTTGCCTTTTTCCGAAGAAAATGTTAGCCTAAAGATGAATTTTTCAATCAAAGAGATCTGCCTGCGACTGACGGGATTGTGGGGTACCACAGGGGAACAGGTTAGAGTACACATGCCGTCCGTCTGGGCAGTCCGCTTTCTATGGGGAGAGGACTGCTCGTATTCATTTTTATGGAGGAACAGCCAATGAAGAAAGCCGGCATCGTCATGGGCAGCGCCAGCGATCTGCCCGTGGTCCGCAGGGCCGCGGAGACCCTCGCGTCTTTCGGCGTGCCCCATGAGGTTCATGTCTATTCCGCGCACCGCACCCCCGGGGAGGCCGCGGCCTTTGCCAGGGAGGCACGCGCCAATGGTTTTGGCGTGCTGATCGCCGCCGCCGGGATGGCGGCCCATCTGGCGGGGGCCCTTGCGGCCCAGACCACCCTGCCTGTTATCGGTATCCCCTTGAAGTCCAACGCGATGGACGGCGTTGACGCGCTTTTGTCCACGGTACAGATGCCCTCCGGTATCCCGGTCGCTACAGTTGCCGTTGACGGAGCCGTCAACGCCGCTTTGCTTGCTGTGCAGATTCTGGCCGTTGAGGATAAAAATCTGGCGGAAAAGCTGGACGGGCATCGCGCCGCCGGGGCGGCGAAGGCTCTGGCCGCTGACGCGGAGGTCGCTGCGGAGTTCAATAAATGATCCGGGGGTGGCGGCCCTGCAGGCCGCTCTTGCTTCCTTCTTACAGTTAGATTCGCCCCTGCCGGGGCGGAGACGGGGGCGTACTTTTCGTGTGAACGAAAAGTACCAAAAGGTCACTTAAGGAACTATGTTCCTTAAGAATCCTCCTTCATTACGGGGGTTATTGGGTTGCGCCCAAGGCACAGTCTGGTTTGGTCTAAACATACTGCCGCCCGCTCTGCCGGTCTTCTGCGTCTATTTCATCGTGGTTGACGATGGCCCCTACCGTTTTAGCACGGCAAACTCGCCGGGGTGCAGGGATGAGAGACAATTCGTTAGACCGGAAATCTATCATCTCGCGCCCCTGCGCCAGACCCTCGTGCCGAGTGCCGCGAGGCAACCAGTACCCTCGATAGGACCGTGCGCAGAAGTACAAACCGGCATCGGCCCATAGCACTGACGGTAGACCGGAAGACCAAAGGTCGTAGCGCAACTAAACTCCCCAGTAATTCAGGGATTCTTAAACCGTCAGGTTTAAGCGCGCTTTTGCCGCGTGGCAAAAGTAGGCGCGGAGTCCGGGGCCGCGCAGGTCCCGGGTTATCGACAAGAAACAATGATAACTTTAGAATAAATAATGGAGGTCAGCACACTATGGAAAAGAAAGAACAGCTCTATGAGGGCAAGGCAAAAAAAGTCTTTGCCACCGAGGATCCCAATCTGGTCATCGTCTCCTACAAGGACGATGCAACCGCTTTCGACGGGACAAAAAAAGGAACCATCCGGGGCAAGGGCGCGGTGAACAACCGCATGAGCAACTTCCTCATGGGCAAGCTCTCCGCCGCCGGTATCCCCACCCACTTCGTCAAGGAGCTGAACGACCGGGAGACCGTGGTGAAGAAGGTCGGGATCGTTCCCCTGGAGGTCATTATCCGCAACGTCTCCGCCGGGAGCTTCGCCAAACGCTACGGCGTGGAGGAGGGCATCCCCTTCGATGAGCCCACCTTCGAGTTCTCCTACAAGAACGATGACCTCCACGATCCTCTGCTGAACACCTCTCACGCTCTGGCCCTGAAGCTGGCGACACGGCAGGAGATCGAGACCATCCGCACCATGGCTCTGAAGGTCAACGAGGTACTGAAGGCCTTTTTTGCCGAGTGCGGCGTGCGGCTCATCGACTTCAAGCTGGAGTTTGGCCGCCTGCCCGATGGCACTATCGTTTTGGCTGACGAGATCTCCCCCGATACCTGCCGCTTCTGGGACGCCAGGACCAACGAGAAGCTGGACAAGGACCGCTTCCGCCGTGACCTGGGCAATGTGGAGGAGGCCTATGAGGAAATGATGCGCCGGGTGTTCGGTGCGTAAATGATCTCGCAGTACATGTGCAACCACTAAGGAGGAATCTGATTTGGGCGGATTTTTTGGAGCGATATCAAAGCACGACTGCGTTCTCGACCTCTTTTTCGGCGTGGACTACCACTCCCACCTGGGCACCCGCCGGGGGGGCATGATCGTATATGATCAGAAGGACGGATTCCAACGCCAGATCCATAACATCGAAAACACACCCTTTCGAACCAAGTTCGAGAAGGACGTGACCAAATTCCACGGCACCAGCGGCATCGGCTGCATCAGCGACACGGACCCCCAGCCCCTGCTGGTCCGCTCTCATCTGGGGCTGTTCGCCATTACCACCGTGGGTATCATCAACAACGCCGAGGAGTTGGTTCAGGCGTATTTCGGCCGTCAGGGCAGCCAGTTCATGGCCATGAGTTCCGGCGCGGTGAATGCCACTGAGCTGACCGCCGCCCTCATCAACCAGAAGGATACCTTGGTAGAGGGCATCCGTTATGCGCAGGAGGTTATTGATGGCTCCGCTACCATCCTGATTCTGACGGAGGAGGGGATCATCGCCGCCCGGGACAAGCTGGGCCGCCTGCCGGTTCTCATCGGCCAGAGCGACGAGGGCTGCTGTATATCCTTTGAGTCCTTTGCCTATCACAAGCTGGGGTACGGTGATGCCTACGAGCTGGGGCCCCGGGAGATCGTGAGGGTGACGGCAGAGGGATATGAGGTCCTGTCCCCCGCCGGGGAGCAGATGCGCATCTGCGCATTTCTCTGGACCTACTACGGATACCCCAACTCCAACTACGAGGGAGTCAACGTGGAGGTCATGCGCTACCGCAACGGCGAGATCATGGCCCGGGACGAGATCACCCGGGGACAGCTGCCCAAGGTGGACTATGTAGCGGGCGTACCGGATTCCGGCCTGCCCCACGCCATCGGATACGCTAACCGAAGCGGAAAGTTTTTTGCCCGTCCTTTCGTAAAATATACTCCCACCTGGCCCCGGTCATTTATGCCGGCCAATCAGAATATCCGCAATCAGGTGGCGAAGATGAAGCAGATTCCCGTACCCGAGCTGATCGAGGGGAAAAAACTGCTGTTCGTGGATGATTCCATTGTCCGGGGTACCCAACTGCGGGAGACCATTGAATTTCTGTACAGCTGCGGTGCGGAGGAAGTCCACATGCGTTCCGCCTGTCCGCCCGTCATGTACGGATGCAAGTATTTGAATTTCTCCCGGAGCAACTCCGATATGGAGCTTCTGGCCCGGGCTACAGTTCAAAAGCTGGAGGGCGATGAGGGGCAGGAGCATCTGGACGAATACGCTGACTGCTCCAGCGAGAGGGGGCAGTGTCTGTTGAAGACGATCTGCGAGGATCTGGGATTCAGTTCGTTGGGGTATCAGTCGCTTGAGGGGCTTTTGGAGGCCATCGGGATTGATAAGGAGAAGGTCTGTACCTACTGCTGGACGGGGAAAGAGTGATCTGCGGCCCCTGCGGGGCCGCCTCCCGCTTTAATCT
>OFFP01000921.1_pt1 | contig 21891 bp, 17 predicted proteins | sample 1521431 | NCBI WGS metagenome assembly OFFP01 (sample SAMEA3504104, study PRJEB24116) | mouse gut metagenome | biome: mouse gut; feature: mouse-associated habitat; material: faeces | place: Denmark | collected 2011
TCAGTTATGTGGCAAACCGGATCATTTACATAGACCAGGAGATCAAGCGTACTTCTTATTATCTGACGGACGACGGGTATAATCTTCTGCTGGCGACGCTGGAGATCGAAAATAATATGAAGCTTACGATCCATGAGATGATCTTCCGGATGCATCTTGAGAAGCAGAGTTATGACAAAGCAGTGGATGAGATCAAGAATGTGTTCAATCTGCTGCGGATTCAGTTACAGAAGATCCAGGAGGCGATGGGGAAGATCCGGAGGAATGCGCTGAATTATTCTGTGAAAGATTATGAAGAGATCCTGCTTGGGAATCTGGATACCATCAGCGATACGAAGCAGAAGTTCCAGAACTACAGGGAGATGGTGAAGAGCCGGGCGCAGGCGTTGGAGGAGGAGAATATCAATGTAAAGCGTCTTGGCGAGAAGGATGAGGAACGTCTCTCGCATCTGCGGATCATTGAATCGTATCTGAACCGGACGATTGATGAGCATCAGAAGATATTGAACAGCCATTTTGACCTGAAAGCATTATATACGAAGGAGTTGGAGACGCTGACGCAGATGTCTCTGATCCGGCGCTTCCCTCTCAGGACAGAATTATATGACAAGGTGCTTGCGAATCCTAAGGCGCTTGCCGATCTGGATCTTTTCCTGCGTCCATTGTTCAATCAGGAGCCGGATAAGGCGTATAACCTGAATAAAGCGTTCCAGTTACAGCGTCCGGTGAGGAAACGCATGGAGGAAGACAGCGCAGAGGAGCTGGATTTTGACGAGGAAGCGTGGATGCGGGAACAGGAGGCGCGCCGCAAGGAGAAGCTTAAAAAGTATGAAGTGTGTCTTTGCCGCCTTCTTGGTTATGCCGTGAAGACGGGGGAGGCATCGCTTCAGGAGATCAGCGCGGCTGTGGAGGGGCAGGTAGAAGAACGGGAGCAGCTGATCCCGAATGTGGAGATCTTCAAGGAGATCATGGTGGAGCTGATCAAGAATCAGGAGATTGATATTGCCGTGCTTTTGAGGGAGCGCAGCGAGTATATCCAGGATTTGCCAGGAGAATTCCAGTTAAATGAGATGCTTTTGCATCTGGTGGAGGAATACCCGGAATTCCGCGGGATCCGGAGGGTGGAGACTTACCGGATCGAGGATGGGGGCACCGTGACTTTTGAAGGGATTTTGGATCAGGACAAGGCGGCGAAGACGATACGGTGTTCTAATGTGTTGATCCGTGTGGGGAAGGAGTAAAATGTATGGCTTATGAATTAGAAGATGTTCGGACCAGCCAGGAGATTTTCTATTATCTTCTGGAACACCATGAGCTTTGTGAGGATGAGGAGATGCAGCTCTACAGGGCATATACGGAGCAGGAAGAGATACAGAATCTGGTGAAATCCCAAGGGGAGATTGCCGAGAGCCGGATCGAGCGGTATGGGAATGTGATCTATCTGATCCCCAAAGAAGAGAATCATTTCCTTGGGTTTTCCAAGGCGCAGCTAAAGGCGGCGCTCTGTAAATCCTCAGGAACGGATAAGGACTATTATCTCTCGCAGTTTGCGGTGCTGACGCTCCTGGTGGAGTTCTTTGACGGACAGGGCAGCAGCAGTAAAGCCCGGGAATACATGCGGGTGGGAGAACTGCAGAATTGTATCTCTAGCCGCCTGAAGGAGGGCGCCGAGAGTATGGATGAGGAACAGGAAGAACAGTCGGGGATCGCGTTTTCGAATATGCTTGAGGCGTATGAGGCTTTGCGCTCGGATGACAAAGGTTCCAGGGCGAAGACGACGAAGGAAGGGTTCCTTCATGCGATCCTGGTATTTTTGCAGAAACAGGGATTGATCGAGTATGTGGAAGCGGATGAGATGATCAAGACGACGAAGAAGCTAGATAATTTTATGGATTGGAACCTGCTGAACCAGAATAATTATCACCGGGTGCTGCGTGTACTGGGGATAGAGAATAAGTAAGACAGAGCAGGTCTGGTCAGCGAAAGGAGTTATAGATGTATGAGCAAGATTCAGGCGATCAGGCTGATCAATGTAAATTATAATAACAATGCGATCCGTATCAGCGACGAGTGCTTTCATCTGAACGGCGAGAGTACGCTTTTGTCCCTTCGGAACGGAGGCGGTAAATCCGTGCTTGTCCAGATGCTGACAGCTCCGTTCGTGCATAAGAGATACCGGGATGCAAAAGACCGGCCGTTCGAGAGTTATTTTACCACGAATAAGCCTTCTTTTATCCTTGTGGAATGGGTGCTGGACGGCGGGGCAGGCTATGTACTTACCGGGATGATGGTGAGAAGGAGCCAGGAGACAGGAGAGGGGAACACAGAGAATCTTGAGATGGTCAATATCATCAGCGAGTACAGGGAAGCCTGCATCCAGGATCTTCACCACCTTCCTGTGGTGGAGAAAGGGAAGAAGGAGATTGTCCTTAAGAATTTTGCGGCGTGCAGGCAGATGTTCGAGTCTTATAAGAAGGACAGGTCTATGAGTTTCTTCTATTATGATATGACGAATGCGGCGCAGTCCAGACAGTACTTTGAGAAATTGGCGGAGTACCAGATCCACTATAAAGAGTGGGAGACGATCATCAAGAAGGTAAACCTGAAAGAGTCCGGGCTGTCAGATCTGTTCGCAGACTGCAGGGACGAGAAGGGGCTGGTGGAGAAATGGTTCCTGGACGCCGTGGAAAGCAAGCTGAATAAGGAGCGGAACCGGATGAAGGAATTTCAGTCGATTCTGGAGAAATATATTGGGCAGTACAAGGATAACCAGACGAAGATCAAGAGACGCGATATCATACGTGAATTCAAGGCACAGGCAGATGGGATCCGGGAGAAGGCAGAGGATTATCAGGGAAAGAGCAGCCTTGCAGGAAGGCAGGAGAATCTGGTCGCACATTTTATCGCGGAGCTGTCACGGCTTCATGAGGTGACGGAGGAGGAATACCAGAGGAGCCTTGGGGAAATCGAGTCGATACAGGGGCAGCTTTCCAGAGTAGAGTATGAGAAGCTGTCCAGTGAGATACATAAGCTTGAGGAAAAGCTTCGGTTTCACTTGAGTAACCGGGACATGATCGAGATTGAGAAGGAGGATCTGGAGCAGGATTCTGAGAGGATCCTGCATAAGCTGCATCTTCTTGCCTGTGCGAAACAGCAGAAGGCAGCGGAGCAGGAACGGGGAGAATTGGAACTGATCCGCCAGAAGCTCCTTGTGTCAAGGCAGAGGGAAGAGGACTTGGAACCGGAACGCAAGTCTCTGGGATATACTCTGCGGCGATATTACGAGGGGCTTTTGGAGGAAAATGAAGGAAAGAAGAGGGCAAATGAAGAAGAGGGCGCGGCGGTCGCAGCAGAGCTTTCTAAGGCAGAAGGGAAGCTATCGGAACTATCTGACAGCCTGATCGAGAATGCGGCGCGCGCAGGAGGGCTTAAGAGTGCGGCGTCGTCTTATGACCGGGCGGAGGACGGGTATAACCAGCGTTATGAAGAAGCGCTGATCCGTAATATTCTCGGCGTGTATGAGCCTGGGAGCCTGGAGATCCGCCGGGGAGATTATGAGAAGGAGTTAGAGACGCTCAGACGGTCGCGCCTGTCGCTTTTCAAGCAGCAGGAGCAGGCAAATGAAAGGAGCCGCAGTTCTGAGCGCGGGCTTCAGGATCTTAACGCAGAGGTCCTGAAAGGGAAGATGGAGCTTAGGCAGCAGGAACGCGTGCGGCAGGAGTATGAGGGCGAACTGGAGACCAGGAAGGTCGTGCTGCGGTATCTGGATCTGCCGGAGGATGTGATTTTTGACAGGGAGAAGATCCTGCACGGGTCGGAACGGAAGCTCAGGGAGATCGCAGGATTCCGCAGGAATCTTGAGAAGGAAGAGGACATCTTGCAGAAAGAGTATCAGCGTCTGACCCAGGGAAAGGTACTGGAATTGCCGGAGGAATTAGAGCAGGAGCTTGAGGATCTCGGGATCCATGTGGTCTATGGGATGGAGTGGCTTGCGAAGAACGGGTATTCGGAACAGCAGAATCTGGAGTTGGTGCGCGCACATCCTTTCCTTCCCTATGGGTTGATCCTGTCCGAGGCTGAGGTGGGTAAGCTATCCCGGAATATGGGCGGGATATATACTTCATTTCCGATACCGATCGTGGCAAGGGAGATGTTGGAGGGTAGCAGAGCGGATCGGGAGAGCGGGATGATCCAGCTGGACGGCGTCAGTTTCTATGTCTGGTTCAATGAAAATCTGCTGAATGAAGAGAAGCTTAAGGATCTGGTGCAGGAGAAAGAGCGGGAGATTGAGAAGAAAAGGGAGTCTATCGCCATCCGGCAGGCAGAGTATAAGGAGTATTTCGAGCGGCAGGAGATGATCCGCAACCAGGAGGTCAGTAAAGAAAACTGGGATACGAACGAGAAGAGGCGCAAGGAACTTAAGGAGCAGATCGACAGGCAGGAGCGTACGATCCGTGAGGTTTCGGAAGAGCTGGCAGGGCTTAGGGAGGAGATCGCAAGATTGGAACATGCGGTCCGAAGCGCGGACCGCGAGATGAGCCGCCAGCAGAGAAGGCTTGAGGATTTCGGGCGGCTATGTAAGGAGTATGAGGCGTATGAGCAGAACGTAAAGGAGCTTATGCGTTGTAAGAAGGAGGCGGAAAAGCTTAAGGAGAAGCAGAAATTATGTAAGAACCGGCAGGAGAAGCTAAGAGAACAGCAGAAGACCGGGGAGATCGAGCGGAATAACCTGATCCGGGAAGGAGAGGAGATCCGCAGGGAATGCCGGAAGTATGAACGGTATGAGCGGGCAGAAGACCGGGCAGAAGGCAGGGAAAAAACAAAGGAGGAAGTAAGCCAAAGCATCCGGGATATGGAGGCGCGGTACGCCGCGATTACTTCCTGCATGTCTCAGGAGATCCAGGAACTTGAGGAACAGGAGCAGCGTGCCGGAAAACGTTATCAGGACGCGGCGGATGAACTGGAACATTTACGGAGAAAATACCGGCTTTCCGAGGAGAATCTGGAGCAGGTAAGCTATGATCGCGAGGAGGAATCTCATCAGGAGATCATGCTGGAAGACTGTAACCGTAAGATTGCCGTAAAGCAAAGGCTCTGGAATGACGAGGATAAGCAGATCGCCGTGGTAAACCAGCAGAAACGTGAGCGTCTGGAACGAATGAAGTCGGAATGCGGCGAGGAAGAACCGTTGCCCAGGGAAGAGATCCAGAACCAGGATTTTGACGCAAGGAAGAATCAGTTCCGTTATCAGGAGAAGGAGGCGAGGAAGCAGGCGGACGGCTTACGGGAACGTCTTCGCAGCTATGGCGAGAATCTGACGGCGCTCTCGGAATACAGTGACTTCCCGTTGGGGGACGAGGTGGAGTGGGAGCAGGATTTTGCGGAGATGGATGCAAAGAGCCTTCGGAATTTCAAAGGCATCCTGATCCGGGATTATAATCAGATGCTCCGGGATTGCCGGGAGGCGCAGGATGTACTTACCCGTCACCTGAACCGTACCGTACGCATGGAGCAGTTCCAGGAGGATTTCTACCGGAAACCGTTGGAAGCGATGCTTGAGCTCACCCAGGATGCGTCTGCCGTGCTGCGGCAGCTCTATACCACGATCCAGTCCTATGACAGCCTGATGGAAAAGCTGGAGGTAGATATCTCCCTTGTGGAGAAGGAGAAGAGCAAGATCGTGGAGCTTCTGGAGGATTATGTCCGGGAGGTGCATCTGAATCTTGGCAGGATCGACCATAATTCGACGATCGCGATCCGGGAGCGGCCTGTGAAGATGTTGAAGATCGGGCTGCCGGAGTGGGAAGAGAATGAGAACCTTTATCAGATCCGGCTGCAGGATATGATCGACGAGATCACGCAGAAAGGGCTTCTCTTATTTGACCGGAATGAAAATGCACAGGAGTATTTCGGAACGCAGATCACCACGAGAAATCTGTATGATACGGTAGTAGGGATCGGGAATGTGCAGATCCGGCTGTATAAGATCGAGGCGCAGAGGGAGTATCCCATTACCTGGGCGGAAGTGGCAAGAAACTCGGGAGGAGAAGGATTCCTGTCGGCGTTTGTCATTCTGTCGAGCCTTCTGTATTATATGCGAAAGGATGATACGGATATATTTGCGGACAGGAATGAGGGAAAGGTTTTGGTCATGGATAATCCTTTTGCCCAGACGAACGCGTCGCATCTGCTGAAGCCGCTGATGGACGTGGCGAAGAAGACGAACACGCAGCTAGTGTGCCTGACGGGGCTTGGCGGAGATTCGATCTATAGCCGGTTTGATAATATTTACGTGCTGAACCTGATCGCGGCGAGCCTGCGAAGCGGGATGCAGTATCTGAAGGCGGACCACTTGCGGGGAAATGAGCCGGAGACGATGATCGTGTCTCAGATCGAAGTGATGGAGCAGCAGGAGCTGATATTTTAAAGAAATAATTTAAGTAAGGAGTGGAGAGAGATGGCGAAATATGTGAAGGAATTGGTGTTGAATAAACCGGATGATTTTGTACAGTTCATTATGGAGGATTATCTGCGGAAGAATAGTTTCATCATGGCGGACTGGAAGGGAGAACCGGCATACCGTACCGGTGACGCGATGATGGAGGGGTATAAGTATCTGCGGTGGTACTACGGCAACGGTGTGTTTCATCTGGAGGCGTGGATGAAAGGAACGTTCGGAGGGGAATGGAACCTGAATGGTTTTGTCGGGTGCCTGCAGAAGAAACCTTACAGAGAGAGTCTTGAGCAGTTGTTTGCCGCTTTGCAGCAGCCGCTTCCGATGCACCAGGGGACAATGCCGGGGAATCCGGGCGGAATGCCGGGACAACAGGGGATGCCGAATGTTGTTCCTGTACATACGGTGGATAATTCCGGTGCGGCGGCGATGGGGCTGGTATTTGGAATATTGAGTATTGTGTTTGCGTTTCTCGTGCCGCTCGTGAGTATCCTCCTGGCGTGCCTTGGGTTCTCGCGGGCGAGGATGGGCGCGGGATCCCGCAGATCGGGACAGGCGAAGGCAGGGAAGATCCTCTGTATTATCGGGATCATCGCAGCGATCGTTATGTGGGGTATGAATATCCTGATGCTGATCCCGGCTATCGGGAGCCTGTATTAGGGCGTATCTCCCGTTTAAGACGGAAATAATACACTTCACGCAAAAATAAAACAAAATCTCCCTCATTGTGCTATACTGTTGTCAGCAAAGAAGGGAGAAAAGCAAATGAGTTTAGAAGTAAGAAATTTATCAAAGAAATACGGAGAGAAAACTGTGGTGGAGAATCTTAGCTTCGAGATGAAGGAGCCGGGCGTCTTTGCGTTGCTTGGAACGAATGGAGCCGGGAAAACCACGTCGATCCGTATGATGCTGAATATGCTTTCGCGGGACAGCGGAGAAGTTCTCTGGAATGGAACGCCTCTTGATACGGCGGTATGCAATGTAGGATATCTTGCGGAAGAACGAGGGTTGTACCCGAAGTATACATTGATGGATCAGTTGATTTATTTTGCAGGGCTTAGAGGGATCCCAAAGGCAGAGGCGAAGAAGCGGATCCGTTTCTGGGCAGAGCGGCTGGAGGTGGAAGAATATCTGTATCCGCAGGCTCCGCGATCGAAAGAAGGAAAGAAGAAGCAAGGGCGTGCAAAGGCACAGGCTCCTAAGAAGGCGGATCAGCTTTCGAAGGGGAATCAGCAGAAGATCCAGTTTATGACGGCGCTGCTTCCGGACCCGGAGCTTCTGATCCTGGATGAACCGCTCTCCGGACTGGATCCGGTGAATGCAGATCTTTTTAAAGGGATCATCCGGGACGAGATCGCGAAAGGAAAGTACCTGATCATGTCGAGCCATCAGATGGCTACCGTAGAAGAATTCTGTACGGACATTATTATCTTGAATCGTTCCAGGACGGTCCTGCAAGGGCATCTGAATGATATCAAGAAGAGTTATGGCCGTATTAATCTGTTGCTGAAGACGGAGACAGACGTTACGTGGCTGATCGAACAGGCGGGCTTGACGTTGGTTTCGGTTAAGGAATGCGAGTACCAGATCAAGGTGTCCGGGGATGAACAGGCGAATGCTTTCTTGAAGCTTCTGATCGAGAACGGGATCACGGTTGTGACATTCAGCCTGCGCGAACCGTCTCTCCATGAGATATTTGTGGAGAAAGTAGGTGATACACATGAAGACTAGCGGAAATAATCTTACCGGGATCGGAAAGGTGTATCGTTTTACGCTGGCGCAGATGTTGAAAGGGAAAGCAAATATTATCACTCTGTTCATTTTCTTCCTTATTACGGCAGCAAGTATTCCGGTTATGACCCTGATGATGGGAGGAAAGAACGGAGCATCTTCAGACGGGGCTGAGTCCCTTGAGATCGCGAAGGTGTATGTGAGGAACGATACGGGATATGAGTTGGCTCTGGAAAGTATCCCGGATATGGATGAAGTATTTGCCGATACGGAATTCATAGACATAGGAATCGCAGACATTAAAGATAAAGATATAGATATAGATACAAAGCAGCCGTCAGACGGGGCGTCTTTGGCGGCTGAGGAGTGGACAGAAGAGACATATGAGTCCCACATTACTGCGGCAGATGCATACATACATCTGCAAAAGGATGTAGAGAAGGGGTGCTTTATGGTCGGCGCTTATACGCTGGAGGAGAAGGAGTTTCCGGACGGCGATCTGGATTCCTGCGTGAGTACGCTGTCTTCCCTTTTGGATACGGCGCGCTATGCGCAGCAAGATGCCGAGCCGGAGCAGATCGCTACTTTGACAAGCCCTTATGAGACGAGTGTGCAGAGTGTCGAGGAATATCTGGAAGGAGAAGAGGATTGGTCTGACACACGGTTTGGCGTGCAGATGATCTATTCGGTTGTGCTTCTGATCCTGTGTACTTTTGCTTCTTCTTTCATTATCCAGAAGGTGATCGAAGAGAAGGCGTCAAAGCTTGTAGAACTTCTGATGGTCAGTGTCAGCCCGCTCGCCATGCTGGTGGGGAAGATCCTTGCCGTGATGACATATGTATTCGGGTTGATCGTGTCGCTTGCGGCAGTAGCGGGTATCTCTTATGTGATAACCGGGCAGTTCGCAGATACATCTGTTTTGCAGCAGCAGGCAGGTGCCTCCGGTATCTTTTCAGATATATTGCAGGTATCTCCGGGCACGGTCCTGGTTCTGGTGATCTCGCTGCTGCTTGGTTATCTGCAGGTTTCTCTGATCAGCGGGCTGATCGGAACGGGGTGTTCTTCTATGGAGGATGTGGAATCTGCGAACCTTGTTGTCGTCCTGATGGTTATGGCAGGATATCTGGCGGCGACATTGACGGTGGGGATCGGAAGTAATCCTGTATTGACATATCTGGTGACGTTATGCCCGGTGGCTTCGATGTTCTGTGCGCCGGTACGGTTTGTACTCGGTGATATCGGCATCGGGATGCTCGCCGTCTCATGGCTGATCCAGATCGTTATCATTCTTTTGCTTGCTTATGTCTGTGCGAGGATCTACCGTGCGTTGATGATGTATCGAGGAAGCCGCATGAAATTCGGCGGGTGGATCGAGATGTTCCGACAGAATCGCGTAAAGGAGGTGGATTGCAGATGAAAGGATTTGGAAAGATATTTTCTTTTACGTTTGTCGAGCATGTGAAGCAGAAAGGGTATCGGAATGTGACCATTATCATAGCTCTTCTGTGCCTGTTGCTTCCGGCGGTGATCATGCCTGCAGTCGAGTATTTTAAAGAGGATGAGGCTTATGTGAGTAAGCTTGCCAAAATCTACGTGGTTGAGATGGGACATGGCAAGGAGCTGAAGGCGGATTTTGAGATTTTAAACAGTGTGGATCCGAACCGGTTTACCGACATTGAGTATGAGGCGGCAGCAGATGTGGAAGAAGCATCGAAGAAGGCAGAGGAAGAGGATCATTCGGCGCTGCTTGTTGTGGACGGGCAGGAAGGCGGTTATCAGATTGACGTACTTCTGCCGGAGGAGACGAAGCTGAATAAGAAGGATGTGAATGCATACGGAACGTTTGTCTCTGATTATTTTCGTTATATCCTGGTTCAGAAATCAGAACTTGAAGATACACAGATCACGGAGCTGACGATGCCTATCGAGACGAAGATACGGGACAGTGCGGTTCCGGCAGATGAGAGCGACGAATATGCGGAGGTAAGAGACATTATGGGAACATTGCTTCCGTATCTGAATATCATGATCCTCTATTTCTTGATCCTCGCCTATGGACAGGGAACTGCGAATATTGTGATCATGGAGAAGACGTCGAAGCTTATGGATCTGTTCCTGGTATCCGTGAAGCCCGGGGCGATGCTGCTTGGTAAAGTATTTGCTGCGGCTGCAAGCGGGATTTTCCAGAGCTTTGTATGGATTGCCTGCCTGACAGGCGGAGTAAGCCTCGGGATCTATTTCACGAAGATGGTGAATCCTGCAACTGATATGGGAGTGATCCAGATCGTAGAAAGCTTTGGGGAATTTACAGGAATGTTTACGGTTCCCGGGGTGATACTTGCGCTTCTGATGCTGGCGGCGGGACTTTTGCTTTATTGTTCACTGGCGGCAGTGGGCGGTGCGATCGCAGAGAAGCCGGAAGATCTGTCCAGTACGAGTATTCTGTTTGTGATGGTGTTGATCCTTAGTTTTTTTGCAACGCTGTATGCGGGAGGAACCGGCGCGGATGTGCCGTGGGATGCGATCACATGGCAGGTGTGGGTGCCGTTTACTGCGATCCTGGTCGCGCCGACGAAGATCCTGCTTGGTGCGATGAGTATCCCTGAGGCGGCAGGCTCCCTAGGGATCGTGGTCGTGACGGCGGCGCTGATCACGGTGCTGGCGGGAAAAGTGTATAAGATGATGTCTCTTTATAAAGGGAATCCGCCGGGACCGGGGAAGATAGCAAAGATGCTGTTCAGGAATAGATAATATATTTTCTATAACTTTTCGAAACCTCAATCTTGCTATTTTGTAAGTCTTATGTTAGAATAAATATGGTTTATACGCAGGAGGTGTAGAAGGTGGAGATCTTAAAGATAGTTTTGATGATTATATTTGCAATAGACTGTATCGCACTGACAGCCATCGTCCTTATGCAGGAAGGCAAGTCCGCAGGGCTTGGAACGATCAGTGGTATGGCGGATACTTACTGGGGACAGAACAAGGGACGTTCTATGGAGGGCGCGCTGGTGAAGTCAACGAAGTTTCTGGCGATCCTGTTTATTGTACTGGCAGCAGTGTTGAATTTAAAAGTATTTGCATAAGATCGGGCATATTTTTATGAGAACGGTGGGACACTCCTGTATAGGAGTGTCCATTTGTATTTAGCATGTATTGGTCATAGAAGGAGGAAGTACAGGAGATGGATAAGACTTTTGAAAAGAGAAAAAAAGTAATATACGATCTGATCTGCGATGAGATGTACGTACCTATGAAGTTCAAAGAGCTTGCCATGTTCCTGCAGGTTCCGAGAGAACAAAGAGAGGAGCTGAGGGAAGTTCTTAAGATCCTGGAGGCAGAGGGGAAGATCTATCTGTCAAAGAGGGGAAAGTACTGTAAAGGTGAAGCGAAGCATCTGACCGGAGTCTACCTGGCAAATCCAAGGGGGTTCGGATTTGTAACGACGGAGGAGGATAGCCGGGACGTATTCATCAGCGAAGATGACAGGAACGGTGCGTTCGACGGCGACAGGGTTGAATTCGTAATTATCAGAGAGCCGGACAGCAGACGGCGGGAAGGCAGGATCGTGAAGATCCTTTCCAGAGGGATCGTAAGGGTCGTCGGGATCTATAGGAAAAAGGCGAAACAGAACTATGGGTTTGTGATCCCGGATGATCAGAAATTTGATCAGGACATATTTATTCCCGACGAGAAGTCGAAAGGGGCTGTGGACGGGCATAAGGTAGTGGCAGAGCTGACATCTTATGGAGAAGAAGGGAAAAAACCGGAAGGGAAAGTAATAGAGATCCTGGGGCATATCAATGATCCGGGAGTTGATATTATGTCAATTGTCAGGGGATACGATCTTCCTGTGGAATTTTCCGAGAAACTATTGAATCAGGCAGACCGTGTGGCGAAGGCTGTAAGCGACGCCGATATGCAGGGGCGCAGAGACCTTCGGAACTGGCAGATGGTGACCATTGACGGAGAAGATGCGAAAGATCTGGACGATGCAGTCTCGCTTACAAGAGAAGGAGAGAATTATGTCCTGGGAGTTCATATTGCAGATGTGACCAATTATGTTCAGGAGAACAGTGCCATCGACAGAGAAGCGAAAGAGCGCGGTACAAGCGTCTATCTCGTAGACAGGGTGATCCCGATGCTTCCGCACAGGCTGTCGAACGGGATCTGTTCCTTGAATGCCGGTGAAGACCGGCTTGCCCTCAGCTGTATCATGACGGTGAACCCGAAAGGAAATGTGATCGGGCATGAGATCGCGGAGACAGTGATCCGCGTAGATGAGAGAATGACATACACCGGTGTGAAGAAGATCCTGGAGGATCATGATCCGGCGGAGACACAAAAGTACCGGGAACTTCTTCCGATGTTGGAACAGATGCAGGAATTATCGCAGATCCTGCGGGAACGCAGGCAGAGGCGGGGGTCTATAGATTTTGATTTCCCGGAGGCGAAGATCGTTCTGGATGACAAGGGGCAGCCGGTTGAGATCATGCCGTATGACCGCAATGTTGCAACGAAGATCATAGAAGACTTCATGCTTCTGGCAAATGAGACGGTGGCGGAGGACTATTATTGGCAGGAGATTCCTTTTGTATATCGGACGCATGAGGCTCCGGAGGAAGATAAGATCCGTACACTTGCCGCGTTTATCAATAATTTCGGCTATTCTATGCATATTGGAGCGAATGAGATCAGGCCTAAGGAGATCCAGAAGCTCCTTGCCAGGACAGAAGACACGCCGGAGGAGACACTGATCTGCCGCCTGGCGCTTCGATCTATGAAGCAGGCGCGGTATATGCCGGAGAATGTCGGGCATTTTGGTCTGGCGGCGAATTATTATACGCATTTTACGTCGCCCATCCGGAGATATCCGGATCTTCAGATCCACAGGATCATAAAAGATAATCTAAGAGGACGGATGAATGAGAAGAAGATCGAGCATTATCAGTGTATCCTTCCGGAAGTGACGAAGCATTCCAGTGAGATGGAGCGAAGGGCTGACGAAGCCGAACGCGAGACGATGAAGCTTAAGAAAGTGGAATACATGCAGCAGTATGTCGGTGAAGAATTTGAAGGCGTGATCTCCGGGATGACGAAATGGGGAATGTACGTGGAGCTTCCGAATACCGTGGAAGGGATGGTACATGTGACGAATATGACGGATGATCATTATGATTATTATGACGACCGGTATGAGATGATAGGAGTTCATACTAATAAGACATACAAATTAGGGCAAAAAGTCCGGGTACGTGTCATTGGTACGGATCGTTTCCTTCGAACGATAGACTTTGAGATTGAAACATGATAGGATTATAATAAAGAGGTGGCGCATATGGCAAAGACAAACGGAAAGATGATAGCCAATAACAAAAAGGCGTATCATGATTATTTCATACTGGATACCTACGAGGCAGGGATCGCCCTGCATGGGACAGAAGTCAAGTCTCTGCGGATGGGCAAATGCAGCATTAAGGAGTCTTTTATCCGGGTGGAGAACGGTGAAGTCTATATCTACGGTATGCATATCAGCCCTTATGAGAAAGGCAATATATTCAACAAGGATCCGCTTAGGATCCGTAAGCTTCTTCTTCACAAGTCGGAGATCAATAAGATGCTTGGCAAGACGAAGGAGAAAGGAGTGGCGGTCGTTCCGCTTAAGGTGTATTTTAAAGGAAGCCTTGTGAAGATAGAGATTGGACTTGCCAAAGGTAAGAAACTCTATGACAAACGCCAGGATATTGCCAGAAAGGATCAGCAGAGAGAGGCTCTGAGAGACTTCAAAGTCCGTAATTTCGGATAAATCGGAGAGGAGAAAAGGGATGGTACCGACCAGGAAAGATGATTTAAGGAAGATGGTCTCTCAGACGACGGTTGAGACGTATGAAGAATTGACGCCCCAATTGATCAGGCTGATCGAAGAGACAAGGCATAACGACGCTCTCACCGAGGCTCAGAAGCAGGACGAGATCTCCTTACATATGTTAGGTTATGTGAAGTCCTGCACGAATGAGATCATCATCGAAGTGTTGGCGGAGATATTAGGATTAGATGATTAGAGGTTAGATGATCAGAAAGGAAGAGGGAAATGGGTTATTGTGTAAAATGTGGTGCAAAAGTAGAAGACGGAATCATGATATGTCCGCAGTGCGGGGCACAGATACCGGTTATGCCAGGCAGTTATCAGCCTCAGTATTATGGCACGTCATATGGCTCGTCAGAGTATTTTGGACAGGATGAGGTGCGCCGGAATAAGGCAATGGGCGTACTGTCTTACATAGGAATTCTGGTGCTCATACCGCTTCTTGCAGGAGATAGGAGGTCTGAGTATGTGAAGCATCACATGAATCAGGGGATCGTGCTTACGATATTGTCTGTGCTGGTGGATCTGCTGGACGGAGAATCGGTATGGGGACTCTATTCTATGATACATTTCAACGGAGGATTATTCTCATGGACGCTTGATATCCTTGATCTTGGGATCTTCGTATTGTGTATCATGGGAATTGTGAGCGCATGCAGAGGTGATCGAAAAGAGCTTCCGCTCATTGGGAAGCTTCGGTTTTTTAAGTAAAGAAAGGGTCTGTTGCGAGATGCAGCTCGCAACAGACCCTTTCTTTCCAGCGTTATCCGTCATGAATTATTCTATGGTGATCAATCTAGGCTGTTCTTCCTGCTTCTGGATCTCCTTTGGGAATGACAGATGAAGAACTCCGTCTTTAAAAGCTGCTTTGATATCATCCTGGGTCAGTGCGTCTCCTACATAGAAGCTTCTGTTACAGGTGCCGGTATAACGTTCTTTGTGGATACAGTTACCCTTGGTGTCTTTCTCTTCCTTTGTTACATTCTTGTGAGCGGAGATGGTAAGATAACCATTCTTCAGATCTGCTTTAATGTCTTCCTTTGTATAACCAGGAAGTTCCATTTCTACCAGATAATTCCCGTCTTTTTCGTGAATATCCGTCTTCATGATCTGTGCGGATGTATGCTCATAGGAGCGGGAAAAGAACGGATCGTTAAACATATCATCGAATAAATTATTAAAACCTCTGTTTGCTAATAACATAGATCATTCCTCCTTGAAAATCTTCTCATGAGTAGTATGTCCCATGAGAGGTGAAAATTATTTATTGTTTTAGTTGCTATATATATTATATAACACATGATGTTAGCAATGTCAATAGATGAGTGCTAATAAAATGAAAATAGTTTTTACGCCGAGATCATTAATAACAGAATAACGGCGAAACTGGCATTCGGCTTCGGTCGGGTGTTTTTTCTCCTGGATATAAAACCATGTACAAATGATATTTCATCTGCATTTTGTTAAGAAAATTGTATTTTAGGAACAGAAGTAATTACGATAAATGATGGAAATGATGTACGAGTTAAATACTGGGAAAAAGTAAATTCGAAGAAGAAAAAGCGTTTGTACTTACGTTATCAGGAAGAAGAATTAGATTATCTGATCGTACTTGAAAAGAAAAGTGAAAAGAGAGTACAGTTGATAACAGCTTACCCAGTATTTTTTGTAAGTGCCAAGAAAGATTATGAAAAAGATTATCAGAATTACATAAAAGAGATTGAAAAAGAAGCAAAATAAAAAACCGGTAATCGCAATGCGAAAACCGGATTCTCCTTCTAAACGTGTTAGATGAGTTAATATTATTATATGCGTTGAAAAGGAAAAAGTCAATGTCAAAAGGAAAAATAGTTCTGGTAAAATAAAGGAAAGGCAGTGTTCCATGCCAGAATGGACAGTTTTATTTTATATCACGATCAAAAAGACTACCAACAGCTGTTGATAGTCTTTTCTTAATGACATACAATTTGGCATTTTTTATCTGAGATGCCAGATGTCTTCGTTGTATTGTTCGATCGTCCGGTCAGAGGAGAAGAAGCCTGCCTTCGCGATGTTCACCAACATCTTTTTCGCCCATACCTCACGGTCTTCATAGTCAGCAAGAGCCTGGTCTTTGACCTTCGTATAATCGTTGAAGTCTAACAGGGTCATGAACCAGTCTTTGTTGACAAGTTCGTTGTGAAGCCTTTGCAGATTCTCTTTCTGTCCGATGGATAACAGTTCATCGCTCACGATAAAATCAACGCACTGGCGGATTACTTCATCATCTTCATAAATTGCTTTAGAATTGTAATCGCCTTTTTCATAATGCTCGATGACTTCCTGGCTTGACTTACCGAAGATATAGATGTTATCATCACCCACCAGGTCGCAGATCTCAACATTGGCGCCGTCCATTGTACCAAGGGTCACTGCTCCGTTCAGCATGAACTTCATGTTGCCCGTACCGCTGGCTTCTTTGGAAGCCAGGGAGATCTGTTCGGAGATGTCACATGCAGGAATCAGTTTTTCTGCTGCGGATACGTTATAATTCTCTACCATGATAAGCTTCATGTAAGGCGCTGCGTCCGGGTCATTCTTGATGAGTTCCTGGAGGCAGAGAAGCAGATGGATGATATCCTTTGCAATGACATAAGCAGGAGCCGCTTTTGCGCCGAAGATAAAAGTTACAGGCTTCGACGGCTTATGCCCTTCTTTGATCTCCAGGTATTTCCGGATGATATACAGGGCATTCAGCTGCTGACGCTTGTATTCATGCAGACGTTTGATCTGGATATCGTAGATGCTGTTTTCGTCGATCTCTACTCCGGTATTCTTAAGGATGAAATCTTTGCAGATCTTCTTAGCGTCTGTCTTGATCGCAAGAAGTTGTTTTAATACCTTTGGATCATCTTTGTACTCTAATAATTTTTCCAGGGCAAATCCATCTTTTTTGAACGAATCACCGATCAGTGAGGTGATATAAGCGGTCAGTTCATGGTTGCAGTGGAGCAGCCAGCGGCGGAATGTGATCCCGTTAGTCTTATTGTTAAATTTTTCCGGATAGATCTCATAAAAGTCCTTTAATTCACTGGTTTTTAAGATATCGGTGTGAAGCGCCGCCACTCCGTTGATGGAGAATCCATAATGGATGTCCATGTGTGCCATGTGAACCAGATTATTGCTGTCAATGATCGCTACGGACTCCTGAGGATATTTCTTTTTCATCCGTTCGTCCAACTGGCGGATGACAGGAACCAGATGCGGAACGACATCTTCCAGATAGTCCATAGGCCATTTCTCGAGAGCCTCGGCAAGGATCGTGTGATTGGTATAAGCACATACGCGGGTCACGATCTGACAAGCCTCTTCAAACTCGATCCCTCGTTCTGTAAGAAGCCGGATGAATTCCGGAATGATCATGCTTGGGTGTGTATCGTTGATCTGCACCACTGCGTAATCTGCCAGATCATGCAGACTGCATCCCTTTTGTACGGCTTCGTCCAGTATATACTGGGCGGCGTTGCTGACCATAAAATACTGCTGGTAGATACGGAGCTTTCTTCCGGCATCATCACTGTCGTCCGGATACAGGAACAGAGTCAGATTGTGGAGTATGTCCTTTTTATTGAATGAGATTCCGTCCTTTACGATGGATTCGTCTGCGATGTCGATGTCAAACAGATGAAGGCGGATGGATTTATTATGATATCCGGCTACATCCATATTGTATAAGGAGGATTTTAATGCAAAACCGCGGAAAGGTATCGTATAGGATACATCCGTCGGAGTAAGCCAGCTGTCTTTGGTAAGCCAGGGGTTCGGCGTTTCCTGTTGGAGATGATGATGGAATTCCTGTTTGAAAAGACCAAGGTGATAATTCAGCCCGATCCCTTCGCCGGGAAGCCCTAATGTGGCGATAGAATCCAGGAAACAGGCGGCAAGCCGTCCAAGTCCGCCGTTTCCAAGAGATGGTTCCGGTTCGGTTTCCTCGATCTCGGCAAGAGATTGCCCGTTTTCTTTTAGAAATTCGTCAACCTGGTCATAGACGCCAAGGTTGATCAGGTTGTTAGACAAGAGCTTTCCGATCAGAAATTCGGCAGAGATGTAATAGATCTTCTTTTTACCGTCATGGCAGCCTTTGTCAGCAAGTAACTGTCTGGTATACGTTAATAATGCCTGATACAATTCTTCATTTGTACATTTGTCACAGCTTTTATGGAACATGTCCTGAATAAGAGTTTTCAATTCTTTCATTGTCTTTTCTCCCTTCCTGTTTGTATGCTCTTAATATAACAGCCATAAAAAGAGAAAAATACAACAAAATTGTCCTGTTATGACAGGTTTTTGCGAAACGTACCCGGTGAGGCACCATTGGTCAGCTGAAATTTTTTGATAAAATAGCTGGTATTATTGAAACCGACTTTCGTGGCGATCTCTGTGATCGGTTTATCCGTATGGATGAGGAGCGCTTTTGCTTTTTCAAGGCGCAGGTCGTTGAGGTATCCGATCAGTGTTTTCCCTGTATACTGCCGAAAGAGCTTCATGAAATAATACTCGCTGAAATTAGACATCAAAGCAAGCTCTCTGGCGGAGATCGTCTCGGGATAATGTTGGTTCATATAATCCAGGACACGCTTGATCGATAGCAGGTTCTTATTCTGTTCCGTGTCGGCAGGAATAATATAATTCCCAACAAGCATCTCATAGAAAAAATGATAGAGAAGAGATTTCAGCCTGACAAAATAATAAGGTTCTTTCAATCTGTGGCAGTCGTGGATCTGATAGAAGAGCCGGCTGATATTCGTATAGTTGTCGTCTTCTGCGGAGATACGGTGGGTAAACTCTGCGCGGTTCTCGATCAACGGGGAGATTACCTGCTCCTGGCAGAGATCGCCGGCAGCGCTCTGCAGGAATCCCAGATGAAAAACGATGCTTTTAAAATACAGAGTATGCTTCAGATCTGTCTTGATGCCATGAAGGACGCCTGGATTCACAATGAGAATATCGCCTCTTTTCACCCGGAGGATCTCGCGGTTCAGGCGAACCATTCCCATGCCGTCTTCAATGTGGATGATCTCCATCTCGTCATGCCAGTGATTATAGAGAGAATGGAAGATGACACAGTTATCGGTGTAGGTCTCTATAGGTAATTCGAAAGACCCGTGGGCATTCAATTCTTTTAAGGTATTGTCTACTTTAGAATTTTTTGAAGAGTCCTGCATAATGATTTCTCCGTGCTTAAGTCAATATTTCGTTATTTATTATACAGAATAATAGAAGACGATTCAACTGATTTGGGGTATAATATATCTATAGTTGTGCCGGAATACCGTATCGTGACAGCCGATCAGCAAGAAGCTATGTACGGTATGCGGTTCATAAAACAAGAGATTAAAATATAAAGAGAGGTAGATGTCTATGATCAGTAAATATGCGTATGGGGATCCTTTTCATACGGAAGCAGCGGCAGAAGAGATGGAAGTCAGGGAAGGGCTGCCGGAATTTGGAGAGATGGAGATAAAGGAAGGATTCACCTTCTCTTATCGGATGGCAGCAGAAGATATCGTCTACGGACTGGGTGAGGCGAACCGTGGCCTGAATAAAAGAAACTATTGTTATATCAGTGATTGTACGGATGAACCGAATCATACGGAAGAGAAGAGATCTTTGTATGCCGCTCATAACTTTATTATCATTTCCGGCAGGGAGAACTTCGGGCTGTTCTTCGATTATCCTTCAAAGCTTGTCTTCGATATCGGATATTCAGAGGAAGAACTTCTGAAGGTAAGCGGCGACTATGCAGACCTGTATCTGTATGTGATCACCGGGGAGAATGCATATGATATAGTCAGACAGTTCCGGAAGATGATCGGGAGAAGTTATATTCCGCCCAAATTCGCATTTGGATTCGGGCAGAGCCGCTGGGGGTATAAGACCAAAGAAGACTACCGCAGCGTTGCCAAGGGATACCGTAAGAATCATATTCCGATGGATATGATCTATATGGATATTGATTATATGCAGGATTTTAAAGATTTTACTTTGCATGAGGAGAATTTTAAAGACTTTCCGGAATTTGTCCGTGAGATGAAGGAGCAGGGTATCCGCCTGATCCCGATCATTGACGCAGGCGTCAAAGTGGAACAGGGATATTCTGTCTATGATGAAGGGGTAGAGAACGGATATTTCTGTAAACGTGAAGACGGCAGTGATTTTATAGCGGCGGTATGGCCGGGAGATACGCATTTCCCTGACGTGCTTAACGCAGAGGCAAGAAAATGGTTCGGTGACCACTATCGTGTTCTGATCGATCAGGGGATCGAAGGTTTCTGGAATGACATGAATGAACCGGCAATCTTCTATTCTTGCGAAGGTATGGAAAAATTGAAGGCTATGATCAGAAAGCTGGCAGAGGAGGATCCGGATACCCTCCCCATCGGGGAGCTTCAAAGACAGGTATTGGAGATTGCAAATCATCCGGAAGATTACAGACGTTTTTACCACAATATCGACGGAAAGATGGTCCGGCATGACAGAGTTCACAATCTGTACGGATATAATATGACCAGGGCAGCCGCAGAAGCATTCACTAGAATTGATCCGGATAAGAGGTTTCTGATGTTTTCCAGGTCGTCTTATATCGGAATGCACCGTTATGGCGGGATTTGGACGGGAGATAATAAGTCATGGTGGTCACATATCCTTTTGAATCTTAAGATGATGCCGTCTCTGAATATGTGCGGTTTCCTGTATACCGGCGCAGATCTTGGAGGCTTCGGAGACGACGCTACCAGAGATCTGGTCCTTCGGTGGATGGCGCTTGGAGTATTCACGCCGCTGATGCGGAACCATTCTGCAGAGGGAACCAGACGGCAGGAGGCTTACCAGTTTGGCGATACGGAGGACTTCCGCGGTATTGTAGAGACAAGATACCGTCTGCTTCCATATCTCTACAGTGAGTATATGAAAGCTGCGCTGAATGATGATATGTATTTCCGGCCGCTGTCCTTTGTGTATCCTGATGATACGTTTGCAAGAGGAGTAGAGGATCAGATGATGTTGGGAGACGAGATCATGATCGCACCTGTATACACACAGAACGCGAAAGGACGCTACGTCTATCTGCCGGAGGAGATGCTGTTCGTCAAATTCAGGAAAGACGGGGAATATTCGGAAGAATATCTGCCGAGAGGACACCATTATGTTGAGATCGCGATTGATGAAGTCCCGTTATTTATCCGGAAAGGAAGATGTATTCCGTTGGTCAAAGCCGCACAGTGTATGGAGGAGCTTGACACAGAACATATGGAAATCATAGGCTTTGAGAACGCCAGGTATACCTTGTATGAGGATGACGGGATTCACAAAGATTATGATGATCCTGCCAATTACAGAGTTTTGATCCGGGAATAGGAAGACCCGTACATTGGTTATTCCCGCGAACAACGAGCCAAGTGGGCATGTTTACATGCACATTTGGCGACTGTCGCGAAAGTCAAATACCCCGCTGCAGAACAGCGGGGTATTTGACTTGATTGTAAGTAATGGACCTGGCGGGAGTTGAACCCGCGTCCGAAAGCCCATCCACCAGAGCATCTCCCATCACAGTCATTACTTTTACATTCCCTCTGCCGGCCGCCTAATGACAGGCTTCCGGTTTCAGTAGCTTCATAAGTTCTTCCATTCCCTCAAAGCTTTGGAAACGAAGTGCTCCGCCTCATTGAAGCCGGCATCTCAGGCAGCGGATGACCTAAGGCCGACTGCCGCTTAATTAAGCAGCGTACGCTAATTCTCTATTGTCTGCGTTTATATTTAATTGGAACTTTTAACGTAGTGTCCCGCTACGGATGGCTTCTCC
>OFFP01000925.1_pt1 | contig 21822 bp, 17 predicted proteins | sample 1521431 | NCBI WGS metagenome assembly OFFP01 (sample SAMEA3504104, study PRJEB24116) | mouse gut metagenome | biome: mouse gut; feature: mouse-associated habitat; material: faeces | place: Denmark | collected 2011
ACCTCATATATATGAAAAAGTCTGCCCCTCGGCAGACTTTTTCGACAGCCTGGCAGAAAAAGGTTGAAAAACCTTTTCTGCATTTAACTTACTACATCAGCTTCTGAATCTTGCGCGTATCTTCAGTGAGATGCTACGCGATTTCCGTTTTGAACCGATAGAGGGTTCTGTGCTGCGCCCTCCAATTGAGAGGTGGAGTTTTGGGCAGGAGGCTCATCGCCGCGTTATACCTCTGTCTCTCACATGATCCAACGGTATACTCCTATACTTGCCAGGATTGCCAAGATATAGAGTATAAGCAGAACCAAGATAACGGGCTTTTTTCGCTTCATGCAGTATCGGAGCTGGAAGCTGTCAAAGCATGCATGACCGCTCGAACTATGCTGAAATTCCAATACATCGCCAATATTTTTCAACTCAAGGCTATCACTTGCGAATTTGATACCTTTGGAGGACAGCCGGGCTTCGGTCTCTTCCGTCATACGGAACCCCTCTTTTGTACCTGTCAGATATACCCAGCTATCCGCTGGACAATCTGTTGCGATGGCATCAATGGAGAGGCGCAATATGAAAAGATGGGGACGAAAACTCTTTCCAAGTGTCACGGGATATGGGCTTTCATCCCCGCTCTTTCGCCGCCACTCCAAAGTGAGAGTTTCGATATTGGCTTGCTGGAAAATAATCAAATCCAACATCTCCGAAAGCATCAGTTTCCCGTTTACAGTCAACGCAATAAAGAAAATCAGGAACAGCGTCATGCCAAGAAGCCACCATCCCAACTTCTGGACTTTCTCCAGTGAACCTGTCCATGAAACCGCGCAGGTTTCAGTCCAGGAATTCATTTACCAGTATGTCGTTCCGGAACACTCGGCCTGAAATATCAACCATCAGCTCGCTTAAATTGACAGCATTGAGGTGGAGATATTCTGTTGTGGGTGTCCAGAGTCTGCAGGAGAGATTATTGGGCCTGCTTGGGTGGATGGAGTAACTGCATACTGGCACAGAGTTCCCCTCTGAGAACCTTGAGTTCTGGGTCGTTGGGCAGGATGGACTCCCACTCATCCAGTTGTGCCGTTGCCTCCTCTTGCCGGTGGTTATTTATCAGAAGGTGAATTTGGAGCTTTGAAAAGTAGACGTATTTCTCTTGATTGCCCAAGAGTGCAGAAACTGTGAGCCCAAGCCAGATGGCATCCCCATAGCAAGCAACATGGCCCCCCAGACTTTCCACAGCGGCCACAATCTGCTTGAGCAGGTTTTGACGTCTGTCCAACTCTACGGCATCCGATTCCAGCATCTCCAAGGTTATATCCGTGGAGAGCAGTTCCCGAAGTCCAGATAGCTTTCCCTCCAAGGACACATTGGAAGCATTCAGAAGGACATTTATCGTATCTATTACTGCGTTATAGTAGACTTCGTAAAGAAAACCCAAGTTTTGTGTGGACAGTGTGCCAACTTTCTCTCTTAAGAAATCAACGGTGGTCCTGTGCTGGAGGGCATCTGCCCCAATCCGGTTTGCGTCCAGCCGGTAACTCGCGCTGGAGGGGGATAATGAGTAGCTATGCAACAGCTTTGATGATATCCCCATACGGCGGCAGCGCCTTAAAAACTCGAAGGACAGCCGGGTATCCGCCCCTACAGAGCGGTTATCGCCCAAGGCATCGAAATCGGCCTGGTCCACTGCGCTGCGGCAAATCAGCTTCGCCCAAAGCGGTCGCATGAATTGGTGGTAAGCCGGAAAAAACACACCAAAGCTTGCTCCGCTGATCACCAAGTCCTGCGGGATAGCCCGGACTCCGGCCTGTTGTCCGTTATCTGCGCGAATAAACCGGCTGCCACAGATGGCCATATCCAGATGTTGCTGTGCACTGAAATCCAGCATCTCTTGAAGAAATTCCGGATCATAGATATCATCGGAGTCAAGGATACACAGCCACTCAAAGTCCGCCGCATTTCGAATGTGATCAATACTGCAGAGTATCCTCCAGAACCCGCTGCCAGTCTGGTCATCTATGTCATAGTAAAGTGGGCGTATACGAGCATCTTTGATGGCGTATTCCCGGATAATATCGCGGGTACCGTCTATGGAGCAGTTATCGCCCACATAGTAAGTAAAATCTCGAAAGGACTGCCTCAAGACGCTGTCTAGACTGCGTCGAAGCGTTTTTTCTGAATTATGGGCTTGTGTATAGACCACAACCTTACTCATTCGTATTCTCCTAACTAAAATGGCTCTATATCACTGTCATCAATCGTTAATTTGATGACAGTATGTACCTCATGCAAAAACATACCGCAGACAATTTTTGCATCAGTCGAAGATGCGGTAACTTGTCGGCTACTTTTTTGTCAATTTCTGACGCTATTTGCAGCCTCTGTGACTGCTGCCGTGATCGCATCGTCTGTAAGGCCATACACCTGTTGAAAGTAAGAGTTGTCAATGGTACTCATATCCGGGTAGGAATCGCCGAAATCAATTCCCAGTACCCACACCGGATTCCGTAGGCCATATGTGTTCAAATCACAGAGCAGACGCGCACCAAGGGACCCATACGTGGTCTGCTCGTCAACAACCACTATAGGCTGTGAGCCAACCGCATCCAGCAAACGGGCTGTGTCATAAGGAACACTGTATACATCAATGATCGTTGCATCCACGCCATTGGACCGCCATTCTTCCGCCAGCGCCAGGAGCCTGTGGGTATAACCAGCACTGGTTACAACCGCAACCGTTTCGCCTTGATGCAGGATCTGGAATCCCTTTGAAAAATCAATATTGTGCTTGGTATATATCTCCTTATCGCAGTTCGGATCAAAACGAATATAGAGGGGGTGCTTTGTAAGCAGTGCATAGTCTGCAGCGGCGATCCCCATGGATGGACTGCTAGGTGTAATGATTCGTACACCAGGAATCAGACTCATGGCCGAAAAATCATCCGTATTATAATGGGTTGCGCCGAAGTACGGCTGGGCAAAACCTATCCCATTGACAACTATGCTGATTGGCAGTCCCATCATCGCGGCACAGTTCCGAATTTGGTCCAAGGCCCGGACAGTTGCAAACGGTGCATGCCCATACGCCACTGGGCGTTTTCCCGCCAGCGCCAGACCGCAGGACACTGCTATCATATTCTGTTCTGCGATCCCAACATTGACAAAGGACTCCGGGTGGGTTCTCCGATATTCTTCAAATACTAACCCAGCACAGTCCGCGCTGACGAACATCACACGTCGGTCTATCTCCGACAGATCCTGAAGCCGTTTGAAATAGGTGTTACGAGTTACATTCATACCACTTCTGCTCCCTCTCCAACGATGCGTAGGCTTTGGCAATATCCATACCTTTGGGTGCAGCACCATGCCAGTTTAGCCTGTCTTCTATGAAATCAATGCCCTTGCCCTTGACTGTGTCCGCAATGACGCACAAGGGCTTTCCTACTTCGCGTTCCCGCACATCCTGAAAGCAGGAAAGCAGTTCGCCGATGTCATGGCCGTTGCAGCGGCGGGTCTCCCAGCCGAAAGCTTTCCATTTATCCTCCAGAGGTTCCAAGGCAAGCATGGTCTCTGTGAAATCAGTGATAGCCAACCGGTTCCGATCAACAATGACAATTAGATTATCCAATTGATAGTGCGCGGAAAACATCGCCGCCTCCCATACAGAACCCTCTGCACACTCACCGTCACCCAAAAGACAGAACGTGAGATTCGGGGGACGGTCAAATTTTGCGGCATATGCAATCCCCGCCGCAGCACCCAAGCCAATCCCCAAGGAGCCGCCGGCAAAATCCACACCCGGTATGGACAGCTTAGCATGACTACCAAAATAGTGTGCCTGCCCGGTGACAGGGGACAAAAAGGTTTCCAACTCCTCCTCCTGGAAAAAACCTAAATCCGCCAGGATCGGATACTGCATCACACTGGCGTGGTTCTTGCTGATGATCAAGCGGTCTCGTAATGCCGAATCAGGGGCGTCCACATCAATCCGCATAACCTCATAATACAGCACGGTGAGTATTTCCGCACACGAGAATGCACTGGACAGATGTCCCATTCCGGTGCGGCATACCATCTCCAGGACCTTCCGTTTTGCGCGATAGGTCTTTTTTCGAAGGTATTTAATCTTTGCATTCATCTATAAGCTCACCACCTTCCAGTCAGTCTGAAATCAATTCCTTTGCGCGCATCCGCGCCAAGATCTCCTCCTCATGTCCCTCCAGCAAATCCTCTGGGTGCCAATTTTGTGAGCCACCTTCGCAGATTCTACAGAGCGGGTCTGCTTTGCGGCCATTGACCAGCATATCCCGGCGCACCTGGTTCGCGCCGGCACTGTTCCACTGTTCCGCCACGGGTACTTCACGGATGTTATGCTCAAAGCCAAAACGGCGATGGCACCCCCCGAGACAAAACGTCCCATCCGGCAGGATGTCAAACGTAGTGAATCTCTGACGGCAAAACAGAATCTCCCGGGGTTCCAGCCCCCAAACCGTCTGCTGACTATCTTTCAGTTTATCTTCAACGTTTACTCCGTTAACATTCCACATATTGTAAATATGTTCGATGCCCACCGCATCGCAGACATCATCGAACAGCTGATGGAATATCTCGTCTTCACCATTCCGGAGCGCGGTGTCGCCAATCTTCACGCTCAATTTGCTGGCACCCTTGATTTGGGAGAAATACTGGATATTCCCATAGATTGTCTCCCACGGCACTGGTGACTTGGCGATGATTTGATACATCTCTGTACTGACCCCTTGCAGCGATACCTTCAGTTGATCCAATCCAGCATCAATCAGCTGGTGTGACAATTCGCGTGTCAGCAGGGAGGCGTTGGTGATGATCTGCACCTTCTTGACCTTTCCGGATTCCTTGAACAGCCGCACCATATCCGCAATTCTCGGGTGTGTCAAAGGTTCGCCCATCCCTGCGCAGGACACCATCTTGATTTCTCCAGGGAAATCTGACAACTGTTGGACCAAGAGTTTGAACAGATCCCAATTCATGTGCTCCCGTTTGAATGGTTTCCCGCCAGCAAAGGCTCGCTCACTAGATTGGATGCAGTAATTGCAACGGAAATTGCAGATATGGGTGGGGTGAAACTCCAGTAAGAGGGGGGTTTCAAGGGGCAAAATAGCGTGCAACTGCTGCCGGTCCTTTTCCCAGGCGCCGATTTGAGCTTTCATGTTCTCTACCTCCGTTTTTGCGCGAAAATTTATACAAAGTATGCGATGGTATCGGAATAGCTGTCTGTGTAATGACGGACATATAATTTGTAATCAGGTCGGAGCTTTAAGAGAAACTCCGGTATATTCACAAAGTCGCTGGCACGGTGATAGAGACTGATGGCCAGCTTGGGTCTGTACCGCAGGATCGTCTCTTTAGCGCCGCATAGTGCCTCCAGTTCCCAGCCCTCGATATCCATGGTGATAAACGATGGGATTACGCCGGTGTCCTTTACGTAATCATCAATGGAGACTACATCTGCGGTCTGGTCTCCTGGAAGAGAAAAGGTTGCGTTTCCTCCCATCCCGCCGCAAAATGGGAGACGTTCACTTCTGCGCCCCACCCCACTCTCGACACATCGTACATTCGGCATATGTGCCACCGAGTTCAATAGGCGGGAAAAATTTTCGCTATCAGGTTCAAAAAGGTGAATTACGGCAGTCCCGCCCGTGACATTATTTACCTCGGCAGCAACTACCCCATCGCCTGCGCCGCAAATTAAAACAGTCTCCCTTTCACCCATGGGGACAATCTCCGGCTCGATGTACTGTAGAGGGGACCGGTAATGCCGCATGGCACCTCGTTCCCGGAAGAGTCTGGCGGCTTGTGCGGCCATGTATATTTCAGCGGACTGGCTGTCTGCCAGCTTTCGGCAAATACCGGCGATCTTCGGCAAATTACCAGAGATAAAATTTGCCGTATCCTCTATCGTATCAAATACGACGCCAGAGAGAAGCATTCCATCCCAAAAGGGGACACCCGCCTCTTCGCATTGGTGAGTAACCTCGTTGAAGTATTTCCATATCGCGATAAGAACAATCCCGCTGCGATCCTGGCGCAGTTCCGAAAAACTGCGGCAGGGGATGCCATCCACAGCTTTTCCAACCTTTTCTGGATCATTATCGCAAAACGAGTAGACAGTGCAGCCCCTTTCCGTCAGCCATCGCTTGATAGAGATGCCAATGCCTGCGGCACCAAAAATCCATATCCGATTGTTTCGACGAGAGAAGATGGTGTTAACTAAATCAAAGTCTTTCTTTGGGGCAAGCGACAAAAAGGAGTTTAGAATTTCCTCTGCCACTTGCACCTGACCGGCAGCTTCCCGACCAGTGGTATTATCCGCCACGGCAAACGCATCCTTTCCTGTTTATAGCGAGGTCTATAGGAGCCAAGGCAGCTCATTGTCTTGACAGAGCTTGACGATTTGGATACCGTCTGCCTCGTACTGCCTGATAGATTCATAGATTTCATTCTTGAACTTGTAGCTGGTGATAATTATGGTGGATGGCTTGATCTTGGGGATCTCTTTGGGCGGACAGATTCGCAGGCCGTCATCCTCCTGTCCCCAAGCTGCTGGATTAGAGTCAAACAAAACAAGGCGACAGTTCAGCGGGCCAATATTTTCCTCGTAGAACCGTCTGACCGCCAGGCAGGTTATACCAGATGGATACATCCCAACTGTGTTCTCGCTAGAGTTGTCAATAATCTCTTTGAGCCGCCGAATCCGTGCCTGACGGGAAAAAGCTGAGCCTCTTGCCCGATGGTAGGTATCTGCCACGGCGTCCATGATGTGCAGATGCTGTGTACAGGCTTGCTCACACTTCCCGCAACGAATACATGGGTTCTCTTCTGTTTCAAACAGAACCGAATACTCCTGTTCCAGCTTCCCCAGTGCAAAGATGTTTTCCTGTACGGTCTTGTTGGCAAAGGCGTAGTTGGGATCCCGCGAACCAAAAGTGAGATAATTCCTGCACTGCATAATAGCGGATATGGGAACCCCCTTGGCACATCCGTTGCGGTAGCCGCATCCTGAGCAGAAATTCTCTATCTGCGTGATATGTGTGTTTACACGGAGGATCCGATCCACAGGGGGCTCTGGAGAGACATCCGTAGCGGTCAAGATGTTTTTTTGGAGTTCCTCTCTTGAGGAAACACCGGAGAGGGCAATCTGGATATCCTTGTGTGCTAAAACATAGCGAAGCGCCGCTTCTGAAACGGTTTGATCACCGTTGCTCTGCGCGAAAGAAAAGAACTCCGCATTATTCGGGATGATCCCTCCGCCAAGAGGATTCATTGCCGCCACGCCGATTCCCAGTTCGGAGGCCGTCCGCAGAACAACTTGGTAGCGCAGGGCGTTCAGCAGAGAATAGGAGATCGTCACCGCCTCAAACGCACGGCTTCTGAGCATTTTAATGACATCATCCGCAGGCGCGTGGACGGAAAAGCACAAGTGATCCACGATCCCCTCGTCCTGAAGCTGGAGTGCACCTTTGTAGATTCCGTTCTTTTGAAACAGGGACTCGAATTCCCCATAACTCATAACTGACCAGCAATAGAAGTATGTTGCCTTGGAAAGTCCCATGGCCTCCAGGTTCCCCTCCGCCCGGCGGCGTACATCATCTGCTGTTTTGTCCAAATTTAACCGCGTTTTGATCGTGACGCCCTCAAACTCGCCAGTCTGCCGGAACGCACGGCGCAGCACCTCCAGTGCTGTCCCCCGAGAGTAGGTGTGGGCTACATCAATGAAATTTACACCGGCCTTGACTGCATCGGCCACAATCTGGGCGGAGAGCTCAAGGCCCTCTTCATCAGACGGTTCCTTAACAGGAAAGCGGTTGGTTCCCAATCCCAGTGGGAAAACGTGGTCGAAGATAGTCATACGCGATCACGGGGCAACTGCTCCGCAGCGGGGTACCGAGGAGAGGTGCGAGACAGACTATAGCAGTAGTGGCACGCACTGTTAGGGGCCAGGTTGAACATGCGGAGCTTTCGCCGCTGCTCCTCTGCTGGGGAGCCGTCAAACAGATCCACATACTCTTCCTTGCTCATGACGCCATGCCCCAGGGCACTGATTGCGTAGGAATATGCGCAAGGATAGATGCAGCCCTCCCAAACCTCGTGGTAGTTCAAGTCACGGCAGATGCAATTCCTCCACTGGAGGGCGATTTCCTGGTCGGTCTTATGGGTGGGCATATAGTCCCCGTAGTTCACCCAGCCTCCCGAATACTGCTCATCTGTTGCCCCATCATATTTGTCGATGCGAATCGGGATATCGTAGGTGTGGAATTTTTCATACACGGCCTCCAGATTTCGGGAGTAGACGCCGTAATTGTCCAGCAGCACCAAAAATCTTGTTCCGCCGTCCAGAATCTTCCGCACGGATCTACAGAGCCTGTCGCTTGGTACGATGGTACCATTGGTGATGATGCGGAACTCAGGAACAAATTCCCGATATTTGAACAGTTCTGCTGCAATCACATCAATGTCCGGGTGCATAAGTGGTTCCCCACCCAGCAGGTCCGCGTGATTGACCTTGTCATAGAGGGGAAACAGTCGCTCAAAGGTTTCCAGTATCTTGGAAGTTTCCGTATGATGTGGATCCTTATAGTAGGGAATACCCGATGCACACAACTTACAGTTCAATGTACACCGGCTTGTGATATACAGACCAATCACATTGGTTTCAACGATTTTTCTCATGACACTCTCCAATCTGTTCCGCCGCAGCGAACCGCCGGCTTTGGTCGCTTGTTCCTTGGTCTCCGCTACAGTGGTCGCAGGCGGAGATGAACCGTGCGCTGGCGATTTTTGTGAATTTCGCCCGCTTCTCCTCCACTGTCAGATCTGGATCTAAAATATCCACATAATCCTCCGGGGTATCCGGCAAGAGTCCCAGCTCTGTTCCCCGCTGTGAGCGGCTGCACCAGTGGACCCGGCCGTCTCTTGTCCGCCAATTTCCATGGAGAACATTTGTCACCGAACAGTTTCGGAATACATGTTCCAATTCGTGTGATGTCCGGCCATAGCTCTCCCATTGTCCAAAATCGATCCAGCCCCCAAAAGATTGGTCCTCTCCGTAATATTTCTCCACCTTGCAGCGAATCCCGTGGTCTTTGAGCATCTGTACTGCGGCGTTTTCTCGATCTGGAAACCGTCCATACAGAGACAGTTGTACCAAGATCTTCTCCCGGTGCCTCGCTAGGGTCTCCAGCAGTTCGGGGGGGATGGGGACAGTGCTGTTCGTAAATAACATGAGCACGTCAAACTGTTGCTGGTATTCCATGGCGGTCTCCACCAAAGTGGCCAGCTGCGGATGTAGGAATGGCTCCCCGCCGCCGGTGAGGTGCAGTGTATTGATGTGCTCCGCCACTTGAAACACCGCCTCCAGGATACGCCGTGCCTCCTCCACCGTCATATCGGGGAAAGGTCTGCTCTGAGGCACATATTCACAGCACAGGCGGCAACGGAGATTACAACGAGTCAGGATAATTAGAGAAAACTTATTAAGTATAAACATATTGCTCTATCAACTCCTTTTCAACTTTCCTTGCTGGTGAATCTCTCTGGTTATAAGCTACTGCCTATAATAGATAACAGTTCATCCACTCCCGCTCAAAGGGCAAAAGCTCCGGCGCGTTCAAGAACCGCTCACGGTTCGCGGACAGTTCCCTAACCATAGCACCCCGCTGCGGTTCACAGCCCGTAAGGCCGAGGTAGTCTATTTTCTCCACCATTGAGATCATAAACGACCACTCAAAGTACCGCCATGTCTGTGCGCAGTCAGGAAACTTCTTGCTCAACCATTCCGTTCTTGCCCGGTAAGCCGCCAGATACTCATCTAAGGTTTCCGGCGTCAGCAGGCTGTGGTTTGTTGTCCAGGCTGAGTTGTTGCCTTCATGACGGTAAAAGGTATACTTCGGCAGTCCATGGTAAGCTATCGTCTCCGCCTCTGCCAACAGCTTGTACATCAGTGCAATGTCATCATATATACCGTCTTCCGGGAAACGAAGATTTGTCATCAACTCCCGCCGGAACAACTTTGTTGGAAAGGCCATATTGTACTTCTTCCGCCACATCAGTTCGATCAATGCTTCCTCGGCAGTCATGACCTTTTTCTCATCAAAAATCTTGTCTGCAGCACCACAAATTGCCACATCGGCATGATTCTCTTTGATTAGGGATAGGAGAAACTCTAAAAAATCCGGTTCCGCCCAGTCGTCATCATCAATAAACGCTATGTATTCTCCCTGTGCGGCGTCCAAGCCGGTGTTTCTGCCTGAGCCAATGTTTCCTTGCGCACGGTGGATTACCCGCACACGGCGGTCCTTTGCGGCGTATTCATCTGCGATCTGGCCGCTGCGGTCTGTGGCACCGTTGTCCACGACAATAAACTCAAAATTCTTGTACGTCTGCGCCAAAATGCTCTCAATGGCACGACCAACAAACTCTTCCCGGTTATAGGTTAGCATAATCACGGAGATCATGGCGTATCCCCCCAAATTTTCCATGGTGCTTTTTCATCCGTCCACAGATATTCCAGCCGCCCCCTGTCTCGCTGGGTGTCCATGCACTGCCAGAAGCCGGAGTGCTTGAAAATCCCAAGCTTGCCGTCCCGCGCAAGAACTTCCAGCGGGGTGCGCTCCAAAATGCAGTCCTCGTCTGTGCTGAGATAATTGAAAACTGCTGGTTCCATGACCATAAACCCGCCGTTGATCCATCCTCCGTCTTCCTTGGCCTTCTCCCGAAAGCCGGTAACGGTTCTGCCCGCCTCGTCAAGCTCCAGTACACCAAACCTGCCCCCAGGCTGAACGCCGGTGAGCGTCACCAGTTTCCCGGATGCCTCATGCTGTGCCAGCAGCGCCCGCAGATCCACATCGCTCACCCCGTCACCGTAGGTCAGCATGAACCGCTCATCTCCAATATACTTCTGCACCCGCTTCACCCGTCCGCCGGTCTGGGTGTTCAGCCCTGTGTCCACCAACGTCACCCGCCAGGGCTCGGCCACATTCTGGTGGACCGTCATGCGGTTCTCTGCAGAAAAATCAAAGGTGACATCAGAGCGGTACAGATAATAATCCGCAAAATATTCCTTGATGACGTGTCCCTTATACCCGCAGCAGATCACGAAGTCATGAAACCCAAAACTGGAGTAATATTTCATGATGTGCCATAAAATAGGCTGATCGCCGATGGTGATCATGGGCTTGGGCTTCAGATGGCTCTCCTCGCTAATCCGAGTTCCCAGACCGCCCGCCAGAATTAAAACCTTCACTGCTTCAGCCCTCCAAACACAGGGGCCTCCAGGCCCTCAATGAGATAAGCCACCTTCCGATAGACCGGGCTCTGCTTGATGGCCGCCACCGCGGGGTCATCGGGAGCGAAGGCCGCCAGCATCCCGCGTACCTTGTCCGCCAGCTCCAGCAGCTCCTGGGAGGGGGGTTGGAGCTGTGGAGTGTGCTCCGTCAGGAACTGCACCATAGGCTTCATGCCACCGTAGGTGGACAGACCTTTACGAAGATACCGGACATATTCCGCAGCGTCCCCACAATCCAGCGCTTCAAATGCTTGTGAGCAGTACCAGCCGAAGCGGTGCATGGGAGGTAAAATTGACAGATTTTCGGCGAGTAAGGCTTCTGTGGTATAGGAAAAGCGGAGGAACTCATGTTCAATCTTTGCAAAGGTACGGGCCAGTTCCATGCTCTGCTCTCCATCCGCCCATTTACTGGTGCGGACAGCCGCCATAGCTAACGCTTTTTTCCATGCCAAAGACTGAATCGGTGTATCAGCTGCTCCATTTTGGATCAAATGCAAAATATCGTTTTTCTCCTCCGCCAAGCGAACAGCCAGAACGTCCATCTCCTCCATTTCCATGTGTTTGTCCGGCAGCGGAAATCGGATGCCGTGCCGGAGCGCATAGGAGAGAACGGTGATCGGGAGTTCCTCCCAATGCCGCACTCTGCACAGCAGATTTTCCAGCGTTTTCGGGTCCGTCTCCTCCAAAACACAGGCGGCGATACCCAATTCACATTCGTCTTTTAAGGGCAGGAACAGTGTGTATGCGTGACGGAACCCGTTTTTATTCTCTTCCGCCTGAAAATCCGGAGCAAACGCACGGGCTGCCTGTGCAATCACCGCGTTCCGGCGCAGCATTCCCCAATCCTTTTTCGGCGTCTCAGAGCTGATTTGCTCCCAAAAAACAGAGATATGGCTCTGCACATCCAGTGTGCTCTGGGCCTGAAGATTCAGCATTACGCTCATGTAATTGGATACCTGTCCTGGAGCAAGCCGGCTTCCATCAATCGGCATAAGCAGGTCCCATGCATGTGTGTACTCCTGTTCATGAAAACAAGCGTCCGCTGTTAAAATACGTATAGTATCTTCATACTCCGGGCTGACATCCAGTGTACTGACACACAACTCAGCAGGATTGAAATTTCCGCTGTTATAGTTGGCTATCGTCTGAAGATAGCGCTCTCCCCGGCGGATGACCTCCGGATAATCCTTCTCCGTAAAGCAAGCTGTCAGCGCGGTATGGTTTATGGATATGTTTGTATAGAGAGAATCCGGAAACAGCTGCTCCGATTCCTTGACCCAGTCCTCAAATTCGTCCAGTTTCCGTGCATGCGCCATGTTGACTGCGCTTCGAAAAATGACGGGCCCCAGTTCCTTCCAGCCTGGATTTTTTCTTCTTATGCCCTTGAGTGCCATGCGAATATAGTGCGGATTATCGTCCGTTCCAACGCTGCTGTCGATGGCCTGCATCAACGTCTTCAGGTTGTGGGGATCCTTCTTCAGCTCCGCTTTCAGCAAATCCATGTTCCGTTTTTGCTTTTCCTTTGCCGCTTCCGTACCGAACCCCACGTAGCCGTCGTGATGAAAAACCGTTTTCCGCAGGCCATGAATCTGAAGATTGCCGTCGTAGTCCCACATCTCGTGAATAGCCCCGCGATATCGCGTCCCGGTGGACATCCGTACCATGCGGATTGCCATAAAATCACTATAGGGCCCGATCAAGTCCGTCGTCCCATAATTGCGAATGATGACCCCACAGAAATTATTCCACTGTGCATCAGGATTTTTTAGGTAATTTATCAGCTCCTCGCAGTCCTCATCCAGATATTCGTCCGCATCCACAGTAAGGAACCACTCACCATGGGCCTTGTCCAAGACCGAGTTTCGTGCAGCGGCAAAGTCGTTAATCCAGGGAAAATCAAACACAAGATCTGCGTACTTCTCTGCAATTTTCCGGGTGCCATCATCCGAACCGGTGTCGGCAATAATCAGCTCACAGGGCAATGCTTTCCGCAGAGGTTCGAATGCTTTCAGGCACCGTTCCAGACAGCGGATCTCATTTTTTACGATCATCCCTATCGTCAGTACAGGCTTGACATTCTGCTCCATAGGTAGTCTCCTCTCTTTGATTTCGTATTCACAGCCATGTCCTGTGCTTGAAAAAGCACGCTCCTGCTTTTATTGGAACGCTTCTTTTTCAAGAACAGGAAAGGGGACCGGGCACAGGCCCGGCCCCCTTGGAATGCGTATAGGATAATGTGACCCGCCTTTGGGGAATTAGCCCAGCAGCTGGAGCACGCCCTGAGGCACCTGGTTCGCCTGGGCCAGCATGGCCTGGGCGGACTGCACCAGGATGTTGTTCTTGACGTAGCTCATCATTTCCTCGGCCACGTCGGTGTCGCGGATGGTGGACTCGGCGTCCTGGATGTTCTCGGCCATCACGGACAGGTTGTTCTGGGTGTGCTCCAGACGGTTCTGGGTAGCGCCCAGATCACCGCGGACAGAGGACACGTTGTTGATGGCGTCCTTGATCTTCTGAATGGAGCCAGAAGCGTTGGCGGCGGTGCTGATATCGAGCCCGTTCAGCCCCAGTGCGGTTCTGTGCATATCGCCGACCTTGACCTGGAGCTGGTTGAACGGATCGGAAGTGTCGCCGATCTGGAGCTGCAGGGGCTTGCCCTTCTGCGCAGCCGTTGTCTTACCGTAAGAGACCAGGCCCTTGGACCAGCCGCTCTCCGTCAGCGCCGTTGCATCCGGATCATATTTTCCCTTCGTATAATCCTTATTAGTGCCCGATTTCGCCTGAATGGTGATCTCGCCGTTGGTGTGACCAATAGCGAAATTCGTATTAGAATTCGCGGCCTTAACCAGCTTGTCGGCAACATCGTTCACGGTGCTCCCGCCGGCAGTGCCAAAGCCCTTGGTGCCGATGGTATTGCCGGAGCTCTGATCAAGAGTCTTCGTGTCATCAAACGTGTATGTCACGCCATCAATGACAAGCTCACCGCTCTTGATCATATCCTCAGTCAGCGTGAACTTGACCTGGGCCTCGATCTGGGGCTTCTTTCTTACGCCGTCCACCGTATTCTGGGCCGCCGTGTTCCAGGCGCTTTCGCCCTGGCCGATATCCTCTATGCTGCCAAGAAAGCTGCCAGCGGCCACAGTAGCAGAAGCACTGATATTACTGACGTCAAGGTTTGCGGTGCTGCCGTTATAGTTGGCGGACGTTGCGGTAAATGTGAGCTTGGTTCCGTTTGCGCTGACAGAAAATGTGGCGCCGTTGATGTTCACGAGGGTAACAGCCGTGCCGATTGTTGCACCGCCAGAAACAACCTCAAAGGAGCCGCCGCTTGTTGCGCCGTTGATGCTTACCGTCATGGTTGCGCCGCCGACATCTAGCACAATCGCGCCGGAAGTAGCCGTACCACCGGTGAAGACCATACCTTCCAGATCAATGTCGAAGCTGGCGGTAACAGCCTGGGTCACGCCCGCCTGACGGTTAATCTCGCCGGTCAGCTCAACCGCAGTGCGGTCTACCTGGCCCACGCTGGCGTTTACGTCCAGAGAGCCGTCCAGCAGCTTGATGCCGTTGAAGTTGGCGCTGTCTGCGATACGGTCAATTTCATCCCGCAGAGAAGAAATTTCCGCCTGAATCGCCTCCAGATCTTCCGGCGTATAAGTTGCATTATTCGCCGCCTGTACGGACAATTCCCGCATTCTCTGAAGCATGGAATGAACCTCTGTCAGCGCACCGTCTGCCGTATCCAGTACGGATATTCCGTCGGAAGCATTCTGAGACGCCTGATTCAGGCCTCTGATCTGGGTTTTCATCTTACTTGAAATTGCCATTCCTGCCGCGTCATCAGAGGCACGGTTAATTTTAAGGCCTGTAGACAGACGCTCCACAGAAGCTGACAGGCTCCTGTCGGACGCTAATAATCTTTTGTTGGCAATGGTTGCTGACATGTTATGATTGATTTTCATTTTACACACCTCTCCTGTTTTACATTTTCTGTCCCATTTGTTTTACTTCTTCCAGAAAAGTCTTTGCAATGCCGTATAACGTCCCTGTCTGTACCTGCCATGCTTCTTCTGACTGTTCTGCCTTTGTCACTCCCTTTTCCTCCGTGGAAAAACGGGAAAGTTCTACCTGTTCACTGTATATCAGATCCAGTTTCCATGCGCCTTCCCCGCCAGGGCTTATCTGCTCTTGCAGCTCCTCCTGCCGGTTCTTTAATTCTTCTATGGTCCGGTGAGAATCCGATACCACATATCCTTTTACGGAATCCTGCTGCACCTGGAATTTCGCAGCCACCTTCCCCAGTGCGGGTGATTCAAACATAATATCCACCCGGCCCCGTTCTTCTTTCCCACGGACAATCTTAAGCTGTACGTTGGTAAGTTCGTCTGCCACCAGTACCGGAATGGCATAATTTTCTTCTTTGGACATTCTGGTGCCCAGTTCAATCTGCTGCCGCAGGATTTTCATATCCCGGATATCCATGCTGCCCACAGGCTCTGACTTGATCATGGTTTTCATCACATTTTCTGCCATATCCGCCAGTTTTTCCTGCGCTTTTGCCATCTCTTCCGGCGTTTTCACCGCCTCGGCAAAGTCTTCCAGAATTCCTTCTTTTATTTCCTCAAAATCCACTTCTTTATCCAGATTTTTATAATCGAAAAGGGTTTTGAATATTCCGTTTCGATTGTGTATCATCTGGCCGGCCGCCATGATATTATAGGCTGTCATGGGCATATCATGGCCTTTCAGCAGCTGTAATACCTGGTCTTCTGCCTGTCTGGCACTGGAAAATTCCCGCATCTGTTCCTGATACCAGGCTTCTTCCGCCTCCTGATCCACAGGGGCTTCTCTAAGCTGCCATAACAGTTCTTCCGGAGTCATCTGCTCCATGGATCCGTCTGCCATGGCCTGCTGCATGCCTTCCGGGGTTATCTTTCCAAAAGCCTCCCTGGCACAGTCGGTCTGATAAGCAGCCTCAATCTGCTGAGAAATGCTTAATTCCTGGCTCTCAGCCACATCTGCCTCTCCGAAACTGTCATCCACGGATACATTGATACCGGAATTCCGGTGTGTACGCACAGCCGACAACAGATTTTTTATACTAAGTTCTGCTCCCTGGTGAACCAGTGCGCCGATGACTGCTCCGTCTGTTTTATCAATCTGATTCAGCAGCCGGTAAATACCGATGTAGCTGTCCCGTTCCTGGGGACTGATTTCCTGCCGCTGTTCTAATTTCCAGAGATATTTGCTGAATTTTTCTTCTCCGGCATCTTCCATCCGGTTTTTGATTTCCTGAGCCTTGCTGTTTAACTGTTCCACGTTCATTTCCAGAGGATTTACCCCTTCACGGATCATTTCCATAACTACCGACGGAGAAAGGTTCTGAAACAGATTCTGGACTTTCTGATCCGCCGCCTTAATGCCGGCAATGGATTCCTCATTGATTTCCATCTGATTATACGCCAGAATACGCACTGCCCTCCGGTTCTGTTCTGTGGTTTCCAGATCAAGATCCTGTAAAATATCATCCACATTCCGGAATGCCTTCCGGATGGAATCCCCCATATCTGCTCTGGGAGCTGTCCGAAGGGTTTCATACGCCTCTCCTGCCCGCTCCAGTTCTGCCTGTCTTGCAGTTCCTGCCTGGTGCATGGTGGTAACGGTATCTTCCCCTGTCCGTATGGTACCCAGTATGTAAGCAGGCGTACCTGCCAGCTCCTGACTTTTTGTTATGGTTTCTGCAAAAACTGCTGTATTTTCTTCTGTGGCCGGAATTCCGTTCTGGGCCAGCAGATTTCTGTAATATTCATCCTCCAGTGACTTCAGGTGAGCCACCAGCTCTTCCAGGGGCTGAGTCTCAATGGAAATTCCCTGTTTCAGCAATGCATAACTGGCCTGAACCGTCATCATCAGCCGTGTTTCTTCCAGCTGTCTCTTTGCAGTCAGAAAGCTGAGTTCCTCTCTGGCATACTCCGGAAGGTTCTGCTGCTGTGCATTCCGTCCGGCCTGAGCATTTTCCTGCTGCGCCCCGTTCTGCTCTGCCTGCAGATTTTCTATCGTAAGCGGCAGTCCTTTTTCCACCACATTCCAGACCTCTGCGTCTGTGGCCTGATTCACTGCCTGCACTGCCTGTTCTGCCCGGTCTCTGTTGCTGTATCCCTCCAGAATCACCGCATCCACAGGCCGGTTTCCTTCTGCAACGGCCTCCACCATGGCGCCCACAAGCAGTTCTGTATCCGGCGGAAGCTGCATATGCTTTAAATCCATGGCATATCTTAAATTTTCTTCGGTCAGGGGAAGCTGATTTTCCAGCATCCACTGGCTGCAGGCCATTGTCTCATCATTTACAGTCAGGCCTGCCTGTGCAATAATTCCTTCCACCTGTGCTTTCAGATGGTCATCCAGAGCTACCGGAGCAGGTTTACTGCCTGCGGCTGCGGTGCTGTGCTGCGCCCTGTATAAATTCTCCACAGTGGGCTCCAGTTCATGCTCCACCATGTATTTCACCACTTCATCACTGCAGCCTGTCAGCCCGGAGGCCTGCTCTATGGCTTCTTCACAGCCGGAAACCGTTTCCTGTGTAGCCGGAAGATCCGCCTGCTTTATCACTGCTTCCAGCTGTCCTGCCAGTTCCGGATTTCCCGCCAGTTTCGCCAGCTGTTCTCCACTCAGTCCGTCTCCGAATGTGGTAATATCAACGCCGGCTTTCGCCAGCTCCATTTTAATCTTGTCAATTTCTGTTACAATGGTCTCCACGTCAGTGCCGTTCACGGAAAATCCGTCTTCGTTCAGCTTCTCACTGTCTTTTCCTGACATGGTATTGGATATGATTTCCATTTGTTTCCGGAAAATCTCTTCCTCCATGATCTGCTGCGCATCCTGCTGTATTTTCTCTGTCTGGGATTTTCCCGGATGATAGGTCACTTTTGCAGTCTGCTGTACCGATGTGATTTTACCTGCCTCATCCACTGCCTGACAGCCCCTGGTCTCCTGGGCTCCCGCTGCCAGGGTTCCTCTGTTTTCCGTTTTACTGTTGGACCTGGTAATTTCCGGCAGATTACTGTTTTCTACGTTTATATTCATATCCACGCCTCATTATTTTAATCTTCTGATTTATGACAATAAGTATTTCGGTTAGAAAACAATGAAACTTTAGTAATTTTTACTTGTAATCAGCGGGCATTTGTATTAAAATAAGGTTCAAAGCTACCGCTATGTAGCTGAGATGTATATTCATTTATAAGGAGGAAAATTATTATGGCATACGTGATTACAGATTCTTGTGTAAGCTGTGGAACATGTGAAGGTGAATGTCCGGTTGGCGCTATCTCCGCTGGCGATGGAAAATATGAAATCGATGCAGATACCTGTATTGATTGCGGAACATGCGCGGGCTGCTGCCCTACAGGCGCTATTGAGCAGGGTTAATTTCTACATAGGAATTCCATGCACTTAAAAATACTCAGGTACTCCTTACAGGGAAGACCTGAGTATTTTTTATTTTACAGGAAAGGCTTTGTCACGCAAAAGCACGAAAGTATCTTTCCTGCAAAATAAAAATATACGCGCTCATGGGAAAAGAAACCCTTTGTTAAAACAGGGGAAACATCTTCCTGTGAAGTGTTTCCCCTGCCGGAGTGTCTCACTGCTATACCGTTGGATTGGGATTCAGATTTTTGTCTTTCTCCAGTAACTTCCGGGAAGCTGTCTCCTTCTCCTTTTTTTCCTTTTTCTCCCGGTGGAATCTTCTGCCTTTCTGGTGGGTACGGATGGCTGCATCCAGCTTACGGAACCGTTCTTCCTCGGCCTCGTCCTGCTCCCGCATCAGATAGTTCATTTCCTTCAGCACACGGTCTCCTACCTGCACACCCACTTCCTTGCCCAGGGCCTGATTATTCTCTTCCACCGCCTGTTTCACAATGGTAAGCATCATGGACTGGAACTGTTCCAGCTTCACCGTGTTAGAGACGGGATTTTCATGCCTGTCCATCATGGCTCCGGGTACGGTTTCCATGTATTCACGGTTCATCCGGATAACGTTATTTGCACCATAATTCTCCGGTCTCTGACCGGAAAGGTTCTCACTGTAATTTTCCGGTTTCTGCTTCAAAGCTGCTGCCGCATAATTTTCCAGTTCCTGTTCCGGATTGCTGCTATGTATCATCATACGAATGGCTTTTAACTGGTATCCCTGTTCTTTCCATTCCTTTATCTTTTGGAACTGCGCTATATTTTCTTCTGTGTAATAGCGGTGTCCCATTTCATTGCGGGGAATCTGGAGTTCCAGTTCTTCTTCCCAGTAACGCAATACATGGGACTCAACATTCACAATGTTTGCCGCGTCCGAAATCATATAGCGTACATTTTCCACATTTTAACCTCCTTTTCCGGGGATACACTGTTTTTCAGATGCCTCAGACCTCTGAAACTGTCAGCCTGTCCCTTTTTACTGATTCTATTTTACCGATTTTTTTCTTCTGTTACAATCTTTTTTCATCGTGAAATAACGACAGTAAAAAACAGATACTTTTCTTTTCAGAAAAATATCTGCCTGTGCTATCAAAATCTGACAGTTTCCATCCCTATCTTTTTTCCATATTTACAAATTTTGTATACTGAGGCAGCCACACCAGGTTCACCGTTCCAATGGGGCCGTTCCTCTGTTTCGCAATGATAATCTCCGCAATATTTTTATCGGGAGTATCTTTATTATAGTAATCATCACGGTAAATAAACATTACCACATCCGCGTCCTGCTCAATGGCCCCGGATTCTCTCAAATCGGAAAGCATGGGTCTGTGATCCGGCCGCTGCTCCACCTGCCGGCTCAGCTGAGACAATGCGATCACCGGAACATTCAGTTCACGGGCCAGCCCTTTCAGGGAACGGGAAATATCCGATATTTCCTGCTGCCTGGAATCGGTTCTGCCGGAACCTGACATAAGCTGGAGATAGTCAATGATAATCAGCTTCAGATCCTGCTCCAGTTTATATTTTCTGCATTTGGAGCGAAGCTCTGAAATGGAAATGCCGGGGGTATCGTCGATAATCAGCTGGGAGCGTCCGATCACTCCGGCTCCTTCTATCAGCTTCTCCCAGTCGGCATCTGCCAGGTTTCCGGAACGAAGAAGCTGGGCATCCACACGGGATTCCAGGGAAAAAAGACGGTTTACCAGCTGCTCTTTTGACATTTCCAGACTGAATATGGCCGTGCACAGATTACTGTGAAACGCCACATACTGGGCAATATTCAGTACAAATGCGGTTTTTCCCATGGAAGGCCTTGCAGCAATCAGCACCAGATCCGATGGCTGAAGCCCCGACATGCGGTAGTCCAGATCCACAAATCCTGTGGCAATTCCTGTCACGTTTCCCTTTGTTCTGGAGGCCTGTTCGATTTTTTCCAGTGCATTGATAACCACCTGTTTGATGGGAACGTAGTCGCCGCCGCTTTTGTTCTGGAGCAGATCAAATATCTTTTTTTCCGTATCCGCCATAATGTTTTCCAGGCTTTCTCTGCCCAGATAACACTGGCTGGCAATCTCTTCATTTACTTTAATCAGCCTGCGCAGCATGGATTTTTCTTTTACAATACCGGCATAGTATTTTATATTGGCGGAAGTCGGTACAGAAGTTACCAGTTCTCCCACAAATTCCAGGCTGCTCAGTTCTGCCGGCACGTCTTTTTCCCGCAGTCGGTTCTGGAGCGTAATCACATCCACAGGCTGTTCTTCATTGTAAAGTTCCACCATAGTTTCAAACAAAACCCCATACTGCTGATGATAAAAGTCCTCCCGTATCAGCAGTTCTGAGGCCATAACGATGGCATCCCGGTCCATAATCATGGAACCAATCACAGACTGCTCCGCTTCCAGATTATTGGGCATTATCCGCCTGATAAGAGCTTCTTCCATAAAGCCTCCTGTTTCCTGTTCATATCCTGTAAGTCCGGAAAAATTTTCCTCTGTGCATATTTACTCTTCTGTTACTTTTACCTTCAGGGTTCCTGTTACCTTCGGGTGGAATTTAATGGTCACTTCATGTACCCCCAGCGATTTCAGTCCTCCCTCCGGAAGCTGCATTTTTTTCTTATCCAGCTCCATCTGAAGCTGTTCTTTTGCTGCTGCCGCAATTTCTTTGGTGGAAACAGAACCAAAGGTTTTTCCGCCCTCTCCTGTTTTAAGGCTTACCGTTACTTCCTTATCTGAAATTGCTGCCGCCAGTTCCTTTGCCGCGTCAAGGTTTTCCTGCGCCACTTTTTCTGCATGCTGATTTTTCAGCTTCAAATCATTCAGGTTTTTCCCGGTAGCCTCTACCCCAAGTTTTTTGGGAAGAATCATGTTTCTGGCATAACCGTCGCTGACATTGACAATATCTCCCTTTTTTCCCAGTGATTTCACATCTTCCAGTAAAATTATTTTCATACTTCTATGTCTCCTTCTTCCAGCATTTTGTCCAGTGTTTCCTCTATTTTCCGTTTGGCTGTCTTTACGGTACAGTCTGTCAGC
>OFFP01000930.1_pt1 | contig 21714 bp, 25 predicted proteins | sample 1521431 | NCBI WGS metagenome assembly OFFP01 (sample SAMEA3504104, study PRJEB24116) | mouse gut metagenome | biome: mouse gut; feature: mouse-associated habitat; material: faeces | place: Denmark | collected 2011
CCCTGCGGTGCAGGGGATCGACGGCTTTTTTGGTAGACATTTGGTAGACGGGGTATAAAACAAGAGTCTACTGACGTGATACAAGTATTCCTCCAACATCCAGTCATCATGTACCGCTTACACGTTCTTTCGCTTGAGCAGCGGCTAATGCACTGGCACTCATAGCCAGAATGAGTGGAAGCACCATAGCTCTCCAACCAAAGGCCTGGATTATAGCACCTGCCACCGGCGGACCTGCCAGCATTCCGCAGCTGCTGGCCATATTGAACAGGGCAATAGCGCTGGAGGTGTCCTGAGCCCGACGGGCGGTTTGGGGCACAATGGTCCAAAGGCTGGTGGAGGTTGCCCCCTCGAAAAAGGGATAGAACAGCGTATATGGAATCATAGCCGCTCGATTCGGCATTAGAAAGGCCGCACTGACCAATATGCCATATCCAAGGCAGGATATTACACTCACCCTTCGGTGGGACACCCGGTCAATCAGCCACCCCACCAGGACCACTGCCGGAATGGAAATAATTGCAAACAGGCTGATGAGCCAGTTTGCCTGTTCCAGATTTATGTGCAGTGTTTCCGCCCAGCAGGTAGGCGCCCAAGTGACAAACCCAAAGCAGGAGAAACAAAAGCAAAACATAGAAAAACATATAGCCTGTACAGGCCGCTGCCCAGCTGTCCGGCCAAGAGAGCCGATGTCAGGTTTGGCTGATTCAAATGATTTTTGCTTTGGAAGCCGGAGGATTGCCAGAACCAGGATGACTGCCGCAAGAGCAAATATGATTCCGCTCCACCAAACTCCCTGCCAGCCGAAGGCATCAGTAATGGCAACTCCGAAAAAGAAACACAGTGCCTGCGCGATAAACTGCCAGGAAGACCAAAGCCCTGTGGGAAGGCCCCGCCGTTCCGGCGGAAACGTGATAGCGATGATTGTGGGAACTGCTACAGCAATTAAGCTGGCCCCCATGCCCTCTATAATCCGGCTGAACAGCAGTATTGGGAAGGAATCGGATATCAAACCGATCACTCCGCCCACAATAGTTGCGACTAGAGAGAGTACACAGGCATTTTTAGGGCCCAAGTGGTTGGTAAACAGCGCTGCCGGACAGGCCATCAGGATCCCCATAACGCTGAATACGGAGGATAACCACCCAACTGCTGACAAGTCCAGCCCAAAGGCTGCCTGTAGTACGCCCAGGCATGGGGCTACCTTATTTTGGGCGACGGCAATGGCGATTCCTGCCAGGATCGCGGCAATGGTCATCGGCCAGGCACGTTTCATATGGGGTTCCTCCTGTCTGTACATAGTGTTCATACAAACCGGCAAAGCACCCTCCATCAGAGAGGTGCTTTGCCGGAAAAAGGGGTTGAGAAACTGCTTTTTCAGGGGATACAGGCGGCGGCACAATAGCCGGTGCGCATGGCGTCCAGAATTTTACCGGCCTTTCGGCTGTCACCTACAAAAATCATCTCGTCAACCAGAGAACTCCAGTGGTCATATTTCCCGCCATTGGCCCGCATCCCGGCGGCAATCAGAACGGTATCCGCCTCCAGCAGCTGCTCCTGACCGCTGCCGTCAATTATCCTTACGCCGTCCTCCTCGATGGATAGCCCAGATTAAACCCCAGCTCTCCTGTCATTTCACATAGCACCACCTTGTGGCCCCGGCGGGCGGCGGTAATGGCTGCCTCCATGCCGGCAGGTCCTCCGCCGGCAACCAGAAACTTCCTGCTCTGGCTGATAGGGGCCTCTGCCCGGGTGGTCTCATACTCCCGGCCCAAGATGGGGTTGACCGCGCAGCGCAGCACACCGATATCAAAGGGGACGTGGGGAATAAATCCGGCACTGATACACTCCTCGCAGCGGATACACTTGATGATTTCATCCGCCCGGCCCTCCTTTGCCTTTCGGGGCCAGTCAGGGTCGGCCAGCATTTGGCGGGCGGCGAGGACCAGGTCCGCCTTCTTCTCACGCAGAATCTGTTCCATATGGGCAGGGTCGTTCAGTCCACCCACCACCGAGACTAGAGAATGCTTCAAAACGGCTTTGATTTTGGCGGCATTTTCCACGTTGCACCCTCTGGGGTAGAACACGGTGGGAAACATGCGGGCAGCGGTGTTGGTGTCGTGGAAGGTGGCAGCAGAGACATGGACAATGTCCACCTTTCCGTCCAGCAGCTTGCAGAATTCCACCACCTCGTCGATTTTCATACCCCCCTCGGTATCCTCCTCACTGCTCAGGCGGTACTCCAGAATGAGGTTGGGGCATCTCTGCCGGACCCGGTCTACTACCATCAGGGGGAAGCGGGCCTTGTTCTCGATAGACCCGCCGTATTTGTCGGTGCGGTGGTTGTTCAGGTCGGAGAGAAACTGGTTCAGCAGCCAGCCATGTCCGCCATGAATGTTGATTACATCACAGCCGGCGAACTGGGCCATGAATGCCGCATCCGCATAGGCATCGGCGATCATATCCATCATGGCCTCCTCCATTTCGATGACCTTGTCGCCGTAGAGGTTGGCCTCCATGGCGCTGGGGCCGATGACATAGCCGCCGGGCGCCAAAAACTCACTCTTGGCCCGACAGCCGGAGTGGGTCAGCTCCACCGCCGCCAGCGCCCCTCCCCGATGCACGGCATCGATGGCCTGAATCAGAGAGGACAGGGTATTGGTATCATCCAAATGGGGCATGGTGGGGTGGGCGTGGTCGGTGAGGCTGTGTACGCCCGCCTCACCCAGGGTAACAATGGCAGCTCCGCCCCTGGCAATCCGGCCATAGTGCTCCAGGGCGTCCCGGGTGTAGACGGAGGACACGCCGCTGTGGTCAATGGGCGCCGATTCAATTCGGTTTTTGATATATACATTTCGGACGCGCAGGGGGGAAAACAGATGGGGATACTGGGTATTCATAGCGAAATTCCTCCTAAATCACGGCTGCAACCAGCGGCCCTTTTCTTTGTTAATCTCGGTCCACAAATCCGCATTTTTAATGCCCAGGGCCACCGGATCAAAGACGGGGTGTTCCACTCCAGCCTTGCGCTGCTTGTCGTAGCTGCGCAGGGCCTTGACAGCGGGGCCGCAGATAATGACCAGCAGGGTGAGGTGAGCCCACGTCAGGACGCCGCCGCCGATGTCGGTAATATTCCAGACCCGGGTGATGGGCCAGGAGCTGGAGATAAACACCATAAACAGGAAGCACAGACGCAGCGCATTTAAAATGGTTTTCTGAAGGGCAGAGGGCAGCTTCATGGTCAAATATTCAATGTGTATTTCGGCCTCCAGATAGTAGCTCATCAGAGAGGTGAAGGCAAAGGTGGTAATCAGGAAAGCCACGATGATCTCACCCAGGGGCAGGACAGAGGCAATGGCGCTCTGAACATAGGGGATGCCGTCGGGCAGACCGGGCAAATACTCCACCACCATGCTGCCGTCCACCCCGAGGACGTTGTAGCAATTGGTACACAGCATACACAGAGCGGAGATGGTGCAGACCACCAGAGTGTCGATGTATACCGACAGCGCCTGAACCAGGCCCTGGTCGCAGGGATTGTCGGCGTCAGCGGCAGCGGCGGGGGCGGTGCCCGTACCCTGACCGGCCTCGTTGGAGTAGACGCCCCGGCGCACACCCCAGACCAGAGCGGTACCCATCATGCCGCCAAAGGCGGAACGGGGGTTAAAGGCCGAGGAGAAAATCAGGCCAATGGCTCCAGGCAGCTTGGCGAAGTTCGCGCCAATCAGGATTACGGCAATGGTCAGATAGACGATACACATGGTAGGCACAATCTTCTCGGCCAAGGCGGCCAGACGGCGGATGCCGCCAAACACCACCAACGCCATAGCTCCGGCGATAGCCAGGCCAACTATCCAGGCAGGAATCTGGAAGGCGTTGGCCACAGCGGTGGAAATTGTGTTGGATTGGACGCAGGGATTGCCAAATACGTTACTCCCCACAAGGATGACAGCCATAGCGGTACCAAACCACTTAATGCCCAGGGCCCGCTCCGCATAATAGGCTTGGCCGCCGATATAGGTGCCGTCCTCGCTGCGGGTCTTGTAAATCTGGGCCAGAGTACACTCAATAAAGGCGGAGGCAGCACCCAGCAAATATTGTCAGGCCAAACAATGCCAACAATCGTTCCTGTTATGTTGTCAAACGCATTCAAAAAAGCTTCCACAATATCCCTCCTATTATCTGACACAAAAGAGCTGTTTTCTTTGCTTCCGCGGCAGAATCAGGTCGCTCCGCCGGCGGAACGGGAAGTGTTTCCGAATTCGGTGGAGCCAGTATACTGGATTTTCAGCGCTTTGAATACGAGAAATATTTTGATAAAAAATAAAAAATTTTTGATTTCAAAAAATCAACACAACTATTCACAATCTTTTTCCGCTGAATTTATCAAAAACAACCACTGCAATTCTTGCGCTCTGCCGGGCAATATGCTATGCTAAAAAAACATCTCGCCCGGAGGTACACCCTATGAGCAGCCATATTGCCCCCCGTATGACGATTGAGGAACAGCTCTCCTATTGGAAATGGGACTTCACCTCGCTGGATCTGTTTTCCAGCGAGCTTGCATATAGCCTGGTTTTTGAAAATATTCGCCCGGACCGGGTGGCAGACGCTCTTCAAACGGTGGACTTGACCACCCTGCCGGACTATTTTCTGCTCATTCAAATCGACGACTACTCTTTTCTGTCCAAAAGGCTGGAAATCACCCGTGAGTTTTTTCAGAAAGACCTGGTGGTAAACACCATTCGTACCTACCTGAAGGAGCTCAGAGTGTCCGGGTTTGCCGCCAATTTGATCAATACCGACCGGGTCATCTGCTTTCTGTGCCTGGAGGAATACGGCACAGTCACTGTGGAGGAGTTTCTGATGGGCTTTGTGAAGGAGGTCCGGCGGCGGGTCCGGCTCCACACCAGCTACACCCTGTCGGTGTGTATCAGCGGCCGGTGTACCAGCCTGTCCCACTTTCCTCCCATGTACATCCGGCTGCAGCAGGCGCTTGACTGGACGTTTTACTACGGGCAGGGCGCCAATTTGACCGCTCAGGACGGACAGGTTATCTCCACACCGGTAGACCTTCAGCAGCATTACAGCAGCCTGCTGGCCGCCGTTGGACGGCGCAATGAGCAGCAGATCCGGCAGCGGGCTGAGCAGCTGTTTCAGGCCCTGGACAGCGCGAAACTCCAGCCCCAGCAAATGAGGGTGGAAATTGTCCGGCTGATTCACAGGGTGGAAAGCTGGTGTGTCCAATGCGCCGTCCCAGAACAGACTGCGGCGGCCATCTCCGGTCCCTGTGCGGAACAGGTCCTGTCCAGCCAGTTTTTCCTGGGTATCCGGACACTGTTTCTGGAGTTTTGCCAACAGGTGGCTCACGTTTTGGAGCAGTACGACCCCAACCCGGAACACCGCTTTAAAATGCCGGTCCAGGCCTATATCAGCCAGCATTATAGCCAGCCCATTTGGCTGGAAGATATCGCTCAGGCCTTCAATTTCAGCCCCTGCTACTTTACCCAGGTGTTTAAAAAACAGTTCGGTGTGACGCTGAATCAGTATCTTACGAAATTCCGTATTGAAAAGGGCCGGGAACTGTTGGAGCGGACCGGTATGTCTGTGGAAAATATTGCATATCTCACCGGATTTAACAGCCGAAGCTATTTTTGTGCCACCTTTAGACGCCTTGTGGGGATAACACCCAACAAATACCGGCAAAGGATACAGTCCTTAGAAAAATAGACATAACAGCCTCTTAATTTCATTAAACATATCGCTTTAGAGATCTTCTCATGCCCTCCTGTGTCCGCGCTCAGCCCGGAACAGTCCCATAAACCGGTATGTTATCGAACAAATTTTCGATTTTCCCCGTTGACATTCCCGGCAGAAAATAGTATCCTAATCACAGTTATAGAACGTTTGTTCTATAACTGTGATTTTCTCTGTTGGCCTGCTGGCGCGAAAAAAAGAAGACCGGCTTTCCTAATGGAAAAACCGATCTTCTTGGTGGAGGAGGGTGGATTCGAACCACCGAAGCAAAACGCAACAGATTTACAGTCTGCCCCCTTTGGCCACTCGGGAACTCCTCCATATTTCGTTGGAGCTGGTGGACGGATTCGAACCCCCGACCTGCTGATTACAAATCAGCTGCTCTACCGGCTGAGCTACACCAGCACATGGCGGCTGTCCAACAGCAGGCATTATTATAGCAAAGAATAGGAGGTCTGTCAAGTAAAAAACAAAAAATTTTTTGCCCCACCCCTTCGGGACATTCAGACACAGCCGCCGGCCTGGTTTTGTCCCCAATGCGGCGGGGAGCAATATCAATACGACCGGCCCTGGGGCAGTGGGGGGCTGTGCGCCCAGTGCTGGAACCGTTTACAAGCTGAGGAGGGAATGTGATGACGTTAGCTGAGCTTTCGCTGGAGTACCGGGCCCACGCCCACGCGCTGGACCTGCGTATCTGCCAGCTGGAATATTTGCTGAGACAGACCCGGAACGCCGACCGGCGCTGCCAGCTTCAGGACCGCATCCGGATGCTGTCCACCATGCTGCGGGAGGCCAACGAACTGGCCGTTTTAACCGAGCGCTACTATGACAGGGGGTATCGCCGGAATGCCAAATACACGATATAGAAAGGGCAAGCTCTACGCCGCCGACATGGCCATGTACTCCCGGCAGATCGCCGCCGACAACAGCCAGGAGATCAGCCGTCTGAAGCGCAACCTGATCCGCTGCCTGCGGGAGGACGTGACCGCCAAGCAGCGGCAGGTGATGCTGCTGTACTACGCCGAGGGGAAAAATATGCGGGAGATCGGGGAGGTCATGGGGGTGGACAAGTCCACCGTCTCCCGCACCATCAAACGGGGGGAGCAGCGGCTCCAGCGCTGCCTGCGCTACGGCGCGGAGGCCTATCTGCGGAATATGGATAACCTGTAATCCTTTCCGCAGGCTTCTGTGCAGGTGCCGCCGCAGGCAGGACATCCGCAAGCTGTAATTTCCTGTTGACAGCATCCGCAATTTCGCATATACTGTTTGTAGAAAAGCTCCTGCAAGTTTTACCGCTGACCAATATGCGGTATATAAGTGGTTGGGTTGCAAGTTTTACCGCTGACCAATATGCGGTATATAAGTGGTTGGGGCGTAAGTAATATCCCTGCCAGGTTATCGGACAGGGATATTATTTCTTCTACATAATAAAGAGTGAGGACAGATGGAAAAATCCGGTTTCTACATTATTAAAGATCGCTTTTTCCAGGATATGTCTGACCCATACCTGAAGGGAAACAAGGATGCAAACCGCCCCCATTATTATTGCTTTCAGGATACAAAAAACGGGCTCTATTGGATGATTCCCCTCTCCAGCCGAATCGAAAAATATCAGCGCATCATCGATCAGCGTATCGAAAAGGGCAAACCATGTGACACGCTGCACATTGCCAGGCTGGACAACGGCCGGCAGAGCGTCTTTTTGATTCAGGATATTTTCCCGATAACAGAATGTTATATCGAGCGAAAATATACCGTATCCGGCAACCACCTTCGTCTAACAAGCGAGCATACGGCACGCGAAATTGAAAAGAAGGCCAGACGGGTTGTCGGTTTACTTAAGCGTGGCGCAAAGTTTATGCCTACCCAGCCCAACATCCACGCGATTTTGGATAAATTGCGGGCGCAGCAGTCTGACACAGCGGACAACCTCTAAACAGGACAAGCCCCCAGCCGGCATTCCGGATGGGGGCGGTCTTTTTGATTCAGCTGATTTGTCCTGTGGGGGAGCAGGTCAGGGAAATATTGACGGGGACATTTCTATACAACAAGTGGCTAAGAGTAGCAGATAATGAAGCAGTTCCACCGGATTTAGTAATCTTTTCACTGCCATAGCTCCATCCACTATATGTAGTATGAGAGCTGCCGGTGTTAGATATCCATGCAGTCTTGCCGTCATAGCCAAAGGTAGCAGACAGGGTTACATCAGCTATAACTTTACCGTCCCTTTTTATCGAGACTAATTTATCTGCGCTTCTGCTACTACTACGAGAGGCAGAAGCGTAGATAACAGTCTTAACTTCAACTTCATATTCACCGAATCTGGTATGAATCACTTCGATTTCCTGTGTATTATCTGATATTGCCTGTATTGGGAGCATCATAGATGTCAATAAAAGCAAAACTAGACATAGAGTGCCTACTTTTTTCATTATAACCCCTCCGTCAGTTCAGAATAAATAGTAATTCTTTCAGTCACTTCAAGCGTACTAGTCGGCTCCTTCCAAAGGTGAATGCCCCATGCCGTCATAACAACTAATGCTACAACCAAAGCTACCACACATCCGTGCAGAAGAAGCTTCTTCCGCCTGTGGTAACGCTCCAGCATCTCTGGGTCCAGCGTCTCCAGAAAGCCCTGGGCCAGTTCTCTCGGGTCCCCCAGGAAATTGGCCACCTCCTGGGAAGTAGCGTCCGGCTTGCTCTGGATAAAATCCTGAATCATCCGCCTTGTCCGGTCCAAAAAGGGCCTGCGGGTGGTTTTAGGGCAGTCCAGAAAGCTTTCCAGACTGTGGAGGTAGCCGGACATGTCCAAACTGATGTTTTCCATACTGCTCACCCCCTTATTCCAGCTCCAGAACGCGAGCCAGTGCGGCGGTGTAACGCAGGTAGCCCTTCACCAGCTCGTCGAAGTAAGCGGACCCGGCGTCGGTAATGGCAAAATAGATGCGGACGCGGTTGTCTTCGCTCATTACCTTTTCGTGCTCCCGGATGTAGCCGTTTTCCTCCAGGCGGTAGATGGACAGGTACAGCGTGTTGAAGACGATATCCCCTCCACTGCGCTCCTCAATGGCGTTCATCATCTCGTAGGTGTACATCGGTTTTTGGCGCAGAAGATGCAGCACCATCATTTCGGTGGTGGCTTTTTTCAGCGCGATTTGAATGTTTGCGGGGTTCCCGCTCATTTTTTCTTTTCTTCCCATATGATTCATCACACAACCCTATAGAGTACAGGCTTATTATAGCAAAAAACATTTCATTGTCAATATATTTTTTATTGACATACAGATTGTTGTAATGTATAATTTGAATAGGCTTAAAAGCGCCTATATCTACAAAAGAAGGATGATGCCGTATGGTCAGGGTTTAGCTGCCTGCTGTGGTAAAATGTTTCGCACCGCTATACAATAAAATTTGAAAGGAGCGCTTTCCATGAAAAAAATTACATATGTTATGCTGGCTGTAGCTATGACCATTAGTCTGATGTCCTTCAGTGCAGCCGCTACTTCTTCTGAGGGCTGTGCCAGCCAAGTTGTCTGGAGCCAAAACGGTATTACAGTCGAGATAATTGAAGGTAATTCTGTTTCACCCAGAGCGGTGCTGTTCCAGGGCACCTATACCGGCGAGGGCCCATACAGTGTTCAGGGCAACTGCGTTGCCGCAGAGGGTAATTGCGTCAATGTTTATATCGACAATACGGATGGAAATGGGGACTTATATCCTGTCTTTAATTTATGTGGGACCGAAGTATCCAGCTCACAGTTTATGCTGGAACAGGGCAAGGATTTTACATACCGCATTACACGCCAGGACATGGGCGACATCGAAGGTCCTCTTATCGTCACAGTCCACTCACGCGACGGACATATGATGAATTTCTTTATCCGTGCCAGACAATTCGTCTATGTCCCCTGATTTATGGGAGGGAAAAACAATATGAAGAAACAATCCAGGCTTAACTTCTGGAAGGGCTTCTTGTCCGCCACTTTGGTATTTGCTTGCATTTCCAGCGCCATGGCTATGTCAGGTACAGTCAACTTCTCTCAGGTGACGCTAGCTATGAATGGGCGTGCAGTGTTTTCTAAGGGAGAAAGCTTAAAAGCAAGCAACGGTCAGTCGATTCCGTCCAGTATTTCATATATTGATGAGACCGGAGGCGGCACTACCTACCTCCCCCTGGCCTATGTTTCCCGCCTGTTAGATACCCCTGTCTCCTGGGATGGAACCACTAGCACAGTGTCCTTGGGTACGTTTAAAGGCATAAGCGGCGAGGATATATCCGTTACAGGGCAAGGGAATGAAAGCAATTCTCTGCCATTGACCCGTGAAGGCCAAGTAGCAGGAGCGTTTACAGAAATCGTTCCCATCAAGGCCGATGGATTTCCAATCCTAGAGAAAACAGAATACCGTTCCACAGCCGATTACAACGTAAAAATTCCTGTCCAAACAAGCAACGGCGACTGCATAAGCGTTACCGTGACCAATAAGGGAACAAAGAGTCTGGTTCTTATGCTGGGACGAGAGTATACGGTTGGGCGGGAACTGATCTCGACTCAGGTGCCCGCTGGCCAGACCGTGACACGTACCTTGCGAATTGGACAAGAGAACGATGGTCTTATGCCTTGGTTATCTGTGCGTCTCAGTTACTACGGGGCAATATCTCAAAATATGGATTTTGAGATTTCCGCTGTGCAGTTTAACGCATAAAAAATTTCACAAACCTCCAATAGACTTGGATAAGCCGGACCCCCAGCCAGAAAGGAGGATAGCCTTCCAACCGCAGCTTGCAAATTCCCAAATAAATTTAAAAAGGAGATTCACTATGAATCGCTTTACATCTATGGCCTTGGCTCTGGTCATGTCCCTGTGTGTGTCTGCTCCCGCGTTTGCCTCCGAGGGCTCCTTCGCTGCCGTTCCCAGTGAGGAGGTTGTCACACCGCACCCCCGGCTTATTGCCCAATCGCTGTACAAAACCAACACAGATAAAACCAATTCAGTGGCAGCCAATCCAGATGACGGCGACTATCTGCGTTTCTATTATCGAAACGATACCAAATATGCCTGCACAGCCTACCTCATCCGCATTGACGGTACACGTGAAAAGGTAGTCGGCTCCATGGCTGTTCCGGGAGAGGACCAGAATCAGGCTATTTTCTTCCGCGCAGGCGCCGGCTCTGGAACTTACAAGATCAAGGTGGAAAACACCGAAAACGGCGGTCTTGTCAGTGGATATGCCGCACTGGCGCAGTATCTTGATTTGACAGATATGCCCGATTACTAATATTCTGAAACACCCCCGGCCGGAGTAAATTCCAGCCGGGGGCGTTGCTTTACAATACTAAAACCTGGGTAGCGATGGCGAAATAGACCAGCAGGGACAGAGCGTCCACCACGGTGGTGATAAAGGGGGAGGCCATCACCGCCGGGTCGAAGCCCAGCCGCTTGGCCAGCATGGGCAGGGTACAGCCGATAAGCTTGGCGATAACGATGGTAAAAAAGATGGTCAAAGCCACCACTCCGGCCACGGTGGCATCCTTCCGGTCCACCACCATCACCTTGCCGAACACCACCGTCCCCAGAGTGAGGGCGCACAGCACCGACACCCGCAGCTCCTTCCAGATCACCCGCAGCCAGTCGGCAAACTCCACATCCCCCAGGGACATGGCGCGGATGATGGTGACGGACGCCTGTCCGCCGGAGTTGCCGCCGGTGTCCATCAGCATGGGGATAAACAGGGTGAGGGCTGCGTTGGCGGCCAGGGCCTCCTCAAAGAAGCCCAGGATGGTGCCGGTGAAGGTGGCGGAGATCATCAGCAGCAGCAGCCAGGGGATGCGGTGCTTCCAGGTCTCGATCACGCCGGTCTGGAAGTAGGGCTTGTCGGTGGGTAGGATGGCGGCCATCTTTTCGATATCCTCGGTGGCCTCCTCCTCCATAACGTCCATGGCATCGTCCACGGTGATGATGCCCACCAGCCGGTCCTCCCCGTCCACCACGGGCAGGGCGGTGAGGTCGTATTTGGAGAACATCTGGGCCACATCCTCCTTGTCCTCGTGGGTGGTGACAGACAGGACGTTGGTCTCCATGATGTCGCTAATTTTGGTCTCATAGGTGGACATAAGCAGCCGCTTGACGGTCACCACCCCCAGCAGCACCCGGCTTTTGGTGACGTAGCAGGTATAAACCGTCTCCTTGTCCAGGCCCACCTTGCGGATGCGGGCGAAGGACTCCTCCACCGTGTTGTTGGGGTGGAGGTAGACAAACTCGGTGGTCATCAGCGAGCCGGCCGAGTCCTTGGGGTAGTTGAGCAGCCTGTTGATCTGGCTGCGGGTGGAGGCGTCGGTGTTGCGCAGGATACGGCTCACCAGATTGGCGGGCAGATCCTCAATCAGGTCCACGGTGTCGTCCAGATACAGCTCGTCCAGCACCTCCCGCAGCTCCCGGTCGCTGAGGGCGCCGATCAGCTTCTCCTGGTCCTCCTCCAGGTAGGAGAAAACCTCCGCCGCCAGGTCCTTGGGCAGCAGGCGGAATACCAGAATCTCCTGCTCCACATCCAGCTCGTCCAGAAATTCGGCGATGTCCACCTCGTTCATTTCGGTAAGGATCTCCCGCAGGGCGCGGAATTTCCGCTCCTGGACCAGCTCCATCAGCCGGTCCAGATCGTAGTTGTCGTGCATAGTGCTCTCCTCCTCTCGTTTTTTCAAACGCCAGGCGCGAAAAGCCAGAAAGCCACAGGCGTACCCGGTCAGGCGCGCCTGTGGCTGCGCAGGTTCAAGGGGAGGGGGCGTCCCCCTCCGGCGATTTACCGGCGGCGGGGCGGGAGCCTGGACCGGCCCCGTTCCGCCGCCCCTCGTTCGTGGCAGCTCTCCGCTTTATGGCGACTTCGGCCTTCCATACTGGGTCCCACTTCCTTTCCCTGTGATATTTACGGATTCTTAATTATCCTACGCTATTGTAACACCAATTGACACCCTTTTGCAAGAGAAATAACTGCCATTTTTCCAGAAAACAGGCTTAATTGGGAAATGCCTCCCCGCAGCACATTGCCGTAGGCCTGAAAAAGCAGGAGCGGCCTGCGGCCGCCCCTGCTTTTTGTGCCGATTTACTGCGGGCCGCCGAGGGCGGCGGCCCCTGCTAGCGGGCGCCGCTCCGCTGCTGGCGCTGGGCGGCAAAAATATTCTGGGTGATTTTGGCCTCGTCGGACTCGTTCAGCTCCAGGAACCGGCAGCCAAACTCGGTGGGCTTGTTCTCCCCCCGGTTGATTATCCGCAGGACCTGGCAGTACATCACCGAGGTGTCCCGGTCCTCCAGCAGCTTGACCTTCAGCAGGAACTTGTCCCCCTCCTGGAAGGGGTAGGCGGAGGCAATACAGGCCCCTCCCACGCTGATGTTCAGCAGCTTGCAGGCCTTCTCCCCGGCGTTCCGGCCGCCCATAATGGTGGCCGTGGCGTCCACGTTGGTGTCCAGCCGAAAAAAGGCCCGGTCGTTGCCAATACGGGCCACCACCAGCTCCTCCACCTGCCACTTGCGCTCGGGCAGTACGGAGATGGTCCCCTCCATATACACCGCCTTCCGCGCATGGTCGTGGTAGCCCCGTATCCGCACCCGGACGGGCTCCTCCTCCCCCTGGTGGGAGAAGCTCTCAGAGTATTGATGCAGCTGGGCCCGGCCCTCCCGGGGGCCGATCAGCTTGGCTACAAACAGCAGCTGGCCATCAAAGGTGGTCACCTCCACCCGCATGCCGGAGTATATCTCCAGTTCGTCCTCCTCCTGGCGGGGGGCGGGGAGCTCAGGCTCCTCCGCCTTCTCCTGCACCAGCCCGCGGAATAAATCAAACAGTCCCAAGTGTGTTCCTCCTTATTTTTCTCGCAGCTGCTTCAGTCCCTTGTCCGCCCATACCACCTGGTTGCGGCCGAAACGTTTGGCGTCGTAAAGCATGGTGTCCGCCACCTTCAGATAGGTGTCGTAGGTGCTGTCTGTGCCGGGGATGGCGGTCACGCCGCCGATACTCACCGTCACCCACTGGGAGACCTCCGGGCTGTGGGGAATATGAAGGTCCTCCACCGCCTGGCGGATGGCCCGCAGATGCTCAAAGGCCTTGTCGGCCTCCTCCCCCACCATGAAGGCCACAAACTCCTCCCCGCCGTAGCGGGCGAAGAAGTCGGTCTTCCGCCGCAGGCGGGCGGCCGCCGTCTTGGCCACAGCGGAAATCACCTTGTCGCCGGCGGGATGGCCGAAGGTGTCGTTGTAGACCTTAAACTTGTCAATATCAAACATGCAGATGGAGAAGGGCACGTGGAGCCGGACGGCCTCCTGCCACTTCGCGGCGCTGAGCTCGTCATGCCGCCGCCGGTTGGCCACGCCGGTGAGCTGGTCGGTCATGGACTGGGCCTCTATCTGCTTGCGGTACTGATAGAGCTTGATGTGGGTGTCCACCCGGGCCTTGACAATCAGCGGGTGGAAGGGCTTTACGATATAGTCCACCGCCCCCAGGGTGAGGCCCCGCTGTTCGTGCTCGATGGCAGCCAGGCCGGTAATGAGGATTACAGGGATGTGCTGGGTAATCAGCTCCTCCTGCAACTTTTTCAGCAGGTCAAAGCCGTCCATATCCGGCATAATCACATCCAGCAGAATGAGGGAATACTCCCCGGAGCTGGCCTGAGACAGCCCGTCTGCCGCCGTGTGGACAGCGGTTACATCATAATCATCATCCAGAATGGACTTCAACTGGGCAGCCTGTACAATGCTGTCGTCAACAATCAGTACCTTTTCCATTATTACACTCCTTGTCCGGGCTTTCCGCCCTCCTGGCGCCTGGGGAGGACGACCTCCGGCCAGGCCCATTAAACGCGAGCGATTCGCAAAAACATTATAGTATAATCCACTGAAAATAGCAAGGGATTTTTCTGCCCGGTTGTGATTTTCGGGGGTCAGAAAGAGCCGCCTGAAAAGGCGGCCCTGTGCGGCATGTTCTGCTCCCCTTTACTGGACCTTCTGGCTGTCCAGATACTCGTCGTAGGTCATCTTCCGGTCCACCAGTCTGCCGTCAGCGGTGAAGTCAAAGACCCGGTTGCACACCGTTTGAATCAGCTGGTGGTCGTGGGAGGCCACCAGCACGTTACACTTCACGGCCTCCAGCCCCTTGTTCAGGGCGGCGATGGACTCCAGGTCCAGGTGGTTGGTGGGCTGGTCCAGCATGAGGACGTTGGCCCCGGACAGCATCATCCGGGACAGCATGCACCGCACCTTCTCGCCGCCGGACAGCACCTTTACCGGCTTGTGGACCTCGTCCCCGGAAAAGAGCATCCGGCCCAGGAAACCCCGGAGGTACTGCTCCTGGGGGTCGGGGGAGAACTGGCGCAGCCACTGGACCAGGTCGTCGTCATTCTCCTGGAAATAGGGGGTGTTGTCCTTGGGGAAGTAGGAGAAGGTGGCCGTCTGGCCCCACTTCACGGTGCCCTCGTCGGGCTCCAGCTCGCCGGCCAGAATTTTAAAGAGGGCGGTGTGGGCGTTCTCGTTGTCCCCCACAAAGGCGATCTTCTCGTCGTGGCCCACAATGAAGGACACCTTGTCCAGCACCTTCACCCCGTCGATGGTCTTGGACACGTCGGTGACAAAGAGGATATCCTTGCCCACCTCCCGGTCGGGGGAGAAGCCCACCCAGGGGTAGCGGCGGGAGGAGGCGGGCATCTCCTCCACCGTCAGCTTATCCAGGAGCTTGCGCCGGGCGGTGGCCTGCTTGCTCTTGGACTTGTTGGCGGAGAAGCGAGAGATGAAGTCCTGCAATTCCTTGATCTTCTCCTCGTTGCGCTTGTTCTGGCTCTTAATCAGCTGCTGCACCAGCTGGGAGGACTCATACCAGAAGTCGTAGTTGCCCACATACATCTTGATCTTGCCGTAGTCGATATCCACAATGTGGGTGCACACGGTGTTCAGGAAATGCCGGTCGTGGGATACCACAATCACCGTGCCCTCGAAGTCCAGGAGGAAGTCCTCCAGCCAGTTGACGGCGTCGATGTCCAGGTTGTTAGTGGGCTCGTCCATCATCAGCAGGTCGGGGTTGCCAAACAGCGCCTGGGCCAGCAGCACCTTCACCTTCAGGCGGGCGTCCAGGGTGGCCATGTCGTTGTAGTGCAGCTCGGTGCCCAGCCCCAGACCCTGGAGGATGCGGCTGGCATCGCTCTCCGCCTCCCAGCCCCCCAGCTCGGCATACTCCTCCTCCAGCTGGCAGGCCAGCATGCCATCCTCGTCGGTCATCTCCTCCTTGGCGTAGAGGGCCTCCTTCTCCTTGCCGATGTCATACAGCCGCTGGTTGCCCATGATGACGGTGTCCATTACGTTGTAGGCGTCGTAGGCGTTCTGGTTCTGCTTCAATACGGACATGCGGACGTTGGGCAGAATGGACACCTGGCCGGAGGTGGAGTCCAGCTCGCCGGAGAGTATTTTCAGGAAGGTGGACTTTCCGGCGCCGTTGGCGCCGATGATGCCGTAGCAGTTGCCCCGGAGAAATTGCAGGTCCACGTGGGAGAACAGCGGGGTGCCGCTGTAGTTCAGGCTCAGGTCGGTGACGGTAATCATGTTTTATTGCTCCTTTTTCCATTGTCAGTGCTGTCCATCATACCACAAAGGCAGAAAAAAAGACAGCGTTTTTTTGCAAAAGGCTGTCCTTTTTCTGCCTTTTCTTTTGGAGAAAGTGCCAGAGGATTAATCCGGCCTGCCGGCCCGCTCAATTTTAATGTCCAGCTCCTGAAAGAACAGCCGGACCAGGTTTTCCACCCGCTGGACGCACTCCGGGTCGCTCAGCCGGTCATTTTCCAAAATGCAGCGGATGGCCTCCAGGGTCTGGACGGCCTGGCTCTCCACCGCCTGGGAGATCACCGCCGGATGCAGGCGCTCCATGTGGTCCAGCACCAGCTTGCCCACCGCCGCATGACACAGCGCCGTGGGCGTATCAGGCCCGTTTGGACTGCGCACTGCCCTCTCCCCCTTCCAGTGTGTAGTGCTCCAGCGCATAGGCCAGAAACAGGCCGATAAGCTCGTTCCGGCTGCGCCCGGTTTCTCTGGATATATCATCCATCTGATTGACCACGGACTCCCGCAGGCGGACGGAGAAGGTTCGGTACCCGTCCTCACCCTTGGGGCGCTTTATGGTGACGATCAGCGCGTCTTTTGTCACAGTACCACCTCAATTCGCCTAAATTTTACAACATTCACGGCACCGCGGCTATGCCAAAATAGATGTTAGAAAATATGTTATTTTGTCAACACAAATCCCTGCTAATCTGGAATTTTTTTCACAAATTAATACTATTTTCCTCTTGCCAATACTTGGATACTGTGATATACTGTCCTCGGTCGAAAGACCGCCTGTGCATATTTGTCCTTGCGACGACGGCCGGGCCTCCTCCCGGCCGTCAAAAAAAACATTAAAGTCCTCGGGAAAGATTTTTCCCGGGGACTTTTTGTCTCTAATCATACTCACTATGCCGTTCGACTTTAATTTCCAGCTCCTTGAAAAACTGCATAACCAGATCGTCGATAATTTCAAAACACTCCGGATCAGTGTATCTTTCATCCTCTAAAATACGGCGCATAGCTTCCAGCGTCTGGACCGCCCGGCGTTCCATCGCCCTTTCGATTGCTTCTGAATCAATCTGTTCAACATAATCCAGTACTATTTTCCCCACAGCGGCGTGATAAAGGGCCAGCGCGACTGAGTTATTTCTTTTGTTTTGCATATTCACACCTCATTTATATTATATTTAAAATATACTCACATTATAGTATACCTTTGCATCTTATGCAAGAGTAAACTTTATTTGTCAGGAGGTGGCTGTTTCATGCCGGACGATATGTTGACAATTAAAGTAAGAGGAGACGACGGTCACCGCAATATTACCGTCAGGGTACGTGAGCGGACGCTACAGGGAATTGAGGAAATTGTAAAAAATACAGGCCACAGCCGCAATGAAGTGATCGGCCTGATGCTTGATTACGCGCTGCCCCGCATTAAAATCGAATCTGGTGAACAATAAAAGCACTCCCCCGGGACGCTTCCGCGTTCCAGGGGAGTGTTTTACAGTCCCAATCCGTAAATTCGGTTGGCGTTTTGAAAAAATACCTTTTCCCAGTGCCGCTCCGGCATCAGCCGCTGGACAAACCGGATATATTCCTCCAGGTTGACGATGGGCCAGTCGGTGCCGTACAGGACATCGTCCCACTGGCCGATGGCGGTGAGCCAGGTGGTCAGCAGGCCAGCGTAGCCCGCTTGCTCCTGAAAATACCGGTCGATATCCACCCGCCCCTCCAGCAGGCCGGACAGGTCGGCGGCCACGTTGGGGTTTTTCTCCACCACCGCGGCGGCGCTCTCCAGAAAGGGGTTTCCAAAGTGGCACATGACAAACCGGGTCCTCTTGTGGTCAGCGGCCACCTCGTCCAGGGTAAGGGGGTGGGCGTACTTCAGGTGGGCCCGGGGGAAGGCGGTAAGGCCCATGTGGACGGCCACCGGCTTGTCGTACCGGGCGGCTAGCTCATACACCGGCTCATACACCGGGTCGGACAGCCACAGCCGGTTGTAGCCGGGGTAAAGCTTCACCCCGCAGCACGACCGCCGCCGGAGATTCTCCTCCACCCTCTCCGCCAGGTCGGGGACGGGTCTCTCCCCCCGGCCCATGAGGGCGCTGTCCAGCCCGATGCAGTAGTGAAACAGGTCGGCCGGGTAGCTGTGATAGGCGGGGTCCAGACTGCGGTTGCCCATCACCACCCCGTGGACCATCCCCAGCTCCCCATAGACCTGCCGCAGGTGGGCTGTGGAATTTTTGTGCCCCACCTTCTCCGCCATGGCGTCGGTGTCGGGCGAGGGGGGAAAGAGGTGGAGGTGGGCGTCGATGATTTTCATGGTTCCGCCCTCACCGCCACTGCCGGCGCAGCATGTCGATGTCCTCGTTCTTCTTCAGCAGCACCCCCAGGTAGGGCACCTCCTTCACAATGCGCCCCACGTCCACGCCACCGTGCTGGAGGGCCTGAATCCAGTCGATAATCTCGCTGGTAGAGGGCTTTTTCTTGATCTGAGGCAGGTTCCTGATTTTGTAGAAGGCCTCCAGCACCTGAGTAAGCAGTTTTTCGCTGATATCCGGATAGTGAACCCGTACGATATCCGCCATCAGCTCCTTGTCGGGGAACTCGATGTAGTGGAAAACGCACCGGCGCAGGAAGGCGTCGGGCAGCTCCTTCTCCGCGTTGGAGGTGATGATTACGACGGGCCGGTGGTTGGCCCTGACGGTTCGGCCCGTCTCCGGGATGTGGAACTCCATCCGGTCCAGCTCCCAAAGCAGGTCATTGGGAAACTCCAGGTCGGCCTTGTCGATCTCGTCAATGAGGAGAATCACCTGCTCGTCGTCGGTGAAGGCCTCCCCCAGCTTGCCCAGCTTGACATATTTCTCAATGTCATCCACCCCCTGGCCGCCAAACTGGCTGTCGTAGAGCCGCTGGACCACGTCGTAGACATAGAGCCCGTCCTGGGCCTTGGTGGTGGACTTGATGTTCCAGATGATCAGCTTTTTGCCCAGGGCCTGGGCAATGGCTTCGGCCAGCATGGTCTTGCCGGTGCCCGGCTCGCCCTTGATGAGGAGGGGCTTTTCCAGCACCATGGAGATGTTGACCGCACGCATCAGCTCCTCAGAGGCCACATAGCTTTGACTGCCGTGAAATTCTTTCATAGGATCGTTCTCCTCCGTTTAGATTTTGTTCAGATTGATGGGGGGGCGCGCACCGCCCCACGCCAAACCCCATTTTAATACCAAAATCATATCGAAAGCAAGCCCAGGTTTCCAATACAAGATTTCGATTGGACGATAAAGCGGGTCGATGGAGGGTCCCGGTTTTTTCCAGACGCCCCGGCGCCAGGGGGGGCCGCGTTGGCAATGTCGTCCAAAAAGGATTCTTCTAATTTGGGCATTGTGACGGGAAAAATTCATTTGACGGAACTTATGCAAAAATTCTATCAATTCATGAAGTATAAATAATGGACTGATGGGCACTTCGAATATAAAATTAGAGCAACGAAAAAGGTGAATTGGTCATATCACCAATTTGCTTTGTGTATTTTAGTGATGGCAAACAGCATCAACGAGAGGAGACGCATTTATGTCCAGAAAGTATTCCCTTGCATACCTCACCATTCCCGGCACCGACCCCATGGAGCAGATCCGCATCGCCAGGGCCTGCGGCTACGACTCCGTCAGCCTGCGCACCATCCCCATGCACCTGCCCGGCGAGCCGGAGTTCCTGCTGCACAAGGACAAGGAGCTTTTCGAGTCCACCAGGGCGGCTTTAAAGGAGTATGACATGCCCCTGATGGACATTGAGCTGGCCCGGGTGCGCCCCGACCTGAACATCGACGAGTACGCCCCCGCCTTTGAGAAGGCCGCCGAGCTGGGCGCCACCGACGTGCTGGGCAGCGTGTGGACCCGTGACGTGGCCTGGTACACCGAGCAGGTGGGCAAAATCGCCGAAATAGCCAAGCAGTACGGCCTGAGCTACAACGTGGAGTTCCTCCCCTGGGCCGGCATGCGCAGCCTCCAGGCGGCCATCACCCTGGTGGACGCGGTGGGGGCCGAAAACCTGTACATCATGGTGGACACCCTCCACGCCGGGCGCGCCGGGGTCACCGGGGCGGAGCTGGCCCGGACCGACCGGAAGTACTTCCGCTTCATGCACCTGTGCGACGGCCCCGCCGGCCCTAACGGGGACCCGGTGCTGGACGACGTCAACGACGAGCTGATGCTCTTTACCGCCCGTGAGGGCCGCCTGTACCCGGGAGAGGGCGCCATGGACATCGCCGGAATGGTGTCCGCCATGCCCGGAGTGCCCCTGTCCATCGAGCTGCCCAACCTGAAACGGATGCGGGAGATGGGGGCGGAGGGCCACGCCCGCCGCTGTCTGGAGTCCTCCAAGGCCTACTTCGCCGCCCACGGCGTCGACTGACGCCGCCCCCGGCTGGGATACACAAATTTGAAGAAATGAGGTCATGAAATGAAGGTCGACATCAACACCAAAATGATCACCCTGATCGGCACCCCCCTCAGCCAGTCCTTCGCCGCCCGGATGCAGAACACAGGCTATGAGGCCGCCGGGCTGAATATGCTCTATTTCTACACCGAGGCCGACAAGGAGCATCTGGGCGACATCGTCAACGGCATCCGCTACATGAACTTCGCCGGCTTTGCCGTCACCAAGCCCAACAAGGTGCGGGTGCTGCGCTACCTGGACGAGCTGGACCCCCTGTGCCAGAAAATGGGGGCCAGCAACACCGTGGTGAAGACCCCCGAGGGCAAGCTGGTGGGCTACAACACCGACGGCGTGGGCTTCTACACCTCCCTGACCCAGGAGGGCGGGGTCCAGGTGGACCAGTCCGTGTTTTTCTGCTTCGGCGGCGGCGGGGCCGGCCGGGCCATGTGCTCCATCCTGGCCTACCACGGCGCCCGGAAGATCTACATCACCGACCTCTTCGAGCCCTGTGCCAAGTCCCTGGTGGACGACATCAACAACAATTTCGCCCCCGTGGCCGAGTTCGTCCACCACGGCGACTTCTCCAAGCTGGCCGCCTGCAACGTGGTCCTCAACGCCAGCGGCATCGGCATGGGCCAGCACATCGGCGAGAGCCCCCTGCCCAAGGAGTACATCCAGCCCAGCCAGTTTTTCTTTGACGCCTGCTACAACCCGGACAAGACCCAGTTCCTGCTGGACGCCGAGGAGAAGGGCTGCAAGATCCTCAACGGCCTGGGCATGTCCCTGTACCAGGGCGCGGCCCAGATCGAGCTGTGGACGGGGAAGAAGGCCCCGGTGGAAGCCATGCGCCAGGAGCTGCTGAACATCCTCGCTGAGCAGGGGTGAGAAGCCGCCGGCAAGGTTTTAATGTTATAGAGCGCCTGTCAAAATGACCGGTCATTTTGAACCGGCGGG
>OFFP01000933.1_pt1 | contig 21675 bp, 24 predicted proteins | sample 1521431 | NCBI WGS metagenome assembly OFFP01 (sample SAMEA3504104, study PRJEB24116) | mouse gut metagenome | biome: mouse gut; feature: mouse-associated habitat; material: faeces | place: Denmark | collected 2011
GACCCGGTGGCGGGGGGGCTCCGCCTCGCCGGTGAAGTAGGGCTTCATGGGGGCCATACCGGAGTTGATGAGCAGGAGGCTGGCATCGTTCTGGGGGATCAGGGAAAAGCTGGGAAGGCGGAGGTGTTCCTTACTCTCGAAGAATTTCAGGAACATCTCTCTGATTTCGTTCAGACCATAAGACTTGTGCATAGCTTTGTTTTCTCCTAGTTATATAAATTTTTCTCTGCCGCCCCTCGAGCGGCACGGGAATTGGTTCTTGTATCCGGTTCAGGCTCCCTCCAGGAGGGAACCTTTTCCTGGGTCCCTACAAGGTACGCCTGTCGTCAGACCTGCCCAGCAGATAGTCGGTGGAGACCCCGAAATAATCCGCCAACGCCTCCAACGTCAAGGATGGGATGTTGATATTTCCATATTCTATTTGTTGATAATGTGCCTCTGTATAGCCAAAAAGATCTGCCATATCCTTCTGTTTCAGACCTTTTTCTTTCCTTAATTCCTTTAATCGGGTGGAAAATTTTGGCATCTTTGGTGATTTCATAGAAACCCCATTTCCCTCTTGGCACTTGATTATAAATAGTGTAAGGAGTACATACCATGTCCGATCCATACAATGAGCGTTTCAGCGTCTATGTCAACGATGTGCAGCGGTATCTCAAAGCGGCGGAGCAAGAGACCTGCGATCAGCTCGTCCAGACGATCCCCATGTCGGATGAACACAAGATCGACCTGGCCGACCATCTCACCGCCCTGCGGCATCGCTGCTGTGAGGAGAGTTTCATTCTGGGCATCGAGACCGGCCTTCGAATCAGCCGGGAAATCACGGTATTCTGACCTCCATCCCGATCAACTCGTAGCTGGTATCAAAGGCCAGACGGAACATGACGTTCTTTTTGGAGTAGTTGCAGTAGAACACTGCCACGCCGTAGCGCTCCCCATTGGAGGACTGGCCCGTTGCCATCCAGCTCTCAATCTGTTTATAGGTCCCCGCGCCGTTCGTCTGCTTGAGGACCAGCTGTTGAATTCTCTCTGCCGTCACTTCTGCGGCCACATCCTCCCGCATCATGCCGTGGACCTCCTCATAGCTTCCTGAAGCCAGGAGAGCCACGATCTCTCTGCCGTTTTGCAGTAGCGTTTCCTCGTTCATCCCCTCCGGCAGGGGCCTGCCCTGGCAGCCGCACAGCAACAGGACCAGCAGGACCAGCGCAGCGAAAGACCGTGTTTTTTGTTTCAACTTCCCCCCCACTTCCTTTCAGGCAAAAAGAAAAACCCACGCCACCACATAGGGGCGAAGGTCTCGCGGTACCACCCTAATTGATCCCAAAACAGGATATCTCGTCAGCCCGGTAACGGGGGCAAAACCGTGCGGCTCATCGCCGCCCGCTCGGAAGTGGCCGCGTCAAGTGCTTTGCCGCAGGGCTCCCACTCTCCCCCGCTCGCTTGGGCCGCGCCATGGCGCTCGTTTCCTCATTGCTTTTGCTCTGGAGCTATTATATCACGTTTTCCTCGCTTGTCAATGCCAGGACAGAGGAAATCACGGAAAAAATGTAGGAAAATCTGTGGAAATTCCCCGTCGGACACTCTCCCTACCGGGACGTGAGAGCCGATGGTTTCTTCCCCAAAAGCGGGGCCCCGGCGGCATTTCCCGACCGCCGGGGCTTCCCGTATGCTCTCATTCAGCGCACGCTTTCCAGCAGCCTGCGGCGGGGCGCCGTTTCCTCCAGCAGACACAGCACATCCTCCGGAATCCGGTCGCTGTAGCTGACCTCCATGAGGATGCGGCCCTCCTGCCCCACCATGTCCCGCTCCAGCTGCTGCGGGTCCAGAAAATCCATGTGCTGCAGGGACGCCCGGATATTGGTATCCAGCGCCACCCAGAGGTCCAGCCCATCGGCGGTATAGATCTCCCGGTGGAAGGTCAGCATCATCTGGGGCAGCAACATCCGCTCCGTCAGGGCATCGTAAAAGTCCCGGAACAGCGGGTCATGGCGGTTAAGCAGCCAATCCGTCTCTCCGGCCAGCAGGGCGCGGCATTCCGCCTCTGTCACCATGGCGCTGGTACGCTGCCCGTCCAGCTGGCGCTCCAGGCGCAGATAGGTGGGGTCATTGTCGTAATAGTGCAGGGCGAACTGCGCCCCGGCTTGTCCCGGGACAGCCATCTCGCTGCCGTCCTGTATCCAGTCCAGATAACTGACAAAAAACATGGTGTGAACATTCCCCGCCCTCTCAGCCTCCGATCTGGCTGAGAGGCAGGCGCGCAAAGCCGTATAATCCTCCGGCGTAATCTGATACTGCATCTGGCGTGTGCGGATGTGATTTGTCGTCATGTGGCATCCTCCTTTGGTAAGGTTAATATAACCAAAGAAAAAGAACTTGTTATGACGGAAATTTGAACAATCTGTTAATGACGCATCCCGCCGCCGGAAATGGATTTCCGGCCCCTGGGGTTTCTTTTCTTGACACAGGCAGGTTTGCCCTGTAATATAATGAAAGAGCAACCCCGGGGCGGCATTCCCCTTTTCCCGCCTTTTCGGGGCGCGAGATCAAACGAATCATCAGAGGAACCCCCTATGTTAATGGAAACCCTGTCCGCCTATCAGAGGCGGGACCCTGCCGCCCGGGGAAAATTTGAGATTTTCCTCCTTTACGCCGGCGTACACGCTACCGTTTATTATCGTCTCGCCCACTGGCTCTACCTCCATCATTTCTGCTTTCTTGCCCGATGTATTTCCCAGTGGGCCCGGTTCTGGACCGGCATTGAGATCCACCCCGGCGCCACCATCGGCAGGAGGCTGGTCATCGACCACGGCGCGGGCATCGTCATCGGCGAGACCACCGAGATCGGCGATGACGTGCTGCTCTATCAGGGCGTCACTCTGGGGGGCACCGGCAAGGACATGGGCAAACGCCACCCCACCCTGGGCAACAACGTCATGGTAGGCTCCGGAGCCCGGGTACTGGGGCCTATCACCATCAACGACAACGCCCGCATCGCCGCCGGAGCGGTGGTACTCCAGGATGTGCCCGCCAACGCCACCGCCGTGGGCGTTCCCGCCCAGATCGTCCGCATCAACGGCGAAAAGGTCCGCCGCTACGCCGACGAGGTGGACCAGACCAACGTGGTCAACCCCACCCTCCAGAAGATCGAAGCCCTGACCCGCCGTGTGGAGGAGCTGGAGAAAAAGCTGGAAGAAGCTGAAAATAAAAATCCTGATTGAAGGAGATCATCAATATGTATCTGTACAATTCTGCTAACCGCCGCAAGGAGGAGTTCGTTCCCAACCATCCCGACATCGTGAAGATGTACACCTGCGGCCCCACCGTCTATGACTTCGCCCATATCGGCAACCTGCGCTGCTACCTCATGGAGGACGTGCTGGAGAAATTCCTGCGCTACGAGGGCTACAACGTCAAGCGCGTCATGAACATCACCGACGTGGGCCACCTGTCCAGCGATGCCGACACCGGCGAGGACAAAATGCTGAAAGGGGCCAAGCGGGAGAACAAGTCCATCATGGACATCGCCCATTTCTACACCGACGCCTTTTTCTCCGACTGCGCCAAGCTGAACATCAAGCGCCCCGACGTGGTGGAGCCCGCCACCAACTGCATCCGTGAGTATATCCAGCTCATCACCAAACTCCTGGATACCGGCTACGCCTACCACGCCGGCGGCAACATCTACTTTGACACCAGCAAGCTGGAGCGGTATTACGTCTTCAACGACCACGATGCCGAGGACCTTGCCGTAGGCGTCCGGGAGGGCGTGGAGGAAGACGGGAACAAGCGCAATAAGAGCGACTTCGTCCTCTGGTTCACCCAGTCCAAGTTCGAGGACCAGGCCCTCAAGTGGGATTCTCCCTGGGGCGTAGGGTACCCCGGCTGGCATATCGAGTGTTCCGCCATCTCCATGAAGCACCTGGGCGAGGACCTGGACATCCACTGCGGCGGCATCGACAACGCCTTCCCCCACCATACCAACGAGATCGCCCAGAGCGAGGCGTACCTGGGCCATAAGTGGTGCAGCTGGTGGATGCACGTGCTGCACTTGAACACGCCTACCGGCAAGATGAGCAAGAGCAAGGGGGAGAAGCTGACGCTGTCCGTGGTGGAGGGAAAGGGCTACGATCCCCTGGCCTACCGCCTCTTCTGCCTCCAGAGCCACTACCGCAAGTCTCTGGTGTTCTCCTGGGAGAACCTGGACAACGCCCAGGGGGCGTACAATAAGCTCATCGCCCGCATTGCCGCCCTCAAGCCGGGGGACGGGGAAGTCGATCAGACTGTCTTTGACCAGCAGAAGGAGAAATTCCGCAAGGCCATGGGCAACGACCTGAATACCTCCCTGGGCGTCACCGCCCTCTACGATGCTTTGAAGGTGAACGCCAACGACGCCACCAGACTGGCCCTGCTGGCGGACTTTGATCAGGTCCTGGGCCTGAGCCTCCTGGAGAAGGCCGCCGCCAAGCGGGAGGCGGACGCCAAGGCCCAGTCCTCCGCCTCAGCCTCCGGCGGCATCACCATCACCGGCGAGGGCGACCCGGATATCGACGCGCTGGTCCTCCGGCGCGCCGAGGCGAAGAAGGCGAAGGATTTCGCCGAAGCCGACCGCATCCGGGATGAACTGAAGGCCCAGGGTATTGAGGTCACCGATACCAAGGACGGCGCGAGCTGGAAACGGGTGTAAACAGCACATCGGGATGACGCTATCCTGTGCGTCATCCCGATGTATTTTTATGTTCCCCGCTCTTCCATCTCCTGCAAATACTCCTTCAACACCCACCGGATATACCCCGCCAGAGTACGGCCCGCCTTCTCCGCCAGCGTTTGCAGTTGCTGGTATGCTTCTACTGTCAGTGTCAGTGTTACCTGCCGTTTCCCTTTTGCTGCCTGCATGTTGTTCGCCTCCTTTTTGATATCCATCTATATAGTATCTATAAATAACGGAATTGTCAAGATAATACTTTCTATATAGTATCATCTTGAGGTGATTCCATGAAGGAAGGCATTTTATATACCCGCAAATACGGCACGGTCAAGCTGCGGCTGGGTGAATTGATGGACCGGCAAGGGATCAAACGCGGACAACTGGCAAAATTGATCGACGTCCGGTTTGAGGTTGCCGACAAGTGGTATCGGGGCGAAGTGGAAAAGATGGACATGGATATCCTGTCCCGTATCTGCTTCGTTCTGGAATGCCAGCCCGGTGATTTGTTGGAGTATCAAGAGGACGCGCAATAAGCCCAGGGCGCGGCAGTCCCGCCGCGCCCCGTAAAATGGCTTTATGAAATATGAAAAACCATCCTCGCCACCGCTTGACAAACCGGGGGCGAGTGGTTATAATAAACACAGAAAGGGCGGCTGGACATGACGGTCAGCTACCAAAGTCAACTGAAATTGAACCTATGTTGACCGCTTGGGTGCCTTCCGAGCGGTCAACAAGCTTTTGTGGTCAGTAAAACCAACATCAGCACTGTCCAGAACAGGGTCAAAAGCGCTTTCATCAGTTTTTGTTTCCACATCAGCCATCCCCCCTTTCCATGAGAGGAATCGCTGACCGCCAATATGTACCAGCCGCCCGCCGGAGCAAACCGCCCCGGCAGCGAAGCCGCTTTTCCGTCCGCCCTGGGTGGGCGGCTTTTTTATTATACCGCATTATGGCGTATTTTGTCAAAGGGTACCGCAGACTTTTTCCCTTCCCCTCTTGCAATTTCCCTCCGAATATCCTACAATATGAAAAAAAGCAGCCGGAGGAACGCCATGACGCCGCAGCGCAAAAACGACTTCTCTCAGGGCAGCATCGCCAAAAACATTCTGTCGCTGGCCATTCCTCTGACGGTGGCCCAGCTGACGGTCGTATTGTATAACGTAGTGGACCGGGCCTTCATCGGCCACATCGACGCCGTGGGCCGGGACGCCTTTACCGGCATCGGTCTGGTGATGCCCGCCACCTATATCATCACCGCTTTCGCCAACCTCTGCGGCACCGGCGGCGCGCCCCTGTTCTCCATTGCCCGGGGGCAGGGCCGGGACAGGCGGGCCGCCCGGATCATGGGGGTCAGCTTCACCCTTCTGCTCCTGCTGGGCGCGGTGCTGACCATCGGATTTTATCTCTTTCAGACCCCCTTTCTCTACCTGGTGGGCGGCAGTGACGAGACGGTGGTCCACGCCCGGGATTATCTGCAAATTTATCTCATCGGCGTCATCCCGGTCATGATCGGCCTGGGCATGAATCCCTTCATCAACGCCCAGGGCTTCGGCAAGGTGGGCATGACCACCACCCTGCTGGGCGCGGTCATCAACCTGATCTTGGACCCGATATTCATCTTCGTCCTGCATATGGGCGTCCAGGGGGCGGCTTTAGCCACGGTCATCGCCCAGACCTGTTCCGCGGTATGGGTCCTGCTGTTCCTGACGGGAAGAAAAGCCGTCCTGCGGCTGGACCGGGAAAGTCTGGGGCTGGACGGTCCCATCCTCCGCCGGGTCTGCGGCCTGGGGTTGACAGGCTTCACCTTCTCCATCACCAACAGTCTGGTGCAGGCCCTGGGCAACGCCCAGCTGCAGGCCTATGGCGGGGCCTCCGGCGGCGACCTCTACGTGGCGGCCATGACGGCCATCGTCTCCGTCCGTGAGATCGTCTTTCAGCCCATCCGCGGCCTGACCCAGGGAGCCCAGCCGGTCATCGGCTACAACTACGGCGCGGGCCGGTACAGCCGGGTCCGGGAGAGCGTCCGTTTCCTCACGGCGGCCTGTCTGGGCTATAACGTGCTGGTCTGGGCGCTGCTGCTGGCCTTCCCCCGGGCGTTCATTTTGCTGTTCAACGACGATCCCGGCCTGCTGGCCGCGGGCGTGCCCGCCATGCGGGTTTACTACGCCGCCTATGTGATGATGAGCTTCCAGATGATCGGACAGAATACCTTCGTAGCCCTGGGACGGGCAAAGAGCGCCGTTTTCTTCTCCCTGTTCCGCAAGGTGATCCTGGTAACGCCCCTGCTTCTCCTTCTGCCCCGCCTGTGGGGGCTGGGGGCCTACGGCGTGTTCGCCGCCGAGCCGGTAAGCGACGTCATCGGCGGCGCAGCCTGCTTTATCACCATGATGTGTACCGTCTGGCGGGAGATGAAGCGCCCGGACGAGCCGGCTCCGGCATCCCTGCAGGAATGACCTGACGCCATCCAGAGAAAGCCTGTCCAGGCTGATCCGGTTACTGCTGTTGTAAAGCCGGCATAACGCCTTCAAAAAAATAAACTGTGGCGGGGATAAGGCTCCGCCCGAAAGAAAGGAACCTCTCACATGATGAAAGCAAAAAAATGGATGATCCTGCTCCTCAGTCTGCTCCTCGCCTCCAGCATCCTGTCCGGATGCTCCAATGATGACGCAACCACCGGCTCCTTCTCCTCCTTCACAGGCTACACTCTGGATGGAGAGACCTTCACGCAGGATGACATCAAGTCCAAAGACCTCACGATCATCAACTACTGGGGCATGTTCTGCGGCCCCTGCCGCGCTGAGATGCCCGACCTGGCCGCTTATGAGAAGGCGCTGCCGGAAAATGTCCAGTTGATTACCATCTGCATCGACGCCGGGAACGATCTGGAGGGCACCAGAGACTTCCTGACCTCCTGCGGCTACGAGGGCGTCACCCTCATCAGCGGAGACGAGGCTCTGGCTTCCGTGGTCAACACGGTGCAGTCCTTCCCCACCACGGTCTTCGTCAACAGCAAGGGCGAGGTCAAGGGCAAACCCATCATCGGCATGCAGCGAGACCTGGCCAAGACCTACACAACGGTGGCCAACAAGCTCCTGTCGGAGGAAGGAAAGGCGGAGATCAGCCTTGCGGACTAAGATACGCTGGGCCTCCCTGGGGCTGCTGGCGGCAGCGCTGGCGTTCATCGCCATCGGAGTTCTCAACGGCGAATATCAGGAGGTTCTGGGAAAGGCGGTGCGGATATGTCTGGAATGCATCGGGATAGGATGAAGGGGCCGAAAAAGCCCCGTCTCTCCTTCCAGCGCACCATCCAGCTGCTGGCCGCCGTCCTCTTCAACGGCTATGCCATCGGCTTCTGGAAGGGGCGCATCTTCACCGGCGGCAGCAAGGCTTTCTGCGTACCGGTGCTGAACTGCTACTCCTGCCCGGGGGCCCTGGGGGCCTGCCCCATCGGATCCTTGCAGTCCGTCCTGGGGGACCGGCGCAGCGGCTTCCCTTTCTACGTACTGGGGACGCTGATGCTCTTCGGCGTGGTGCTGGGGAGGGCGGTGTGCGGACTGCTGTGCCCCTTCGGACTGGTCCAGGACCTTCTCCATAAGATCCCCGTGAAAAAGGTGAAGGTCCCCACCCTTATCGACCGGCCCGCCCGGTATACGAAATACGTGATCCTGCTGGTGATGGTGATCCTCCTTCCGGCCTTTGCGCCCACGGAGACCGGCATCGTGTCCCCGTATTTCTGCAAGTACATCTGCCCCGCCGGAACCCTGGGCGGCGGCATCCCCCTGCTCCTGTCCAACCCAAGCCTGCGGCAGGCGGCAGGGCTGCTGTTTGGCTGGAAGACACTGGTGCTGGCGGCGATCCTGATTGCCTCCATGGTGATCCACCGGCCCTTCTGCAAATACCTCTGCCCCCTGGGAGCCTTTTACGCCCTGTTCAACCGCTTCAGCTTCTACCAGATGCACCTGGACGGAAGCAGATGCGTAGACTGCAAGCAGTGTGAACGGGCATGTCCCATGGATGTGGAGGTCACCAGAAACATCAACAGTCCCGAGTGCATCCGCTGCGGGAAGTGCAAAAGCGCGTGTCCGACCGGAGCAATCTCCTGCGGGTTCACATGCCATACAAAGGAAGCGGGTAAGGCGCGGTCCGGCGAGAACTGACCGCGCCCCTTCTTTACCGGTGCATATCTTTTCAAAAACGCGGCACAACTATAGTCATCCCAGAAAACAGGAGCGTTTTGAAATGAATGTAAACCCGAGAAAAGCGGCCGTCATCGGCTGCGGTTTTGTAGGCGCGTCCATCGCCTTCCGGTTCCTCCAGCAGGGACTGTTCTCCCATCTGGTACTTCTGGACGCCAACCAGGCCAAGGCGGAAGGCGAGGCCATGGACCTCAGCGACGGCCTCCCCTACGGCGCGGCCATGGAGATCACGGCGGGCACCTATGACGACATCACGGATTGCTCCCTGGTGGTCATTACCGCCGGGGCCAATCAGAAGCCGGGTGAAACCCGGCTGGACCTTATCGGCAAAAATATTGCCATCATGGAGTCCATCATCAGGGAAATCACCGCCAGAGACTTCGGCGGCATCCTCCTCATCGTCTCCAACCCGGTGGACGTACTGACCTACGCGGCTTGGAAGATGTCAGGCTATCCCAGAGAGCGGGTCATCGGCTCCGGCACCGTGCTGGACACCGGGCGGCTCAAGCAGCTGCTGGGCGAGGAACTGCGGGTGGACAGCCGGAACATCCACGCTTTCATCATCGGTGAACACGGGGACAGCGAACTTGCAGTTTGGAGCGAGGCCAATGTCTCCGGTCTGGCATTGGAAGATTTCTGCCGCATTCGCGGCCAGGCCCTCAGCCGGGCGGATATGGACCGGCTCTACCGTCAGGTCCGGGACAGCGCCTATGAGATCATCCGGCGCAAGGGAGTCACCTGCTACGGCATTGCCATGGGCGTTGGCCGCATCGCTGCCTCCATCATCCGGGATGAACACGCCGTACTGCCCATCTCCGTTGTGCTGGACGGACAATATGGTCTGGATGGTCTGGCGCTCAGCATCCCGTCTATTGTGGGCCGGGACGGACTGGAGGATATCCTGGAGATCCCCCTCAGCGGCGAGGAAGAGAGCGCTCTGCAGAACTCCGCCCGTCAGATGCACGAGGTCATTTCCACCTTGAAGCTGAGCCGGGAACCGGCGTATTCCAAGATTTTTTAACGCGGCAGTGTGGTCAGGCGGCGTTCAACGCCTGTGAATACAGGTTCTACGCAATATATCCGAAGGGCGGCCCTGTGAAAACATCTCACAGGGCCGCTCAGTCTGTCAAAAAACCACAGCAAACCAGTGGGGTACAGTCAATCGCTTCTGCTATACATATAAGCCGCACCCTGGAGAACACCCAGGCCAGACCTCCGCACTGTCCGGGCGTGCCATTCGTCTCCAGGGATTTTTTCAGGAAAAAGCATGTTAAAGAAATCTTATAGATTTCCCATCTTTCAATTTAATCCAAAGTCTAGTAGAATAGCATCCAGAAAACCTCCCAAGGAAAGGACACCACCATGAGCGATCACCGCAGCTTTACAGAAAAACAGAAAAAATGGATCGCGGGAATTGGAATTTTCCTGTTTCTCCTGCTCTCCGCGCTGGTCTTCTTCTTCGCCGGAAAGCCTCTCATACAATTCGCCCAGGAGCCGGAACGGTTCCGGGCCTGGGTGGATGAGCAGGGCGTCCTGGCCCCCATCGCGTTTCTGGGGATGCTGATTCTTCAGATCGTGGTAGCTGCCATCCCCGGCGAGCCGCTGGAGATCGCGGCGGGCTACGCCTTCGGCGCGCTGGAGGGGACGCTGCTGTGCATGTTCGGCGCTTTTATCGGACGGGTGGCTGTGTTCCTTCTGGTACGGCGCTTCGGCACCAAAGCGGTCGAGGTGTTCTTCCCACTGGAAAAGCTCAACACGCTGTCCTTCCTGCAAAACAGGAGGAAGCTCACCGCGTGGGTCTTTTTCCTGTTCTTCCTGCCGGGAACACCGAAGGATCTGCTCTGCTACGTGGTTGGGCTGACTGATCTGCCGCTGAAAACCTGGCTGATTGTCAGTGCCATCGCCCCCTTCCCTTCCATCGTCACCTCCACCATCGGCGGAGATGCGCTGGGCATGGGAAATTATACGTTTGCCCTGCTGGTATTCGTTGCTACAATGGTTATCAGCGGCGGCGGTCTGCTGGTCTATCGCGCCATCTGTCAGGCGCGGGAAAGGAGTGAATCATGAGTGCATTGATGGTTCTGGAAAATGTAAACAGGGTGATTGGCATCCTGTTCCTGACGTGTTATTTCTATCAGCTGCTGTATGTACCGGTGGCACTGTGGCGCAGGCACCGGGTAACGGAGAGCGCACCCCTGCGCCGCTACGCCGTGCTGATCTCTGCCCGGAATGAGGAAGCGGTGATCGCCCAGCTGGTAGACAGCCTCAAGCGGCAGGACTACCCCGCCGAATATCTGGACGTCTATGTGGTAGCCGACAACTGCACTGACAACACCGCTCTGGCGGCCCGGAACTTTGGGGCCAGGGTGCTGGAGTGTACGGCGCCGGTGAAAAGCAAGGGGGAGGTCCTCCGCTTCGCCTACAACCGCCTTCGGGGCCGGCGGTATGACGCCTGGCTGGTCTTCGACGCGGACAACGTGGTGGACCCCCGCTTTCTGGCGGAGATGAACAACGCCCGGATGGCCGGGGCCAGAGCGGCCCAGGGCTACCGGGACAGCAAGAACCCCTACGACACCGCCGTGTCCGGCTGCTCCTCCATCTACTACTGGATGATGGACCGCTTCCACAACGGGGGCAAGGCGGGGCTGGGAGTGTCCGCCATGATCGGGGGCACCGGCTTTATGGTAACGCAGACGCTGCTGGACAAGCTGGGCGGCTGGCGCACCGAGACCATCAGCGAGGACCTGGAGATCACCGCCCAGGCCGTTCTGGCGGGGGAGCGGGTGGCCTATGTACCCAGGGCGATTACCTATGACGAGCAGCCCCTCACCTGGGAGCAGTCCTTCACCCAGCGCCGCCGCTGGTCCAGCGGCACCCTGCAGGTGGCCCAGTGCTACCTGCCCGCCCTGAACGAGGCTCAGTCCCGCCGGCCCCGGCTGTCACTCTTTGACTTCGAGGCGACCCTGCTCCTGCCTGCCTACCAGCTGGCCGCCCTGGCAGGGCTGGCGTGTACGGCCCTCTCCGCCGCTCTGGGAGGGCGGACCCTCCTTCAGGCTCTGCTCCTGGGGCTGGCCGGCGCCCTTGGCAATCTGGCCTGGGCCGCGCTCACCGCCACCGTCGCCGCCGGGCTTGTGATTACCCTGGAGGGCAAGTGGAACCGCCGCCTGTGGAAGGGCCTGGCCACCTACTGGCTGTTCCTGCTCACATGGCTGCCCATTACCGCGTGCAGCTTCTGGAAAAAGACCACCGTCTGGGAGGAGATCCGCCACACCCGCACCGTGGCACCTCCGCTGCCGGGAAGATAAGGAGGAACATCATGAGAAAGTATTTGAGCGGATTGCTGGCACTGGTCTGTTTGGCAAGTCTGACCGCCTGCGGCAGAGGGCAGGAGACGGGGGAGGGCACATCCCGGGAGGAGTATCGGAACCTCTATACAACCCAGGTGCAGTACACAGGGGAGGACGACCCGGCGCAATATCTGGAGATTGCGGAACGCAGCGCCCGGCTTCTGGCGGAGCTGGAGGAGAAGGCGGGGGCCTTCGTGGCGGACTTTTATAATTATCAAAGCCTGGACGAGAAGGGCACGCCGCTGTATACGATGAACGGCCTGCAATATCCGGTGGAAATCGACCCGAACGGGCAGTGTATCCGCGTGAGCCGGAACTATTTTAACCACAACCCTATTCAAACCGCCGACGGAACTGATGTGACCGGGCAATTGGTGTATGAGGACTGCACCCTGAACGTGCTGGTTCCGGAAAAATACCGAGACATGGAGGATGACATTGTCGCGGCGCAGCGGGACCGCTTCTATTTTGAAAAGGTGGAGGCAGAGAACGCCTACAACAAAGATGCGGGGCGCAGCGACCGGCTGGATATCCCCAAGGAGGATTTGAACATCCACATTATCTACGTCAAGGACGGGCAGAGCTACCTGTCCTTTCGGAAGGACTGCGCCCGGCAGACGGACGGCCGGGTAGAGGACCCGATTGTGCAGATATATACAGGGAATATCCACTGTAATTACGCGCACAGCTTTATGACGCAATGGGTCTGTTTCCCCTCGGACGCGGGGGACGCGGCGGGGGCCTATCAGGAGATTTCCCCCGTGATCCAGACCTGCGGCGCGGAACAGAGCGTGCAGAGGGTGATCCCGCTGGCAAAGGGGTAGGCCGGGACGCGTGGATTTTAGAGATAAAAAGCAGCAAGGAATGGACCATTATGACCCATTCCTCGCTGTTTTTGTATTACCTGCCGCGGGGGGTATTTCCGGGCTGTTTTTTGTCGAAAGCGGGGTTGCTGAGGTAGATGTTGGGGGTGTCCATCTTCTCCTTGCACAGGCGGATACATTCGCCAATACAATCAACATGAAGTGGATTACAAAAGAGCCGCCAACACTCTTTTTCAATGGGATTTTGACAAATTTACAACTTTTTTGTGCATTTATCAAAGTACCATTTGATAGTTGAAAATATACCAAAAATATGATATAAATAGAGCAGATTTTGTAATTATATGGTTTTGCTTGGGGGATAGTATAAAATGTCTGATACAATGCAACTTGACGAACTACAAGAATATGCTAACAGAATTAGACAGTTGGAATATGAAATAAAACATATTGAAGAAAATATAAAATATCTTTCTCATAGTATGCCAACCTATCTAAATGGCTTAGAGATAAAAACATTTCTTTACCAGATGGATAGATATATTGAGGAAACACACATCGTATGTGCTACAATGAATGAATTTGCCGACAGTGTGGAGCAAATATCAACTATCCTTAAATGTGCCGCTCCTCCATTTTTTGCCGTTGACTTTATTGACAGTATAGACATTGGTGCTTGGTGGGAACAAGCACGTCCTGTTATCGAACAAATTGCTATGGTAACAGGTGCCGTTACAGGTGTAGCTGCAATTACAACTGCCCCACTTGCTTTTATTAAGTGGATTCGTAGTAAACTAAATGAACAGAAGGAGCGCAATGAATTTGCGTGGATAAAATTTATCATTGCAAAGGATGAGTGGAATACTTCTATTCTTGCTCAAGAATTGGGTCTATCAGAAGAAGAAACCAAAAGGATACTTAAAGGGTTTGGATATATGTGGAATTCCCAAAAGATGCTATATGTTTCCTCGGAAAACACTCAGAGATTGAGGGATATAAAAGCAAAGAGAAATTGGGCGTGATTGTATCTCCAATCTTAATAGCCGATGCTCACATTACCGTGGGTGTCGGCTATTTTTTTACGGATTTCACAGATGGTCAAGCCAATTTCACGGTCTGAGAACAAAAAAGTGATAATCTATCATATGTGCATAAAGGAGGTATGCACGATATGATTCTTGATTTATCAATCCGATTGAAGGAATTGCGGCTTGAAAAGCGGTTGCGGCAGGATCAGCTTGCCGCCCTTGTAGGCTTAGAGAAGTCCAGCATATCAATGTATGAAAACGATATGCGCCAGCCTTCCTATGAAACGCTTGTGCGTTTTGCAGATGTTTTTAATGTCTCTACTGACTACCTATTAGGCCGCAGAAATGATAGGCAGCTTGATTTATCGGGCTTGACAGCCGCCGAAGCTACTATGATTAGTGAACTTGTGGCCTCAATGACCGCTAAGAACAAAAAACTGGAGGAACTAAAACGATGAAGAAAGCAATCTTGATTGTACTTATGGCGTTGATGCTGGTAATCCCCGCCTATGCAGCGGAAGGTGACGTTGCTACGGATCAGCCTATCCAGCAGGAGCAAGAGCCTGTTGTAGTTGCTTCGTTGGAGGAACTGCAAGCCGCTATTGATGCCGCAGAGGATGGAGATACAATTATCTTATTAAATAAAATCATTCTGAATAATGTATCACTGATTTGTGAGAAAGATATAGCAATAAAAGGAATTGCAGATAGTGATTGCTTTTTCTCCATTAGCGGGGATTGTGAATTATCTGGATTAAAGCTATTTTCAGATTGCAGTAGATCAACTTTTGCTTTAATTGAAAGTATCGGTAACAAAGTTTGCAATGTGAAAATTAGTGACTGCCAATTTATTAGAAACGGGAACAATAATGTATTTAATAGTACACTTCTTATAAATATATTTTCAGGCAATATTGTATTTGAAAATTGCAAATTTTTGAATGAAGAAGGTACAACATTGAGTATAAGTTCGGCGGCAACAGTAAACATAGAAAGCTGCTTTTTTACTGGAACACATACATTGTTTGCTGGTGGCGCAATAAATAATTCTGGACATTTAACAATCAATAACACAGAGATTGTTGATAATTCATCTGGTTTAGGCGGCGCAATTTATAACAATGGATCGTTGACTATTTCCAATAGCATAATCAAAAGAAATATAGGAAAAAATGAATTTGATGTTGTCGAAGGAAATGATATATATTCCCGTGGAGTGCTTACTATTACGGATGAACAGTCAGAGAATTCAGGCTTTTATGAGGAAACCACAGGTGAAAAGTTGGTTTTACCATTAATGGACTATACGGGTATAGCAAGATTAACATATTTAACAGAGGAACAGGCCGCAGAATACTTTGCACCAGAACCCGATGATGATGGCAATAACGAAGATACCCCGCCAGAACAGCCACAGCCTCCACAGCAACCGGGAGATCAGACCGGGGATGATGATACCACAGGTGGAGAGCAACCCCCACAGGAGCCTACACAGCCGCCAGTAGGGGAGGGAACAGATACCCCGGATACCGGGGATCAGAACACGCTACAGCAGCCAGAGCAGCCCCCACAGGGCGGCAACGAGGACGATCCAACAGATACCCCGTCACAGCCGCCACAAATGCCCTCTGACGGCAACAGCGGCAACGATGATGATTATATCCCTCCAGTGGACTACTACCCCATATATTACCCTGTAAGGCCCTCTGTGACCGTCAAACCAACAGGGGACAGTAAACCGCAGGAACAGCCTGATACACCCGCTCCAGCTAAACCACAGCTTGCTTGTAATGGAGCCGTAATAGATACGTCAAGAACGGTTGTATTGCTGGGTTATGGGGATGGCCTACCCCATGAAGATGATCCGTTGACACGAGCGCAGTTAGCAACTATCATTTATTGTCTTGTGGATGATGAGTCCATTGTAAAATACAGCAACACAGAATTGGCCTTTGTCGATGTTGCCGCCGATGCGTGGTATACCCCATATGTCAAACTAATACAGGCAGCGGGGATTGTCAACGGCGTGGGCAATGGTAAGTATGATCCCAATGGCACAGTGACATGGGCGCAGATAATTACTATCCTCACAAGGTTTGTAGAGCCGCAGGAATACACATTGCAACATATCCAGTATAGCGGTTGGGCAGAACAGGCCATACAGACCGCCGTTGCTAATGGCTGGATTGAGGATAGGGCAGACGTTGCCCCTGATGCTGTTATCAGCCGTGGGCAACTGGAGCAATTAATCAATGGCGTGTTAGCTTTGTATCGCTGACACAAAAAGGGACAGCCGCCGTATTGTGCGGCGGTTGCCCTTTGATCAATTGTTCTTATTTCAAATAATCCTTTACCCTACTAATTGCAGCGGCTTCATCCTCTGAGGAAAGGCGGCTATATGTATATCTGTAAAATTCCCCCTTTTCCTCGCCGTTTAAATCAATTTCAACCTGATAAATCGTATCCCTATCATTTGATATATTCCATTTATAATCGTAATTCATAATAATTTTGTCGCTATCTGTAGTATCCTGCTTCATGCTTCTTGGATCAGAATGTTTATCTATTGTAGGGTATTCCCTCCATTCAATAGCGGTTAAATAAGAAGATGTATACTCAAACAGATAGTTTGTGCGAACCCATAGATATATATAAGAACTTGAATCCTCACACTGATACACACCATATAAAGGATTTTCTAACAAGGGAAGAAGATCAGAAACATTTTTATAGTCTTGAATTTCTAAAAGAGTGTTATAAGCTGATTCATAATCGAATTTTCTTGCTAAATCAGCAGCTTCTCTATATTTTAGTTCTTCCTCAGTTAAAATCTCTGCTGGTGTTGTAGGTGGCATATAGGTTGCTGTGTTTTCATCCTCTAATAGACCAATAGCTTCTGTATATCTGTCCTTGAAATTAGATGACTCCACCGTAAAAGAATAATTTGTAATTGGATGTTTTGTTTCTTCAATATAAAATTTAACAGTCTTGCCAGAAGCTAACGCACAGATAATTGACTCGTTTTTTGAATCTCCATATATTTTAATTCGGTCATTAGAAAGTTCTCCTGATACCGATTCTGTTTTTGAGCCATATTTAACGGAGATTTGATAGTCAGTCGATAAACTACTCTTTACTTGTCTATCTCCATACTCATATAAAACAATAGAAACGCCCAATGAATCAACTAAAATATCTGCTTTGAGCATTGAATCTGTTGCAGCAGAATTATTGAAAGTGCCTTCAAGTTTCTTATCAGTAGTTATATATTCTCTGTAGGTTTCTTCATTAAACTCGTTAACATAGTGTTCAATTTTCCAAATCCCAAAAGATGTTCCACACCTTTTACACGTGCCAGCGTCTGTTGTATGGCCTAACGCCGGAATAGAAACTTGTTCCTGTATTATTTCACCACATTTTGAACAATGCGAACCCTCTGACAAACCTGATGAAGTACACGTTGTCTCAACTGCTTCATCAATAACTATTTCATGTTCACAATGTTTGTTTGAGCAGGAACACAAAAAAACAACAAGAAAAATAGTGATTAATAATAACCGCTTCATACCTATTCCTCCATACTCCTTTACGGTTTCTATCCAGTATATCACGTTTTTTAGTCTTTGTAAACCTTTGTAGTATATGAAAACTACAAATTTTAGGCTACAATACATCTATAAGTTTACAAAGGTGGTAGTTATGGCAGAGGACAAGTTTATTATTCGACCTAAAAGAACATATGGCGAAAATACAGTTGTCTCATGCCGTATGCCTGTTGAGATGGTGAAACGGCTGGACAGTATAGGCGGTAAAACAGGGCGCACAAGGAATGAATTGATCCTGAAATGTGTGGAATTTGCGCTTGATAAGTTAGAAATTGCTGAAGAAGATTGAGGGATTAAAAAGTGAATAGAAAGAGAACTCCAAATATACTCTTTATAATTGTAAGTGCTATTTCCGCAGCTTTTATTCTTATCCCTTTAGTACTTCGTATTGAATTTGTTTACAAGGCTGTTTCTTGGTTCATATCGCCTTTAGGTGAATATGGAAGTAGCTATATTGAAACTTTAGGTGCGATTCTTGGAACATTTTTAGCTATTACTGGAGCATTATGGACACAAAGAAAAATTGATGAGGTTCAAGATAAAAAGGAGTTACGAGAAAGTGCGTTGATCGTTTATTATGATTTTGAATTTGTATTCAATGACGTAAAAAGATTTATGAGTCGTTATATAGTACATCAAGAAGCAGTTTGTAACACTGGGGAATTTTGAACTGTTTAAAAAATTAAAGATATATCTCATATATACATCTATATTGATGATAATTGGATTCAAAATGTTGCAAAATTGTCTTGCTCACTATCTGGCGTTGAAATTCAGCAAATTTATAAATTGTATGGTGATTTGAATACAATTAAGAGGGCATTTAATTCCTCTATAAATGAAATGACCGAGGATGATGCGGAGTCAGCATTCTCTATTATGTTTAAAGATATTTGCAGTATAACAGGAACATTTACAACTCCAGTGAATATTGATGTTACCATAAAAGAAAATATACAAACACTTATGGATAGACTTAAAGATTGATAAGGTACAATAAGATGCGCAAATAGAAGTAGGCGAAAAAAGAGACATGGTTTGCAGATCTCTGGTAGAATGAAGCTGTGAGACACCATTCTGAAAGGAGAGAGCAAACCATGTCGGAGAAGATTGTACAGCTGAACGAGGAAGTAATCAAGGGGCAAATCAAGGAACTGGTTCGTGGCAGTGTTGAGGAAACCCTGACCTACTGCGACTTCCCCTGTGAGCATTGGACAAGAATCCGTACCAACAATGTCATTGAACGGCTCAACCGGGAGATTCGTCGCCGTACCTGCGTGGTGGGGGCCTTCCCGGATGGAAACTCCGCCCTCATGCTGGTGTGCGCCAGGCTTCGCCATGTGGCCGGTACCCAGTGGGGCAACAAGAAGTACATGAACATGAAGCACCTGGACGCTGCCTTTGGCCAGGCCGACCTTGCTGGCTGACTGCGTTCAATTCAGAAATCTGCAAACTAATTTGCGCATAATTCTTGACACGACCTAAAGATTTAGGCGGTATTGATGAAAAATCCGTACAATAGAAAATGATGATGGGTATGGTATTAAGACCATACCCATTTTTTATTGTTGGACAATAAGAACAGGACGTGTGCTAACACGTCCCGCTCAAAAGATCATTCAAATGTTACCCCAAGTTTTTCAGCGATTTCTTCCGGGGACATACCAGATTCTTTTGCTTTGTCGATTAACATTTTCATTTTTTGTGCTTTGGTCATGCGGGGCTTTTTGGGTGCAAGCACTTCGGCCTTGCGTTGCTCCAGCTTTTTGATTGCGTCCTTGTGAGCGGCAATCTTAACATCAATTTCCGCAGCAATTTCTTCGGGGGAACGGCGAACACGCTTTTTTGTTTCTTCGCTCATAATGTAAATCCTCCTTTAAGATGGTACACTAATTATAGCATATTGCAGTTAAGAAGTAAACAAAGAATTTGAAATAAATATGGCGATTTGGAATAGGAATATACCTCTATCAGTATCAATAGCTTAATATAACATTAGCAAAACCATATTTGACTCTGCCGCCTCCAGTTATTTCTAATTTAAGGTTGTTTGCATAATTTAAATCTATCTCTAATGGAACAGGAGGAGATTCAGCATCTAATGAATATTCTTCCACATATTCGTTATTTAAGTACACTTTTAAAAAAACATCCTGCTTTTCATATTCATTTGTCCTTCCAACATCAAATGCTATCTTTGAGTATTTACCTTGCAAATCAAATAAAGCATATCCATCTCCTTCGCCAAAAAGCGAATGATCATCATAAATTACAAAGCCTTTGTTGTATGTACTACTTCCCATTGAAAAAGTTCGTCCCTCTGAAGGAAGATATGTTCCATAACAAGTTCCATCATACAAAACTTTTGTACTGAATAAATCTACTTTTGTTTCAGAAGATACGTTTTTTCCATTGGCATTATAAAATACTATATTTTGGTTGCTGTCAAAAGAAAATCTGTTTTTTAGGACTGAATTAAGAATATTCTCTGAATAATAAACGCTGTTATCTATGACTAACACAGATTTGTTTATGCTATCCTGAATTTTCAATCCATCTGATATAAGAGCAGGATTCTTAAACTCAAACTCAGGTGTATTTGAAAGCTGTTTTTGCAAATTGCTAATTTGTTCATTGAGTTCATTAATCTTTTTATTGTTGTCCTGAGTTGTGGTATTGATCTGTTTGTTTAATGTTTGCCTTAAAGATTTTGCAATTTCCAGCCCTAACCTTATGTAACTCGGCAAATGGTGGCAAAGCCTTGATTTTCAGGCGTTTCCGCCATTTGCCGTTTGGGAGAGTTGTTCGCATATCTCGGCGTATCCCGGCGTGACTTTGCGCTGAAACGTAGTACGGAAGTAGTAAAAGCGGCCTGCCGCTCCTGTTTTACTACTTTACTACGCAGCCAGCCGCTCCATCTCCGCCTTTACGGAACAGGCATCAACATGGGTGTAGTAGTCCAGCGTCATGGTGATGTTGGCGTGGCCCATGATGTACTGCAACGCCTTGGGGTTCATACCGGCGTTTGCCATGCGGGTACAGAACGTGTGCCGGAGGGAGTGCGGGGTGATGTTGGGCAACTGCTCCTTGTGCTGCTTGTTGTACTTCTTCACAAGGCCCCTAATCATGGCATTGTAATTGACGCCTACCCTCGGCATCCCGTCCCTTTTGAGGAACAGGAAGTTGGTGTACCCGTCCACCGTGATGGTGGCTTTCTTCCCCCGGTTCTTCAGCACCCGCTTTAACGCCCGGTAGACCGGCTCACTCATGGGGATTTCCCGGTAGCCGTTTTTGGTCTTGGGCGTTTCGATATAGTAGCCGTTCTCACTGTCCCGCAAAAGCTGGTGGTCTACCTGGATCAGTCGGCTCTTAAAGTCAAGGTTCGTGGTCAGCCCGCAGAACTCGGAAATGCGAAGCCCGGTTCCCAGCAGGATGATAAGCTCGTCGGCGTACTTCTGATATACCGGGTCATTCTGTGCGAAGTCGATCAGGCTTACCTCCTGTTCCGGCGTCAGCACGGTTTTCTCACCCCTGTCGTCCTCCAGAACTTTGTTCAGGGCAAAGCTGAACGGGTTCTTGCGAATACAATCGTCCTCAATGGCGATGAAAAATGCGGCCCGGAGGGAACGCTTGTAGTTGCTGATAGACTGGAAGCTAAAGCCCTTTTCCCTCATGCGGATGGCCCACTCTTTGGCATCGGAGGGCTTTACCGCGTCAATGCTTTTCCCGCCGAGAGGGTCATCCCGCAGGAGGCCCATCAGGTACTCCCGCTGTTTCTTGGTGCCCCGCTTCACATCCGCCCGCTGACTGTTCTGCTTGGCGTAGAGCTGGCAGACGGTCATTTTTTTGCCCACGGTGTCGATGCCGTCCGCAATATCCCGGTTGATCTCCTTTTCCTTCTCCCGCAGGGAAATATCGTCCCGCTTGCCAGCCGGGGTCTTGTCCGTGGCTACCAGCTTCCAGGCATAGA
>OFFP01000934.1_pt1 | contig 21662 bp, 34 predicted proteins | sample 1521431 | NCBI WGS metagenome assembly OFFP01 (sample SAMEA3504104, study PRJEB24116) | mouse gut metagenome | biome: mouse gut; feature: mouse-associated habitat; material: faeces | place: Denmark | collected 2011
AAGCTGACACTGGAAGAAATCCAGGACCTGCTAATGTATGAGGAGAGCCAGCGGTATTGTGGCCACTATGCCATCCTGCTGAATTGTAGCGAGTCGGCAGTAGACGGTGGCAGCCTGTACCTGGAAGAGGAGCAGAAGGGCGACACTGTGGCCCTGTACCAAATCGAGGAAGGGGAAATCTGCCCGGTGTGCGGCGGGTACACGCCGCCGTTTGTGTATTGCCCAAACTGCGGGACGGCCTGGAAAGACATGGACAAGGATGTGGAAAAGCTGATCGCCGCCATGCGGGCGGAGGCGGAACGCTCTATCAAGTCCGAAAATCCAAACCAGACGCGGGACGGCAGACTGGCGTGGTATTGGTCCTATATAGGGGCGCTGGATATGGCTCAACAACTGGGCATGGTTACGGACGAACGCCGTCAGGAGCTTTATGAAGATGCGAAACGCATGAAAGAACTGGCAAAAGAAAAGAGGTGAAACTATGGCTAGTTATACCTTTAAGAGCTTGGAGGACCGCAGGAGGGTGGAAAACCTGTGGGAGAAGGGACGGGCACCGAAAGAGATTGCCGGGGAGCTGGGCACATCGGTGACCGTGATCTACAGCGAACTTTCCAGAGGCAGAGACGGGAGCCGTCTGCCGGATCAGCGCCTGCGCTACAATGCGGAGCTGGCCCAGCTCCGGGTGCAGGAATCCCTGGAGAGGCGGTGAAAACGGAAATCATCTGGAGGGTAACAGTATGGAGGAGGAAGTCAAAGTCGGCACTGAGGACATAGAAGAGCAGGATGCTGTTCGTGCCGCTGTCATGCGTGCAAAGTCATTCCGTGCCAAGCTGGAAGCCGCAGGGCTGTCCTATGCGGAGTTTCTGCTGCTGGAGGATGACAGCCGCGAACTGGGTGACATTGCCCACGACTTCCTGTCCGGGTGGGAGCGCGGGGAATGCTGGCCCGTGGAGGCAATCTGCCGGGATGAATCAGGAAAGGAGGCAAGCATGAACAGACCGAAAGTCACAAAAACAAGCCTGTATAAGCTGGTAGGCGAATTTGAGAACCTACCGTCCATGCGCCGTACAAAGTTCAAAAAGGCGTATCGAAGCACCGATTATTGGCTGACGTGGGAGGACAACAGCGGCCTGCGGTGTGAGGCATTTCTGATTGCAGGTAGGGGCGCGGCCCTCCTGGCCATCGAAAAGAGAGCGTTTGACGGTCCAAGGATTTCCCGCGTGGTCCATAAGATCGGAACCAAAGCCCTGCTGGAGCGGGGCATGGTGGAGAAATCCGCAGAAGCGGAAGAATGCCGCCGGGCGAAAGGAGGTGCAGACTGTGGCGCGGTGTAAATTTTGCGGCCAAAGGATCGACTGGATCACTGTTGCAGGTGAGAAGCGGGTGCCGGTGGACCCCTACCCTGTTTTCGTGGTAGAAGGCAAAGGCCGGAAAGTGTTCATCGACGATATGGGCGGAACAGTGGTCGGGCGTCAAGCGTGGCCGGAAGAGGAAAGCCGTGACTTGCCTGTAGCGTTCATCCCGCACCGAAAAACGTGCCAGGTTATTCGGGATATGTTCGGAGAAACAGGCAAGAGGTAGGGTCTATGGAAAAACTTATTCCATTCCCCAATCGACAGTATGATGTGATTTACGCTGATCCTCCGTGGAGTTACAAGCAAAGCGGAAACGGGGCCGCTAAACATCACTATACAACCATGACAACTGAGGATATATGCAACTTGCCGGTAAGAAAACTTTGCGGGGGGGGGGCTTCCTGCTTCTTATGGGCAACATTCCCAAACATTGAAAATGCCATCAAAGTTATGGAGGCATGGGGATTCCAGTATAAGACTGCCGCTTTTGTGTGGATCAAAAAGAACGCTAAAAGCGGCGGGAACTATATGGGGCTGGGCGCTTACACCCGCGCAAACGCGGAGGTGTGCCTGCTGGGTGTGTCTCCTGGATTCAAGGCCAAGGAGAGGGTCAGAAGCCATAGCGTGCGGCAAATCATTGAAGCTCCATGGCAGGGGCACAGCAGGAAGCCGGATGAAGCAAGGCGGCGGATCGTGGAACTGCTGGGAGACGTACCACGAATAGAATTGTTCGCCCGCCAACGCGCAGACGGCTGGGATGCCTGGGGCAATGAAGTCCCAGAAGAAAAGGAGGTACCGTGAAAAAGTTATTGTGTAAGCCATGCGCTGTGGCTCTGGAGGCAAAAGGCAAGACGGTGAAGCAAACCGGCTGGCGGTGCGAAAAGATCACCTGTAGTGCCTGCGGCCGGCGCCGCTTCGGCGTTGCCTATGATGTGACCGGGCGGATCGCCCGCTCGAAGAAGGAGGAGAAAACGTGAGCCAGAGGAAAGCGAAGGAATACCGCCAGGCCATGCGGCAGTATGACGGTGTGGCAAGAGACGTGGACGATCTAAAGCGCCGCGTGGGCGTGTTAGAGGTATACAACAAGCGGGAAAGACGGGAAGCGGCGTTCGACCGTCGTTGTCTGAAGGAGCTGCATCAGGAGAAACTACGGAAGCATGAGGAACTGGGAAAGCAAACAAAAACGCTGAAATATGAGCTTTTGGCCGTTGCGGTCTTAGTTTGCCTGATGTGCGCCCTTGTGATTGTAAACGGTATGAAAGCGGAACATATTCGAGCGGATACCACGGACGATGCAGCTAGTAACGCTGTCGTGCTCCAGGGCAGCGCAGGGAACGAGGCGGCCCTGCTGGCCTCCGGGTACTATTCCGAGGCAGTTCCCATGCCCTATGAGTACCAGGGTTATATGCGGGAGTATTGCCGCTTGTATGGCTGCCCCTATCCCCTGGCTCTGGCTGTGGCGGAAACAGAAAGCAGTTTTAGGATGGATGCCGTGGGCGGTGTCGGGGAAGTCGGGATCATGCAGCTAAACCCCGGCCCGAGCGGTACATATCACGACGCACTGAGGCAGGAAACCGGACTGGACCCAACCACACCGGAGGGAAACATTGCCGGAGGCTGTTGCCTGCTGGGGAAGTACCTGGCCGAGTATGAGGACACTGCCATGGCCGCTATGGCATACAGCATGGGCCATGCAGGAGCGGCGCAAGCCAGGGCGGCGGGAACCACTTCAACTAGGTACACGAACGCTGTACTGGCCGCTGAGGCCCGATGGGAGTGCGCGGTAAACTCATGGGACGGGGAGTAACCTTGGGCGGCTGGACATACACCAAAGGCGTGCTGGAAATGGAACGGCTCAACCGCTGGCGGGAAAAGCCTATTGCAAGAGTGGTCAATCCGAAGTACGGAACGGTAGTTGTCCCATGCGGATCAAAGTTAGCGGCACTCCAATGTGCGGCGGAATACTGGGGCTGCAGCTTCGAGGACATAAGAGACGCTAGTGTATGGAGGGCCGAGCCTGGAGCCGCAGCCGTGAGAATGCCGAGAATCATCTGAAAAGGAGGGAAACGTCAATGCTGATTAACGAGGCCGGGCTGGTGCGGGCCATCAAAAGAGCCTATAAAAGCGTCGGGTATACCGTGAGCAATCAGGGCGGGAAAGTATCTGTCTACACAGAAACCTGGTACATACAGACCCGGCGGGATATCTTGCCGCGCAAGGTGCTGGGGATCATTGCGGAGCACATGGGCATGATCCCAGACGAAACAGCCCCTATTTTTGTGAGCAAGGATACGGAGCCGCAGGTGGTTATCGCGGAGATTGCCGCCGAAGAGCTGGCCCACTGGTGCAGCGGGAAGCGAGGCGAAAGTGCAGGGATGGTCCCGGTGATTATGCAGGGACTCCAGATTCTGCAGACGGACACCAGGGCGTGCTGGGGCGTCCCGCTGTTTTCGCTGGGAATGATCGAGCGGGATGAAGCGGAGAACACCAAGGCAACCGTGGTGGACGATGACCGCCTGCTGTGGGAAAACGACACGGAAGCCGTTGTGATTTACAGCTATCGAAAAGCAAGGTCCGGTTGGAGTAAAGCGTGGGAGCGGGTCGTGTGGGAAGCCCTGGAGGGCGTGGACCTTCATAAAGAGGAGGAATGAGCCGTGGAAAGACTGACACAGCGGGGTTTTAACTTTGACCGTGACTTTGTGGCAACCAGCCTGCAAAGCTGGCCCATAGCGCAGGCGCTGAAAAAGCTGCAGCAGATTGAGGATGCCATGGAGGACCGGGAACAGAGCAAAACCTACTTTGACCGGATCACTGCCTCCCCGGAGACTATGGCGGAGTTTTTAGCCTCCATACCGACCCTGGATGCCCCGTGGGACGAACTTTTTCAACGGACCTACTGCCCGACCTGTCAGGCGGAGAATTGCGACGCTGAGAATTGCCCACACCAGACGGAGCGAAACAGCCCAATGTGGTTTTTGATGCAGGAGGAAACGGAGGTGGGGACATGATCTGCAATCGGTGCGGGCAGAGTTTCCAGGCCGGCAGTATAGATATCTACTGCGTCGCAGAGGGAGAATTTGCCGTGCAAGCGTTCGATTGCCCACTATGCGGACAAGCCTATCAAGTGCTTACAACGGACGGAAAAATGCGGGAGCTGATCGAGCGGAGAAAGGCGGTGCGGCAAGCAATCAGGGTTGCCAGGGCTAAAAAGTTCAGCGAGAAAACCTTTCGGAGGTATGAGCGCGAACTGCAAAAAATCAAGAGAGAACAGCAGGCCATGCTTCCGAAGCTCAAAAAGATGGGTGATACGATCCTGCGCAAGCAGGAGGAAATGAGAGGGCAGCAATGAAGCCTGCAACAAGAGAGATTATCGTGGACAGCTTCGCCGGGGGCGGCGGAGCCTCCACCGGTATTAAACTGGCGACGGGCCGCGAGGTGGACATTGCCATCAATCATGATCCCGACGCCATCCTGATGCACAAAACCAACCACCCAAGCACAATGCACTATCAGACAAACGTGTGGGACGTGGACCCCGTGGAAGTATGTGCTGGCCGTCCTGTGGGCCTGCTGTGGGCGTCCCCGGACTGCAAACACTTTTCCAAGGCCAAGGGCGGCAAACCAGTAGATAAGAATATACGGGGTCTTGCCTGGATCGTCCTGCGCTGGGCAGGGACCGTCCACCCCAGGGTGATTATCCTGGAGAATGTAGAGGAGTTCCAGACATGGGGCCCGGTCCGCTGTGGCCGTCCGGTGAAGTCCAAGACCGGGCAGACCTTCCGGCGGTGGCTGGGCCAGCTGGAAGCTCTGGGCTACGCGGTGGAGTGGCGGGAACTGGTGGCGGCGGACTACGGAGCGCCCACCACGCGAAAGCGCTTCTTCCTGATCGCCCGCAGTGACGGGCAGCCCATTGTGTGGCCGGAGCCGACCCACGCCCCGGCGGACAGCCCAGAAGTCAAGGCAGGAACAAAAAAGCCATGGCGCAGCGCGGCAGAAATCATAGACTGGAGCCTGCCCACTCCCTCCATTTTTGCAACCAAAGAGGATATCCGGGAACAGTATGACATGGCGGCAGTCCGCCCGTTGGCCAGAAACACCATGCGGCGGGTTGCCAGGGGCGTGGACAAGTTCGTGATCCGCTCTGCCTCTCCCTTCCTGGTGGTTGTAAACCACACTGGGGAGTTCCGAGGGCAGGGGTTGGGAGAACCTCTGCAGACGATCACAGCAAAGAACGGATATGGCGTAGCCTCCCCTGTTATGGCCCCGCTGACCATGCACAACAACCAGAACGCAGTAGGCACCTCTATCACTGACCCGGTGAACACGATAACAGGAACGGGTGCGGGTGGTCATCAAATGATGATCGCACCGGCCATGATCCAGTATCACACCGAGCAAACCGAGCGGGTCAGGGGCCAGGGCGTGACGGACCCCATCATGACCATTGACGCCTCCAACCGTTACGGACTGGCGGCGGCCACCCTGACAAAGTATTACAACGGGGATCACAACCAGGACGCAGCGGCCCCGTTGCATACGATAACCACACGGGACCGCGAGGGATTGACCATGGCCAGCCTGTCCAAGTTCTATGGCGGCGTAGTAGGTGCGGCGGTATCTGATCCACTCCTCACTGTGACAGCAGTGGACCACAACGCACTCCGGACTGCCCACATGATAAAGATGAAGGGCACCGACCTGGGAGGTAAGGCCCAGGACCCATTGCAGACCATCACAGCAGGCGGGAGCCATCATGGCGTTGTCTCAACCAGGATTGCCAAGGCGGAGCCGGGGACAAACCTGCAGCACTGGCCGGAAATTCGGGCAATGTTGAATGCGTTCTGTGACTACCGCCTGGAGGATGATGCTGTGATCCTGTTTTCCATTGCCGGGGCCCAGTATTTTATGGCAGACATCGGCTTGCGGATGCTGACGCCACGGGAACTATACCGGGCCAACGGATTCCCGGAGGAGTACATCATCGACAGAGACTACACCGGCAAGGCATACAGCAAAACAAAACAGGTGGCCAGATGCGGGAATGCGGTCCCGCCGCCGTTTGCGGAGGCCCTGGTGCGGGCGAATTTGCCGGAGTGGTGCGAAAAGTAAAAATGAAAATCGGCATTATAGACGTAGACGGGCACAACTACCCGAACCTGGCACTCATGAAACTGTCTGCATGGCACAAGGCCAGAGGCGATACAGTGGAATGGTGGTGGTCCGATTTTATTTCCTATGATTTGGTTTATATGTCCAAGGTGTTCAGCAACGCATACACACCAGACCGCCCGGAACCATTAAACGCTGGACGTGTGATAAAGGGAGGCACAGGGTATGCAATTACTATGGAGCATGGCCGGGAGGTATACCACCCGGAGCAGGACCGTCCTCTGCCGCCAGAAATAGAACACATATACCCGGACTATTCTCTGTACCCGGAACTGACAGAAAAAACGGCTTATGGATTTTTAACGCGGGGATGCCCACGAGGATGCGGCTTTTGCTGTGTAGGCGGGAAAGAGGGCCGGGCCTCTCAGAAAGTGGCCGATCTTTCGGAGTTCTGGCGTGGCCAGAAAAACGTGGTTATCATGGACCCAAACATTTTATCCTGTCCAGATCGGATGGAGCTGCTAGAGCAGTTAGCAGATTCCAAGGCTTATGCGGACTTTAATCAGGGTTTGGATATTCGATTGATGGACCAGGACACGGCAAATCTGCTGGGTAAGATGCGGATCAGGAGACTGCACTTTGCATGGGATAACCCAGCGGAGGACCTACGGCCACACTTTGAACAGTTTTCCAACTGGTACAGGAGAAAAGACCACAGGAAAAAGATTGTTTATGTCCTGACGAATTTTAACAGTACGTTAGAAGAGGACCTTGACAGGATTTATACTTTGCGTTCTCTGAATTATGATCCGTATGTGATGGTATATGACAAAGAACGAGCACCGCAGGAAATCAAAAATTTGCAGCGGTGGTGCAACAATAGAATAATTTTCAAATCGGTGCCAGACTTTAGGGCGTATGACCCTAAACGTGGGTAACAGGAGGGAAAAGGTGTGGGAATAATCAGCATAGGCGTGGGCACCTGCACCCTTGGACACAAGCAGACGGACAAGGACGGAAACGTGGTTAAGGAAGCCCCGCCGCGCTGGGAATATGACCAGGCGGGCGGATGCGTGGCCGTTGCAACGCTGAACCCGGACACCATGGAGCCGGACGGTCCGGCAGAAATCTATGGAGACTATGATGCGGTCCATTACCTGGCCCGTGCGCTGGAACTGCTGCGGCCAACCAGACAGACAAACATTCCGAACTTGGCGGATATGATTCGGGCAGCAGCGCAGGACGGGGTTGATCTCTGCGAATACTGCAGGGACCTGCGGTACTGCCGGGACTGCATTATGGAGGAGTGGAAGAACAGCACCGGCGGCGGATAACACGCCGTCGGTGCTGGAGCCTATCAAAACAAAAAGGCGGGACGGCTATGCAGAGGGTAAAAACAAGGATATTCTCTGGGGATGTGTGTGAGCAGATCGTTTTTAATGTCCCGGACCGTGTGCGGGATATCAAACGAGCGGAACCCAGGCCGCGATTCAAGAGCGAGGAGGAGCGGGCGCAGCACCGCCTTGGGATATCACGCCGGAACCATGCCCGCCTCTTCAACGCCAACTTTGGCCCGTCCTCCCTCTACAGCACCCTGACCTTGGACGATGATTACGAAGTCCACACATTCCAGGAGGCCCGCCGCCTGCGGGACAACTACGTCCGCCGCCTGAAATACCACTTCCCTGCTGTAAAACTCCTGATCTATATGGGGCGCGGAAAAAGCACGCAGCGTATCCACTTCCACATGGTTTCCGACGGGATACCGGAGGAGCAGATCGGGAAGCTGTGGGGCATGGGCGGGATCAAGCGGATCGAACCCCTGAGAGCGCACAATTATTATAATGGTGTGGATCGCGGACGGGACTATACGGGTCTGGCAAACTACCTCTTTGACCACTGGACACCGGAGCAGGGCGGTCACCGCTGGAAGCAGACCAGCAACCTGGACAAGCCGGAACGGGAGCCATCCACAACGGTGCGCCGGAACTACACAGAAAACAAGCCGCCCCGCCCGCCGAAGGGATACATATTTGTGGAGAGCAAGGCCACGAAATACGGATACCTATATTTCAAATATGTGCGCAAACCGGCCCCGCATAAACGGACCCGGCGGAAACAGCAGGACCGGACCGGATAAGGATTCGGCTTTTTATCGCCTTGTAAATGTGTAAAGTTTGGGGACGAAGGACGGAAAGGAGGGCATCATGCGGAAAACGCGGGAAGCAAGCGTGGCTGGGCAGTGTCAGATCTGTGCGCTGAGAGAACACGGCGCCTATATCTGCACCCGCTGGCGTAGGGCCCGTACCGTGAATGAAGTGAAAAAGAGAATCCCAGTGGTGCGGAAGTTTGCGGCGGAGGATATGCGCTGCCCGTATTATTGGCGAGGAATGGAGGATAGCCATGGCCGTGAATGTTAGAGACCTGCCGCCAGAATATCAGGCCCAAGCGCTCAGGAAGTACATGGAGCAGCAGCGGCAAGAGGGTCCACCCTTCCCTGCCGTCAGTGAGCCGCAAAAGGAAAGCAAATACCACAACAGGCCAACGGATCGGGTCACAGCCTCCGGGTCTGTTCTCCACTTTGACAGCGCAAAAGAGGCCAGACGCTATGATCGCTTGGCCATGCTGGAGCAGTCGGGGCGGATATGGGACCTGCGCCTCCAAGTAGACTTTACCCTCCAGGAAGCGTACACAGACGCGGAGGGAAACAGAGTGCGGGCCATTCGATACAGGGCAGATTTCACCTATTACCGGCCAAAGGAAAACCCGTGCGACCACTGCTCCAGCGGATCGTATAGAGGCTGCGAGGGATGCGATTATGCAGGACCGCCGGAGGCATGGCGGGGAATCCCCTGGGAACTGGTGGTGGAAGATGTAAAAAGCAAACCAACGCGGACCAGGGAATATTTGCTAAAGCGGAAACTGCTGAAAGATAAGCTGGGCATTGACATAACCGAGGTGTGACCATGGGCAAAAAGTCAGCGGAAGAAAAGGCGCGGCGGGACGCTGTGAAGCGATACCTGCAGCAGTATCATGCGGCCAAGCGGGAAATGGGAATCCTGGAGGAACGCCGCCGCACTCTGTCTACGGAGCTCAGGGGACCGTCTGTCTCTGACCCGTGGCGTCCTGCGCCTGCGGCCAGGCATGACCGCTCGGACGGGGCGGGGGCCGCTGTCTTACAGATCGCAGACGTGGAGGACCGGATAGAGCGCCAGCGGGAGGACATGGCCCGCATTGTCCAGGGGATCATGGACCTGCTGGACATGCTGCCTGCCGGGTCCATGGAGCGCACTGTCCTGGCCCTGCGGCATATTGACTGCAAGTCCTGGGAGCGGATCGCCGCAGACATCCACATGAGCAGATCACGGGCGATTGATTACTACAACGCCGCCCTGGTTATGCTGGCCCAGACGGAGGAAGGGAAAGCCATTGAAAGATCGGACGCCATCGGACGTTTTGGTGTGCTATATTGATAGCATGAAAAGCCGCAAGGAATACAGGGGCCGCCAGGGGACAGAAACCTGGTGGCCCCGCTGCTTTTCACTCCATGGGTGTGGAGGGTGCGCGGCGGGGGCTTTATCCTTTCACCCCGCCGCCATCCATGGGCATGGTGGGAGGCCGGGCAGCAGGCCAGCAGGCCCGCGAGATCGGCGGCCACCACCCTGCGCGGGTCCTCCCTGGAGGCAAAGCCAACGCGGGGCAATGAAAGCCCGGCATCTTTGCCCACAAAACCAAAAAATTTTGGGCCTGTTACGTTACGCATAGCAAAAACGCCGCCGGAATTTATCCCCCCTAAAGGGGGGGATAACCGAGCGGGCCGGAGCGGGTCAAAATGCGAAACGGACGCGGGAGGAAAAAACGAAACCGGCGGACCTCCACCGCCGGGGCGGGAAAGGGGGCCGCCTCCAGTGGCGGAGCAGAAGAAAACAGCCGTGAAAAAAGCGGCGCCGAAAAAGCCAAAAGCGGAAAAGCCGGCGGTCCTGACCGGGACCGTGCCGGAGTGGTCCAGCACGGGAGTGATCGCCCAAATGCTGGGATTTAAGGGGTGCCGCAGGGTCCAGCAACTAACCCAAGACGGGGTGCTGGAAACCGAGGTCCCACCCGGCGGCGGAGCGCGGAAATATAGGACCTGCGAAACGGTCCAGCGGTATATTGCCCACATCGAGCAAAAGGCCCAGGAAACCGGGGAGAAAAGCCGCACGGCAGAATTGGCCCTGAAAAAGCTGGAGGCCGAGGTGAAGCTGAAAGAGAGCCAGGGCCAGCTTGCCAGCATAAAGGCGGACATAGCCGAGGGGCGATACATCGAAACGGCGGCGGCCACCGAGCAGCTGGCGGAGTTTATGGACACGTTCAAAAATTTTGCCATGAACATACCCAGCAGGGTGGCGGGCACCGTGGCCAGCTATACGGACGCCGCCACCGCCCGCGCTATCGAGCGGGCCACCCGCAAGGAATTGGAGGATATGCTGGCCCTATTCGTGGACGCCGCCGTGGTGGAGCCGGAGGAGGCAAAACGGTGAAAAAGTTTCGTGTAAAACGCTATGAGGTGCCGGGCTGGATTATAACCGCCGTTGAGATCCTGCGCCCACGAAAACGCCTGTCAGTTTCCAAGTGGGCCGAAAAGCACCGCATACTGCCGGACGGGAACGCCATACCGGGGCCATGGCGCAACAGCGTGACCCCCTACCTGGTGGAGATCATGGACACATTCGACGACGACGTGGTGGAAAAAATTGTTTTCGTCAAACCCACCCAGGTGGGCGGAACGTCCGCCATGGAGAATATGCTGGGCAGCCTGATCGACCAGGCACCAGGGCCGACCATGATCGTGTACCCGTCGGACGACCTGGCGGAGCGGACCGTGGACGCCAAACTGGAGCCAATGATCAAGGCTTGCAAGGTGCTGGCGGAGAAATACCGGGAGCATATCAGCAAAAAATTACAGCTGAAATTCGGCACCATGACCGTCTACCTGAACGGCGCCAACAGCCCGGCGGATCTTGCAAGTACAAATATCCGCTATTTGTTCCTGGATGAAGTGGACAAATACCCAGGGGCAAGCAAGAAAGAGGCGGATCCCGTTTCGCTGGCCATAGAGCGGACAAAGACCTACACGACCAACCGGAAAATTTTTATAACCTCCACCCCAACGCTGAAAACGGGTCACATCTGGAAAGCCAAAGAGGAGGCGGACGCGGAAAAACACTATTTCGTCCCATGCCCCCATTGTGGCCAGTATATCGAATTGAAATTTGCACAAATCAAGTGGCCCAGTAAGGACGATGTGCCGGACAACGCGGAGCGGGCGGAAATGGCAAGCTATGTGTGCCAGGCGTGTGAGTGCGTGATCACGGACCAGGACAAGGGCAAAATGCTGGAGGCTGGCCGGTGGGAGTATGTGCGAAAAAGCACGGCACAGCCCAAAAGCGTGGCCTTTTGGATCTCCACCCTGTACTCCCCTTTTACCCGCTTTTCCGATATTGCCAAGGAGTTCATGCGGAGCAAAGACGACCCGGAACTGCTGCAAAACTTCACAAATTCGTGGTTAGCGGAGCCGTGGGAGGACACCAAGCTGAAAACCAATGCAGACCTGGTTATGGAGCGCCAGACCGACGTGCCCGCCTGGGAACTGCCAGAGTGGACCAAACTGCTGACCGCTGGGATCGACGTGCAGGAAAATTGTCTGTACTGGACGATCCGGGCCTGGGGCGATTTTATGACCAGCCAAAACGTGGCACACGGCCAGGCCCTTTCCATGTCGGAGGTGGAGCGGGTTATGAATACCAGCTTTTCCATGCCGTCCGGGGAAAAAATGATGGTGGAATTAGCACTAATGGACAGCGGCGACCAGACAGACGCGGTATATGAATTTTGCCTGATCAATGCGGAGTGGGTGCGGGCCTGTAAGGGCGTCCCAACCATGCAGGGGCATTATAGAATTTCCACCGTGGACAAGGCCGGGAGCCGCGCCAACGGTATGCAGCTGGTCCTGGTGGACGGCGGAAAATACAAGGACATGATCGCCTCCAGAATGAGGAAACCAAACGGGCGGGGCGCCTGGATGGTACACAAAGACTGTGATCTGGAGTATGCGGAACAGGTCACGGCGGAGCATATGATGAAGAACCCGCAGGGGTGCTTTACGGACGCCAAAGGAAACAAGGTCCCCAAAAAGGAGGCGGAGGAGCGCCTGGAAACCATGGCCCAAATCCTGGGGGAACTGATCGACACGGAGGACGACCTGATAAAAGGGACTATGCAAAGCGACGCGGAACTGCGGCGGAGGAGAAGAAAAAATAAATAGCTTGTCATGGGTGTATTTCTGAAAACGTGCCGTGTGGCAGGGCGGCCCTTGACGGGACTGCTGCCAATCACTGGTGCCGTTCCGTCTACGTTGGCAACACGAACAATTTCTGCCTTGTCAACACCAACGGCAGCGCCAACAACAACAACGCGAACAATTCCTGGGGCGCGGCGCCCGGATTTTATACCATGGGTCAAATGCAGTAACCAATGAGGTGAACCGGACCCGTATAAAAGGAGAAATACTTCCCTGGCGAAAGCCTAAAACTGCCCCTGGCGGCCTTGCACGGACGCTGCTTGCATGGCGGGGGATTGTGCTTTACCCCGTTTCATGTGCCGGGTCAAAGTAGTTTAGACGCACACCTACAAGACAACTATCTGGGGAGCGAATAAAAATATATGACAAGCGAGGAGCGCCGGGAGGCGCGATACCAACGCCGGAAAGCGGCCCGGCAGGCCAGGAAACAGGCCAGAAATGACAGCCTGGGCACACTGGCGGAGGTTTTCAGTTTTCGGGATATGTTCCGGTATGGGCTGAAATGCTGCAACGGTGTGAGGTGGAAACAGTCCACCCAAAACTTTGAGCGCCACCTGTTTTCGGGCACCGCCCGCCGGCGGCGGGAAGTTCTTTCCGGCCAATGGAAACCGGGGAAATATGTCCACTTTACCCTGCGGGAGCGCGGCAAGGTCCGCCCCATTGACGCGCCGCACATCAATGACCGCCAGATCCACAAAACCCTTTGCAATAATGTCCTGATCCCGCTGTACGGTCCCAGCATGATCTATGCAAACGGGGCCAGCCAAAGGGGAAAGGGCCTGCATTTCCATTACAAGCTGCTGGAGGACCAGCTGCGGGAACAGTTCCGAAAGAACGGGCGGGAGGGCGCCGTGTTCCTGATGGATTTTCACCACTTTTTCCCGTCCGCGCCCCACGCCCTGATCTACCAGCGACACCGGGACCTGATCCTGAACGAACAGATCCGCGCCATAGCGGACACCGTGGTGGCGTCTGTTCCGGGCGGCGTGGGTATGCCCCTGGGCGTGGAGCCGTCCCAGCAGGAAATGGTGGCCCTGCCCTCCAGCCTGGACAACTGGCTGAAATGTCAAAAGTCCATTCACGGCGCGGGGCATTACATGGACGACTATGCCACGGTGCTGGACAGCATAGACCAGGCGGAGGAGATCATGGAGGAAACGATCCGCCGGGCGGAGGCCATGGGCCTGCAGGTCAACCGGAACAAATGCCATATTGTGCCGCTGGACAAGCCTTTCCGCTTTTGCAAATGCAAGTTTTATCTGACCGAAACTGGGCGGGTGATCACCCACGGGGCCAGGGACGGAATGAAAGCGGCACGGCGGAAAATCAGGCTTTACAAAAAGCGGGTGGACGCCGGGGAAATGACCGTCCCGCAGGCGGAGGACCAGCTGCAGGGGCATATCGCCTATTATGAAAATTTCGACGACCACGGGCGGGTCATGCACCTGCGCCGGATCATTCATGCCACATTCAAAGGAGGAGAAAACCATGTATAAGATCACCAGGGACGGGGAAACCGTGGCCATGACCGAGGCCCCCAGCTATGTCCGCAGGGCTGAAAACGGGTGCTTTACCTTGTGCCAGGAGGCGGAGGCGGCTGGGATCGTCCACGGCGGCCAGGTTTTCCACCTGCTGGGCCGCCCGGACATGGAGGGCGCGGTGGCCACCGTCATGCTGGAGGAAACCGACGCGGGCAGCGAGATCACCAGGGCGGCGGAAACCGGCGGGATCATGTTTGTTACGCTGGCGGAGGCCGGGAGCATTGACGCCACCACGGCGGCGGAACACGCGGACCTTTTCGCCCCCTGGGCGGTGCCGGTGGCCTATAAGGCCGGGAACATTCGCCGGTATACGGACGGCCAGCTGTACCAATGCCTGCAGGATCACACTTCACAAGCGGACTGGACCCCGGACGCCTCCCCCAGCCTGTGGAAACGGGTGGCGGACCCGGCGGAGGAGTGGCCGGAGTGGTCCCAGCCGGTGGGCGCACATGACGCCTACAACGCCGGGGACAAGGTGAGCCACGGCGGGAAACACTGGACCAGCACCGTGGACAGCAACGTGTGGGAGCCTGGCGTGTACGGCTGGACGGAAGTGGTGGCGGAGGTGTAGGCCATGGAGCGGGTGCAATACATAGCGGCCCGGCGGGCGCGGTTTAATGCCATCTGCGGCCCGGTAAATATCCCCTATGGCACCACCGTGGAGGCCGTGGACGGTTTCCTGGAGCGGGACGGCCTGCGCCTGTGCGCCGCCACCAGCGAAAGCGCCCATAAATATTTCGCCAGGGACATCGACGGCCACGGGCTGGAGCGCGGCAAACTGACCGCCGCCATTATTGCCGCTGTGTCCAAGCGGGACAAGGGCCACGGGGAGCGGTGGGCAAAGCTGTGGGCGGATCCCATGGCCTGCCGGTACAGGCGGGCGGATCACGCGGATTTTTGGGTGTGGTCCCATGACTTTTTCGAGGCCAACGTGGAGGACCTGCGGCATATTGCCGCACTGATCGGCGTGGGCGCAAAGGGGGCGCGGCGGCGGTGAACCAGGTGGAAGTGATCGCGGCCCTGTGCGCCATCATCGACCAGCAGAATTTGATCATACAGGACCAGGCCACACAGCTGGCCCAGTATGACGCCCTGACCCACGCGGGGGAGATCGCCGCCCTGCGGCAAAAATACGCGGAGGCCACCGGCGCCCCCGTTGAAAAATTGGAGGTGTGAGGCATGAATGAGCAGGAAATGGCGGTAAAGCTGGCGGAGGTGGACGCCCGGAGCAAATCCAACACCCACCGGCTGGATGAAATGGACGAAAAGGTGGACACCCTGAACCGGCTGGCCACCGCCGTGGAGGTCATGGCCACGGAGCAGCGGCACCAGACCGAAACCATGGCGGAGATCAAAACCGACGTGACCGCCCTGGGGACAAAGGTGGACGCCATCGAAAAGAAACCGGGCAAGCGGTGGGACGGCATGGTGGACAAGTTCCTTTATGGCCTGGTGGGTGTGCTGGCCGGGGCGCTGGGGGCTGGCCTGCTTCACCTGCTGACGGTGGCGGCATGACCGGCACCGTGGTGGTGGCCGCGCTGGCCATGGCCGCAGGGACCGCCCTGGGCGTCCTGCTGTGCCGGATTGTGGGGCCGCGCCTGTACCGTCCCCGCCGCCTCCAGCCGGACGGTGGCGGGGACAAGGGAAAAATGGGCGTCATGGACAAGGTGCTGATCCTGGAGGCGGTGATCCTGGTGGCCTACACGGTGGCGGACCTGATCGTGTTTTGGCACACGGGCAGCGAACCGGCCACCCTGACCGCCTGCGTGTTCGGCGTCTGCGGCCTGGAAAACGGCGTCATGGGCTGGATCAAGACCAACAAGGACAAGGCGGCGGAGGCCGCCAAAACAAACGGGAGCGGCCCCCAGGCCGCGCCCATGGACCCGCCCACCGAGCGGGAGGAACCCCCGGACGTGGGCCTGTAAGGGAGGCATACAAATGACAGAGAACCAACTGCGCCAGAAAGTGGCGGACACCATCAACGCATGGGTGGGGGCCACCAAGGGCAGCGCCAAGCACCTGGACATTTTAGAGGTATACAACAATTACCGCCCCCTGGCGCGGGGGTACAAGGTACAGGTGAAAGACGCCTATTGTGCCACCACGGTGAGCGCGGCCTATATCCGGGCCGGGATCGCCAAGTACACCGGGACCGAGTGCGGCGTGGAGAAATACACCGTTGTGGCCAAAAAGCTGGGCATTTGGGTGGAGAACGACGCCCACACGCCCAAGATCGGGGATGCCTGCGTGTATGACTGGCAGGACAACGGCAAGGGCGATTGCACCGGAGCCGGGGACCACATCGGGATCGTGACAAAGGTTTCCGCCGGGTCCTTTGTGGTGACAGAGGGCAATATGAGCGGCGGCAAGGTGGGCACCCGGACCATGGCCATAAATGGCCGGTACATACGCGGGTTTATCTGCCCGGACTTTGCGGCGATTGCCAAAAAGCTGGGCGGCACCAACACCGGCACCACGGGGACCTCCAGCGCGGTCCAGGGCACCGCCCACACCGTTGCGGCGGGTGATACCCTGGGAAAGATCGCGGCCCGCTACGGCACCACCGTGGACGCCCTGGCGGCCATCAACGGGATCCGAAACAAGAACCTGATCCGGGTGGGCCAGGTGATCTATTTGACCGAGGCGGCGGCAGCTGTGGCCAAGCTGGCCAAGCTGGGCGTGATCAATTCCCCGGACTACTGGCAGCGGGCCGCCGCGTCCGGCAAGGTCAAATATCTGGACTGCCTGCTGGTCAAGGCGGCGGAGAAGATCACCAAGGCCGGGCCGCGCTCCAGCACCGTGGCCAACGCCGTGGGTGCCCTGGTGGCCGCTGGCGTGATCGACACGCCGGACTATTGGCTGGCCAATTACAGCACATTCCCCAGCCTGGACGCGCTGCTGTGCGCCATGGGCGGGGCTGTGAAATAAAAATTTAGGGAGGACATAACCATGGAAACCATTCTGCAGTACATTCCCGCCGTTCTTTCGGCCATCCTGCTGGCGGTGCTGATCCTTATGGTGATCACCAATATCATTGTGGAGGTGGTCAAGAAACTGACCTGGGACAAGGTGCCCACCAACCTGCTGGCCTTTATCGTGGCCATGGCCGTGACCCTGCTGGCGTTTTTCGCCGTGTGCCGGATCCTGGCCGTCCACATTGTCTGGTACATGGTGGCCGCCGCCATCGGCCTGGGCTTTTTCGTGGCCTTTGCGGCCATGTTTGGGTGGGATAAATTCCGGCAAATGCTGGAGCAGATCACCCGCCTGGAGAGCCGGGGGAAATAGATATGGAGGGTAGCAAGGAAGAAAGAATAAGACCCATTACAAATATCAGCGTTAAACGGGCAGTATATGAAACCACTATGCGGGAGTTTTACCGCAGGATAGAGGCGGAGCGGAAAGACCGGATCGAAAGGACCGGGGATCCATCTTATACGGAATTTGAGGCCCTGCTGCCCTGGCTGGTAAGTTTTCTGTTGCCAGAAAAAAAGTGCCGGGCCGTAATGGAGTACGACCCGGCGGCAGATAGGATTAAGTTCTTCCAAGAGGATGATCCGGCTGGACAATAATGCGGCAGTTTTGGGGGAGTTTCGCGTAATCTTCAAAATATTCATTCGCTAACAGGAAGAACTCAATAACGGAAATATCTTTATTGCAAGATACTCCCGTCCAGGAAACCGGGTCAAACGTATCATATAGCGACACTCTGGTTTCCATAGGAACATTTTCAAGATACAATGTGTACTTGATCAGACCGCCCATTTTATCACCCCCTTTCCCGCCAAAATTCTACCACATGGCGGAGGTAGGGGCAACAGCGAGGCCCCCGGCACCGTGCCGGGGGTCCTTTGTCATGCTGTGCGGCTGGCCCGGAACGTGGGGGCCATGCTGTACCTGTCCGGCTGGATCCATTCGCCATCCTGGTCAACGTGGATCATGGAGCGGCGGGACCGGCCCAGGTAGTTATAAGAAACGGTTTTCGCTGTGCGCCCGGTGATAAGAATGGTAAAAATGCAATTATAATCACCAATGCTGCGGGTTTTGTATTCCTTGCCAACTTCAAACTGTGCCATTTTCGTTTGCCCCCTTGTTTTTTTCGCCTTACTTTGTTATTATGGGGGCGGGCCGGTGTAAGGCTACCGGCCTGCCCTTGTGGCGGATAGCGGCTTACCTTTGACCGGGGGAGCCGCTATCCTTTTTTATTCGCCCATGATCCGCTTGACGCTTTCGCGGAGTTCTTCGAGCGTTTCGCATTTAGCGATAAGTTCCAGAACCGCACGGAGCAGGGCCATTGTGGTGTTCATTTCGTCCATGTCCTCACTTCCTTTCGTAAAGGGCTGTACCCTTGCCTTACAATAAGAATTATACTACATGATTGCATGAATATCTATTGACAGAATACACAAACATGATTGCATGAACTTTGTGTAAAATGTTCATGGTTTCATGTATGGAAATGTGGTATAGTAATGGCGAGGTGATAAACATGGCAACAAAAGCGCATTTAGAGGGGAACAAGCGGTATCTTGAAAAACTGGACCATTACACCATCCGCTTTCCAGGGGGGGCAAAAGAAAAAATAATGCAACACGCAAAGGAGAGCGGAAAGAGCCTAAACGCCTATATAATCGGGCTGATCGAGGCGGACATGGGCAAACTGTCCGAGGAGTAAAGAAAAGGGGCCGGGACACTTTCGGCCCAGCCTCCAGAGCCGAAACAACAAAATTTTTGATTGCTGGATATTCCAACGGGCCGGAAAACGGAACCGTGGTAATATTAAGAAAAATTTTGATTATTTCGGCGGCTGGAGGCGACTATGAGGGCATACACATTTCACGGGAAAAGGAATATTTGTGGTGATCGCATAAGACTGGCCCGCCTGGCGAAACGCTTTTCACAGTCTGATTTATGCAGACAATTACAACTGATCGGGATCCCGATGGAGCGGGACAGCATAAGCAGGATCGAGAGCGGCAGCAGGTATGTGGCAGATTATGAAGTGACCACCATAGCGGATATTTTGGAGGTTTCCGTGTTGTGGCTGCTGGGGAGAGAGTGAAACCGGCGTGGTATTGCACCGCGCCGGTTTTGTCATGCCAAAAGGAGGCTGCTATGAATTACAAGGGATATAAACATATCAGGTGGGAGCAACGGCTGAAAATAGAGGGTGCCCTGCGGACCGGAGCGAAACCGGCGGCGATTGCCCAGGAATTAGGGGTATGCAAGAAAACAATCTACAATGAGATAGCGCGGGGAATGTGCGTTCAGCAGACCAGCGAATACGAATTTGTGGAAAGATACTGCGCGGACGTGGCGGAGCGGAAATACCAGGAAAATTTGAGGGCAAAAGGGCCGGACATTAAGCTGGGGAAAGATTTTGCTTTTGTAGAGTACATCGAGGACCAGATCATAAATAAAAGGCGATCCCCAGGTGCGGCCCTGGCACAGATCCAGATCGACGGGAAAAAGTTTGATACAGAAATCTGTGAAACCACCCTTTACAACTGGATTTATCGGGGGGACATTTTCCTGAACTTGACCGAGGCGGATCTGCTGTATAAAGGGGAGCGGCGGAACGAGGGGCGGAAAGCGGGCGACAATAACCGGGCCAGGCCGGCAAAGGGGGACACCATCGAACAGCGCCCGGAGGAGATCAACAGCAGGGAAACTTTCGGAAACTGGGAAATGGACAGCGTTATGGGGTGCAAGGGCAGCAAGGCGGCCCTGGTGGTGCTGACCGAGCGGCTGACCCGTTACCCCGTGATCGTCCGGGTGCCTGATCATACCATGGAAAGCGTGGTCCGGGCGCTGGACCGCATGGAGCGCCGCATGGGGGCAAAGTTCCGGGAGGTTTTCCGGTCTATCACGGTAGATAATGGGTGCGAGTTCCAGGACTGCGAGGGGATGGAGCGATCCAAGCGGGCCAGGAAACCGCGCACAAAGATTTTTTATTGTCACCCATATTCTGCCTATGAGCGGGGCAGCAACGAAAACATGAACCGGATCATAAGACGGTTTTTTCCAAAGGGGACCAACTTTGACAATGTGAGCGCGGCGGAGGTTGCGGAGGTGGAGGAGTGGCTGGCCAACTATCCGCGCCGGATCCTGGAGTGGAAAACGCCGCAAATGCTCTATGATGAATACATGACCGTGGCGGCCTGACCGGCTGAACACGGGAAAACGACCAGGCCGGAACCGCCCAGGGCCGCCGGCCTATTCTTCGCGCCTTTTTTGCACCGCCAGCGCCGTGGAGGCGCGGAAAACGGGGATCCCACCTGGAGCGGGACCCCCGTTTTTAGGGCCGTTAAAAACTTTTTATAATTTTTTGTAATTTAGTCTTGACATTTTGCGGAGAAAAACGGCGCCGGCCACCCGGCGGGGATGCCCGCGCCCGGATCCAGTTCATCAAAGTGGGCCGCCATGCTGAAAATTTAGACACCGGGTTTTATATGTCTATTGAAGAAACCGCGTCCTCCTATTAAAATCGGCCTTAATCAAAGGCTCAGCCGGTGCAGGACGCCGGCGGCCAACAGCTTATAGGAGGAATGATTTATGATGAGGCGGAACAAGAGGACGTTAGCGTTGGCAATGGCCCTGGTGACCGGGGTGAGCTGCGTGATCCCCGCCGCCGCGGCCCCCATCGGCAGCGGGGTAGCCCCCGCCTATGACGAGGCCTACTACGCCACGCTGGACTACTACGGCAACCTGGTTGAGGGCAGCGTGGTAAAGAGCTACAACCTGAACGGCGCGGACGCCGTCACGGACTACGGCGTCTACGACGAGGTGGTCAACCTCACAGACGGCACCCCTGTCACCCTGGGGGAGGGCAGCGCGGATTTTCGCTTTGACCGCTCCCCCGGCCGCTTCTACTTTGAGGGCAAAACCGCCAAGCCCTTCCAGGACCTGCCCTGGACCGTCGCCCTGCGGTATACCCTCAACGGCGTGCCCGTCCAAGCCGAGGAGCTGGCGGGGCAGAAGGGCGTGGTGGAGATTCAGCTGGACGTCGTCCCCAACGGGAATGCCAGCGCCTACGCCCGGTACAACTATACCCTGGAGGCAATGGCCCTCTTCAACGAGGACGACATCCTTTCCCTGGAGGCCGAGGGGGCCCAGGTGCAGCTGGTGGGCAACCTGCGCACCGTCCTCTTCCTGGCCCTGCCTGGCGAGGAGCGCCACTTTACCATCCGGGTGGGCAGCGACGACTTCTCCTTCGGGGGCATGACCATCCTGATGGTGCCCGCCACCCTGGCCCAGCTGGAGGAGATCGCCAAGCTGAGCCAGCGCAAGGACGACCTGGAGGAGGACTACCGGGCTCTG
>OFFP01000937.1_pt1 | contig 21614 bp, 18 predicted proteins | sample 1521431 | NCBI WGS metagenome assembly OFFP01 (sample SAMEA3504104, study PRJEB24116) | mouse gut metagenome | biome: mouse gut; feature: mouse-associated habitat; material: faeces | place: Denmark | collected 2011
GCGAGCAACGAGCCAAGCGGGCATGCTTACATGCACATTTGGCGACTGCCGCGAGTTTGATTGATAAAGAACGAATGTTCGATTTTGGGTTGACATATGATCTTGTATATGCTATGATTTTTGTATAGATTTATAGGTTCGAAAGAGTAGCCTGTAAGAGAATGAAAGTAGGTGTTTATATGGGAAGGTATCATGCAATTGATATTGCGAGATGGTTTATTCACAGAAATGATGAAGATGTAAAAAACGGAGAGGATGAAAAGATGACCCTTCTTAAATTACTCAAGCTTCTGTACTATGCGGAAGGGTGTTCGCTTGCGTTAAATAAGGGATCGCTGTTTAGCGAAAAGATCGTAGCATGGGAACATGGTCCTGTAGTAGAGGAAGTCTGGAGAAAATTTGACGACGCGTATAATCTGGATGTGGCTGCTTCGGACATGGAGGGCAGCTTATCTGGGATCAGTGATGAAGATGATGCTCTGCTTGAAGATGTATATGCCGTTTTTGGGAAGTATTCGGCATTAGGTTTAAGGAATAAGACGCATGCTGAAAGTCCGTGGTTAGACGCTACGCATGGAGGGATGAGATTTAATTCGGAGATTCCCAGACAATCTATTGTAAAGTATTTTAAGGAGAATTATGTCAAGAGCTAAGGATACGCAAAAAGATTTTATAGATAAACAAGTCGAAGAGCGGATAAGACAAACCTGGGCTGAAAAGAACGTTTCGATTAGTTTTGAGCATGAATTGCCGAATGATCATTATAGTCCTGACGGCATTAAGGATAAAAACGATAGATTGCTATTCTACGAACATTTCAGAGAGAAGATGAAATATATGACAAGTAAGACGTGGAAGGATTTCGGTAAGGAAAATAAAAGAACTGGATATGAAACCCTTCCGTTAAAACAATTTAATAAAAATATGCAATCATCTTTGAAAAATACAAATATTGTGAGTCCGGATTCTAAATTGGATATTATCAGGGTGACGGATCGCTATCGTGTGATTGGGAAATATTTATCTGGAGTATATTATATACTTGCATATGATATAAGCTTTTCGGCGTATTCACATTAGTCCATATTTCTGCGATACACGCTTGGGAGCGTGCCGTACCGTTTCTTGAATAGCTTTGAGAAAGCTTTGTTATTTGGAAAACCATTGCTGTAAGCGATCGCTCCGATGGGGAGCTGCGTCTCTGTCAGGTCTTTTGCCGCGTGTTCAAGGCGGATATCATCCAGACATGTCTTGTAATTTGTCTTTGCATATTTCCGAAACATTCTTGACAGGTAAGCCGGTGAATAACCGAATGTCCTGGCAAGTATTTCCAGTGAGAGTTCCTCTTTATAATTTTCTTTCATATAAGAAGTGATCAGCGAGAGCGCGTCGAGTTTGCGGTGCTTCCGGATGACTTTTTCATCTACGTCGGTTTCCCGGTATTTTGTTACAAGGATGTAGAGCAGCAGATAGAACTGGCTCTGTACCTTTAATTCATAGCCGCACTGCTTTTCTTCGTATCTGCGGTACATATCCTGGATCAGCTGCATGGTTTCTTCGTCCTGAAGATGGGAAGAAGCTGAGAAATAGATGAACTTCTCGTCTGTATAATATCTTTTGAACGTGGAAAGCGGGATCTGCAGTACCACGGTCCGGTTTGGTTTTGGGGAGGAGACGGAGTGTACCTCGTTGGAATTCACGAGCATGAATTCGCCCGGGGTGAGGGGGTAGCGTTTTTCATCGACATAGAATTCCAGTTCGCCTTCAAAGAGCGCGAAGATCTCGATGGATCTGTGCCAGTGCTTTTCACGCATATAGCCGCCGTCTTTTCCTTCGAATATGAACATCTTAAATGGTATGTCGTCGTTGGGGACGATGATCTCGTGTGAATAGGGCATAGTATCGCTCCTTTTGTGATGGCTTAATGAGGCTGCGGGATCCAGTCGGATGCGCCGATGACGCCGACGGCTTTTGCGCCGCATTCATTGGCGTATTGTGCACATTCCCGCAGGGTTCGTCCTTCTGACAGCGCGAAGAGGAAACCTGCCGCGAAGCTGTCTCCTGCGCCTGTCGTGTCAATACACGTTACGCCGGCGCTGGCAGGCAGCAGATAGGTCTCGCAATGGTTCGCCACCAGACACCCTTTTGCGCCGCACTTGATGATCACATTCTTGACGCCGGTTCTAAGAAGCGCTTTCGCGGCTTCCGTAACGGTGCTTTTCCCGGTAAGCAGCAGGGCTTCTTCTTCGTTGGGGAGGAGATAATCCACATAAGAGAATGCTTCTGCCATATCCTCTGCCGTCTCGTGATTCTTGCACTTTGTCATGTCCGCGCACACGATCTTTCCCTGGTGTTTGGCGCAGGCGAAGATATGGCGCAGCTCTTTTGCCCTGATCTGCGGAAATACGAAGATACTGGCGAAGCAGACGATCTTCGCGCTTGCAGGGAAGGGCAGGTGTATGTCATTTGGGCACAACTGTCTTAAGCTTCCTCTTTCGTTCGTAAGGAAGCTTCGCCTCCCGTCCGGTTGTACGAGTACGACATTGACGCCTGTTGTCATGCCGTCCCGCAGGCAGTCTGGGGAAAGCAGGATGCCTTCCCGGTTACAATGTTCGAGAAGATATTGTCCGGCGTGATCGTTGCCGATCACGGTGTCTAAGAGGACGGTCTTGCCTAAGCGTGCAAGCACCGTAGCTTCGTTCAGTGCGTCGGCGCCTGTGGACATACGGATGTCTTCTGCGGGATAGGATCCTGTCCGGAATACTTCTTCATCTGCCGGACGGACGAGTATGTCGATGATCGCGGCTCCGATTATGATGATCTCAGCTTCTTTTTTTTCCATGTCTTTTCCTTTCTGGCAGGTGATCGGTTATTTGTTATCGCATATAGTCATCATAGCATGCTTCTGGAAGGATATAAAGTACCTGAAAGCAAAAAAGGACAAAAATATGCCATAAAAGGGCTAATTATTGCGTTGTAAGCAATGAAATAAGTTGATAAAATGACCTTAACATATAGAAGATGATAAGGAGGGGAATGCTATGGAGATTCAGAAAGTAACAGACGCTTCGTTTGGCGTCTATGGGAAGGTGCTGACGGGATATGATCTTACAGAGATGCTGGAGGTGATGAGTCATACGCCGTGCCCGGCAGATGATGTGATCTATGAGCCGGGAATAGATGAGCTTGAGGCGCTTCCGGCGGCAAAGGAGCTTAGGGAACGGGCGTATGGCGGCCTGCCGATCCAGGTCGGATATTGCAACGGGAATAACAGGAAGCTTAACGCAGTGGAATATCACCGTTCCTCAGAGATTGATATCGCGCAGACAGATCTGATCCTTTTGCTTGGAAGGCAGCAGGATATAGAAGAGGACTATACCTATGACACGTCGAAGATAGAAGCTTTTTATGTGCCTGCGGGTACGGCGGTGGAATTATATGCGACGACTCTGCATTATGCTCCGTGTACGGCAGAAGGCGGCGGATTCCGGTGTGTCATCGTATTGCCGGCAGATACGAACCGGGAACTTGATCTCACACCTTTGGCAGAAGGGGAAGACCGCCTGATCACAGCGAAGAACAAATGGCTGATCGCACATGAGGAAGCGGGTATTGAAGGGGCTTTCTGCGGACTTAAGGGAGAGAATATAACGTTAAAGGAATCGTAGTATCGGAGGCGGAGTGTTATTGGTGAAAGGAGGCGGTTGTTTTGGAGCTGCATGTGCTGAAGGAACGGCAGTTGGGAAAGAGGGATCCCATGATATACGGACACTTTATCGAACATTTTCACCGGCAGATCTACGGCGGTGTGTATGATCCGGGGAATCCGCTGTCTGATGAAGATGGTTTCCGGACGGATGTGCTGGAGGCGATGAGGAAGATCAAGGTTCCGATCTTGAGATGGCCGGGAGGATGCTTCGTCTCTTCCTATCACTGGAAGAACGCCGTGGGCAGCAATAGAAAGCCTATGTTCGATAAGGCGTGGCGTGTGGAGGATCCGAATACATTCGGGACGGATGAATACATAAAGCTGTGTCGGAAGATTGGCTGCCAGCCGTATATCTGTACGAATGCAGGCACGGGCACGGCGGAGGAGATGAGCGACTGGGTCGAGTACTGCAACCTGCCTTGCGAGGGAGAATTTGCGAAATGGCGGATCGAGAATGGCTATGAAGAACCGCATGGAGTAAGATACTGGAGTATCGGGAACGAGAACTATGGTTCCTGGGAGATCGGAGCGAAGACAGCCGGGGAGTGGGGGCATCTGGTGGCGGAATCCGCTAAGATGATCAAGCACGTGGATCCGACGACGGAGCTTACTGCCGCCGCGCTTGCAGATATCAACTGGAATATCCTTCTGCTTGAGAGCAGCGGGCAATTCCTGGACTGGATCTCGATCCATGAATACTGGGACGGGATCCATAACGATAATAATTATGCGGATTATGAGCAGGTTATGGCGTATACGGCGAACCTGAATACCTCGATCGAGAAGGTGAGGGGGCTTCTTGCCGCGATGCAGCTTGATAAGAAGATCAAGATCGCATTCGACGAGTGGAATCTGAGAGGATGGTATCATCCGAATGTGCATACGGTCCGGCAGGGAGTGACCAAGGAAGAATACCTGTATCCGAGAGACGAGAACGACGACAACACGAAGTATACGATGGCAGACGCAGTATTTACTGCATGTTTCCTGAATACCTGCAACCGCAATTGCGATATCATAGGGATGGCGAATTTCGCGCCGATCGTGAATACCCGCGGATGTATCTATACATATCCGGAAGGGATCGTGTTAAGGAGCACCTACCATGTATTCGATCTGTATGTGAATTATCTCGGCGATCTTGTGTTGGACAGCTTTGGCGCAAAGCCGCCGCAGATGACCGTGAAGAGCAAATCAGGCGAAGAAGTGACGGTTGACCAGCTGGATATCCTGGCAACGGCATTCGGGGACAGAGAAGGTTACGCCCTGGCAGTGGTGAATAAGAGCGCGGACCAGGCGGCAAAGATCACGGTAGACTTACGCGGAAGCGGACGGGCAGTCCGGTATTATATCTGCGGCAGCAGTACGGAGAGTTATAATGACGCAGGGCATACGGGAGTATCGGTCTTGGCTGAAGAATTGGGGATGTTCGAAGAGGGGATGAAGATAACGGTAGAACCACACTCTGTGAATGTCATTCAGATCGGAGTGGAATAAGGGTTATATTAATAAAATTATATTAATAAAACCATAAATATATTTATAGCAATATAATTTGGAGATTGTATAATACCACAATTTTGGCGGTGAGCCGAGATTGTTTTCCGGAGAGTCTGTCTGTGACAAGAAGAGCGAATCTTATGAAAGCTTACACAGAGAAATACGGCGCGGAGGGGATCTATGAGTGCCCGGTCTGCATCGTAGAGAGCGAGATCCATATGGTGCAGGCATTAGAAGACATCAAAGCGGCGGGGTGTAACGCCCTGGTGGTATATCTTGGAAACTTCGGTCCGGAGATCTCTGAGACACTGCTTGCGAAGCATTTTGAAGGACCGAAGATGTTCATTGCGGCGGCGGAAGAGAGTGGAGACAATCTTGTACAGGGACGCGGAGACGCATACTGCGGTATGCTGAATGCGAGCTACAATCTGAAGCTTCGCAATGTGAAGGCATACATTCCGGAATATCCGGTCGGAGACGCGCAGGATTGTGCGGATATGATCCATGAATTTATTCCGATCGCAAGGGCGATCGTAGGTTTAAGTGAGCTCAAGATCATTAGTTTCGGTCCAAGGCCACTGAATTTCCTTGCATGTAACGCGCCGATCAAGCAGCTGTATAACCTGGGGATCGAGATCGAGGAGAATTCAGAGCTTGATCTGTTTGAAGCATATAACAAGCACGCAGGGGACGAGAGGATCCCGGCGATCGTAAAAGAGATGGAAGAGGAGCTTGGCGCAGGTAATAAGAAGCCGGAGATCCTTGCAAAGCTTGCACAGTATGAAATTACGCTGAAGGATTGGATCGAGGCGCATAAGGGATACCGTAAGTATGTTGCGATCGCAGGAAAATGCTGGCCTGCATTCCAGACACAGTTCGGATTCGTTCCGTGTTATGTGAACAGCCGCCTGACGGCGCAGGGAATCCCGGTATCATGTGAAGTAGATATCTACGGAGCGCTGAGTGAATTCATCGGAACAGTGGTAAGCGACGATGTGGTAACACTTCTGGATATCAACAATTCCGTTCCGAAAGATATGTACGAAGCAGAGATCAAGGATAAATACGACTATACACTGCAGGATACGTTCATGGGCTTCCACTGCGGCAATACGGCGTCAAAGAAGCTGTCCTTCTGCGAGATGAAGTATCAGATGATCATGGCAAGGACCCTGCCGGAAGAAGTGACCCAGGGAACGCTGGAAGGAGATATCGTTCCCGGCGATATCACATTCTATCGTCTGCAGAGTACGGCGGATAACAAGCTGCGCGCTTATATCGCGCACGGAGAAGTGCTTCCGGTTGCGACACGTTCCTTCGGAGGAGTCGGCGTATTTGCGATCCCGGAGATGGGAAGATTCTACCGCCATGTATTGATCGAGGGCGGATATCCGCATCATGGGGCGGTTGCGTTCGGGCATCATGGAAAGGCTCTCTTTGAAGTATTCAAGTATATCGGCGTGCCGGTAGAGGAGATCGGATACAATCAGCCGGCAGGCGTGAGATATCCTACGGAGAATCCCTGGAGATAATCCATTCCTGCGAAACAACGAGATATATAGGAGACAGGAGGACATAAAGAATGTTGTATATAGGCGTAGATTTGGGGACGTCCGCAGTTAAGCTGTTATTGATGGATGGCGAAGGCAAGATCCATAAGATCGTATCAAAAGAATACCCGTTATATTTCCCGCATCCGGGATGGTCGGAGCAGAAGCCGGAAGATTGGTTTGCCCAGACCATGGAAGGGATCAAGGAGCTGGTCGGCGAATGTGAGAAAAGCGAAGTCGCAGGGATCAGCTTCGGCGGACAGATGCACGGACTGGTGGCGCTTGACCGGGAGGATCACGTGATCCGTCCCGCGATCCTGTGGAACGACGGCAGGACCGGGGAAGAGACGGATTATCTGAATCAGACAGTCGGCAAAGATAAGTTATCCGGCTATACGGCAAATATTGCGTTCGCCGGTTTCACGGCGCCGAAGATCCTCTGGATGAAGAAGCACGAACCGGAGAATTTCGAGAAGATCAGGAAGATCATGCTGCCGAAGGATTATCTGGCATATCGCTTGTCCGGCTCCTTCTGTACGGATGTGTCCGATGCTTCCGGTATGTTGCTTATGGATGTGAAGAATCGCTGCTGGTCCAAGGAGATGCTTAAGATCTGCGGTATTACGGAGGAACAGCTGCCGCGGTTAAACGAGAGCTATGAAGTGGTCGGCACGCTGAAGCCGGAAATCGCGGAAGAACTGGGGCTATCTGCCGGTGTGAAGGTGATCGCGGGAGCGGGAGATAACGCGGCGGCAGCAGTCGGTACGGGAACCGTCGGGGACGGGATGTGCAACATCTCTCTTGGGACGTCCGGAACCATATTTATCTCAAGCAGTACGTTCGGCGTAGACCAGAACAATGCGCTGCACTCCTTTGCGCATGCCGACGGATATTATCACCTGATGGGGTGTATGCTGAGTGCGGCGTCCTGTAATAAGTGGTGGAGTGAAGAGATCCTTAAGACAAAGGACTTCGCGGCGGAGCAGGCGAATATCACAAAGCTTGGGGAGAACCAGGTATTCTATCTCCCGTATCTGATGGGCGAGCGTTCTCCGCATAATAATCCGGATGCAAGGGCGATGTTCATAGGTATGACCATGGATACGACAAGAGAAGATATGACGCAGGCGGTGTTAGAAGGTGTGACGTTCGGGCTCAGAGATTCTCTGGAGGTTGCGAAGAGCCTGGGGATCAAGATCGAACGGACGAAGATCTGCGGCGGCGGAGCGAAGAGCCCGCTGTGGAAGAAGATCCTTGCCAATATCATGAATCTTAAGGTGGATGTGATCGAGAGCGAGGAAGGACCGGCTCTTGGAGGCGCCATGCTTGCGGCGGTAGGCTGCGGGGAGTATCCTGATGTGGAGACCATCGCGAAGAAGGTTGTGAAGGTCGTGGATACGGTGGAACCGGAACCAGAGTTGGTTGCGAAGTATGAAGAAAGATATCAGAAGTTTAAAAAAATCTATCCTACGGTGAAAGCGCTGTTTTAGGGCGTGTCCGGGAATGGATTTTTGGAACTGCCGCAGAGTGCAAGATCCCTCTGCGGCAGTTCTTTTTTTTGTTGAAATAAAAATATGTGTAAAAACTACATTCATAATCCTGGAAAAATGTGAAAAAACTACATTCATAATCCTAGAAAAATGTGAAAAAATACAGATAAAAACCTAGAAAAACGTGCAGAGACCATATTCATAATTATGGAAAATGTGTAAACTATGTAGATAAAAACTCAGAAAAACGTGCGAAAATCATATTCATATTTTCGGAAAAATGTGTTATCTTATAATAAAACACTAAATAAGCAGAAGGAGGCGGATCGGTATGAAACGAAATGCAATACAAGACCTGGTTGCCTGGAAATTGGATGATGAACGTAAGCCAATGGTGCTGAAGGGAGCCCGGCAGGTTGGGAAGACCTGGCTTATGAAGAAATTTGGAGAAGAATACTATAACAATTATGTCTACTTCAACTTTGATGAAGAAGATGAGTTGAAATCCGTATTTAAGACAAACAAGAATCCGCAGCGTATCGTAGAGCTTCTGTCCATGATCGCCGGTGAGAAGATTCTCCCGGAAGAGACGCTGATCATCTTTGATGAGATCCAGGAATGTCCGGAGGCGTTGAACGCACTCAAATATTTCAAAGAAAAAGCCAATGATTACCATGTGATTTCTGCCGGCAGTTTACTTGGAACGCTTCTTGCGGAACCAAAGTCCTACCCTGTAGGCATGGTGAATCTGCTGGATATCTTTCCGCTGACATTTGATGAATTTCTTGAAGCGGTCGAACCGTCGGGGTTTGCTTATTATAAAAGTATAGAAAAGGGAAGACAGCCGGAAGAAATCTTTCATAATCGCTTGCATGAAGCATACAACACATATCTTATTATCGGCGGTATGCCGGAATGCGTTGTCTCGTGGATAAAATATAAGGATCCGTCAAAAATATCCCGGATACAGCATGAATTGATCGAAATATATGAGAATGATTTTTCCAAACATAACGGTAAAGTTAACAGCGGGCGGATACTCATGGTTTTTCGCAGTATTGTTACACAGTTGGCAAAACCGAATGAAAAATTCATGTACGGCGCTGTCCGTGAAGGAGCAAGGGCGCGTGATTTTGAAGAAGCGATAGAATGGCTCGTTTCAGCCGGTATGCTCAACCGTGTATACAATGTTTCTAAGATGGAACACCCGCTTTCCGTTTTTGACAAGCTTGACCAGTTCAAGCTCTTTGTGTTCGACACGGGACTTCTTAAGCATATGGCGGGGATTGATAACAGCGTAATTCTCTTGAAAACAGACTATCAATTCAAAGGTCCGCTGACGGAGAACTACATCCTGCAGCAGCTTCGGGGGCAGTTCGGAACCGAACCAAGGTACTTTTCCGATAAGAACAGCGAGATTGATTTTGTAATTCAGCACGGCGCAGAAATTATTCCTGTTGAAGTCAAAAGCGGTGAAGATAAGTCCGCGCCGTCTTTCAAGAGATATGTTGCAGATCGAAAACCTGAATATGCGGTACGGTTTTCGAAACGCGGTTATCGGAAGGATGGGTATATCACCAATCTTCCGCCGTATCTTGCCCGCAGGATGAGAGAGCTTATATAATACTGCCTTTTGACTGAAACACCGCGATACTTCTCTCAAGGATTCCTTTCATATAAGCGATGGCTGTCCCGTAATTTGTCATAGGCACTGCGGCGTCTTCGGCGCATTTCTGGCGGTATCGCATCTCGCGTTCATTCAATGTGCAGCCGCCGCAGTGGATGATGAGCCGATATTTCTGCAGATCTAAGGGGAATTCTGTACCGCTGGTGAATTCAAAGTTCAATTCTTTCCCCGTATGCTTCCGGATCCAGTTCGGCAGTTTTACCGTGCCGATATCTTCGCACTGTCTGTGATGGGTACAGCCTTCGGATATCAATATCGTATCTCCGTTTTCCAACAGATCCAGTGTCCTTGCGCCGTCCACGACAGAGTGGAGGCTTCCCTTGTATCTTGCGAACAGGATGGAGAATGAGGTCAGAGGGATGTCCTCTGGTACGATATTGGCAACCTGTTCGAACGCCTGGCTGTCTGTGATGACAAGGGCAGGGCGTTTCCCAAGAGAAGCCAGAGTTTCGCTAAGTTCGGCGTCTCTTGTCACGACAGAGACGGCGCCTGCTTCCAGGATATCCCGGATGGTCTGTTGCTGCGGCAGGATCAAGCGCCCTTTTGGGGCGGCTTTGTCGATGGGAACGACCAGGACGGCAAGATCGGAAGGCTTCAAGAGGTCTCCGACGATCCGAAGCCTGGTATCCTCGGCAGGGACCAGGGAAGCGATCCGTTCTTTTAGTTCCTGGATGTTAAGCCGGGAGGCGGCGCTTGCCTGGATGACCGGAAGAGCATATTTGGTAAGGCGCTGCTTTATGGCTGCAAGAGCAGCAGGCAGTTCGGGATCCGGAATCAGGTCGGCTTTGTTCAGGACTACGATACAGGGAATGGATTTCGCCTGTATCGTATCTAAGATGTCATCATCCTCCCGGGTCATACCGGCAGTCCCGTCTACGACCAGTACGGCGATGTCTGTCTTGTTCAGCATTTGATGAGCCTTGCGGACTCTGAGTGCGCCAAGCTCGCCTTCGTCGTCAATGCCGGGAGTGTCGATCATGACTACCGCGCCGAGCGGAAGCAGTTCCATGGCTTTCAGGACAGGATCGGTGGTGGTTCCTCTTATGTCGGATACGATGGAAAGATCCTGTCCGGTCAGGGCGTTGATGATGCTTGATTTGCCCGCATTTCTCTTTCCGAATATGCCGATGTGTATGCGTTCGGAAGACGGGGTGTTATTTAAACTCATGGTGAAAGACCTCCTTAGTCATATGGAAACATACGCTTCATTCATCAGTAGGTGCTTAGAAGCGGAAATCTCTGCGGTTATTTTCGCGGATCAGCCGGAGATTCTCCAGTACGACCGCGCGCGCCTTCTCGTTAGGTACGTTCAGGACTTCCCTGTCGATCAGCCTGTCCCCGATCGCTTTCGTGGCGGGAGAGGCATAATCCATCAGATACTCTTCCAGCGTCATCAGAGCGTTGGGGTGGCAACAGTTCTGGATCTGACCGCTCTTGCACAAGGACATGAAGCGGTCTCCGGTCCGTCCTTCGCGGTAGCATGCGGTACAGAAGCTTGGGATATAATCCATCTCCATCAGCCACCGTACGACCTCGTCCAGAGTTCGGTTGTCAATGACGTCAAACTGTTCGGATTTCTCATCTTCCGGTTCCGGTTCGCAATAGCCGCCGACACTTGTCCTGGAACCGCCGCTGATCTGGGAAATGCCAAGATGAAGGACGCGTTCCCGGGTCTTTTGGCTCTCGCGGGTAGAGATGATCATGCCGGTATAAGGAACGGCGATCCGGATACATGCCACGATCTTCGCGAAGGTGTCGTCGTCAATCCCATTTGTAAATGAATCCGCGTCAATATCATCTGCATTACGAAGCCTTGGCACGCTGATGGTGTGCGGTCCCACGCCGAAAGCTGCTTCCAGATGCTCCGCATGCATCAGAAGCCCTGCAAATTCATAGCGGTATTTGTCCAGTCCGAAGAGAACGCCTACGCCGACGTCATCGATCCCGCCCTCCATAGCGCGGTCCATGGCAGTAGTGTGATAATCATAATCATGCTTCGGACCGGTTGGGTGCAGCTTTAGGTAGCTTTCTTTGTGATAGGTCTCCTGGAACAAGATATAGGTTCCGATCCCGGCTTCCTTGAGCAGGCGGTAGTTGTCGACGGTGGTTGCGGCGATATTGATATTCACACGGCGGATCGCACCGTTCTTGTGCTTGATGCCGTAGATGGTGTTGATGCAGTCCAGGTAGTATTCCATGGTGTTGTGGACCGGATCCTCTCCGGCTTCCAGGGCAAGACGCTTGTGCCCCATATCCTGCAGGGCGATCACCTCTCGGCGGATGTCTTCCTGGGTCAGCTTCTTTCTGGCGATATGCTTGTTCTTCAGATGATACGGACAATATGTGCATCCGTTGACGCAGTAGTTGGACAGGTAGAGAGGCGCGAAGAGCACGATACGGTTTCCGTAGAAATCCTTCTTGATCTGTTCGGCAAGGCGGAAGATCTTCTGGTTCAGCCCGTCGTCGTCACATGCGAGCAGGACGGAAGCTTCGCGGTGAGAAAGCCCTTTGCGCAGAGCGGCTTTCTCAATGAGAGATTCGATCAGCTCTGCATTTGCCTTATTTTCGTCTGCATAGGCAAGGGTATCGAGGATCTCGTCGTGGTTGATAAAGTCTTCGGGGTGTTTTGAATTTACATCATACATTTATGGTTCCTCCTGATTTGGAATTTTGGATCAATAGTTCAGAGAATCGCCTCTTGCGGTGACGATCCGGCAGCCGATGGATTCTATACGTTCCTTGAGGCTGGATACGCATTCGGCGGCTTCGTCCCCGGTGCAGATCTTGTTGTCGTAGAGCAGATAGTCTTTGCGGACTTCTGTGGGCGACAGATTGGGCATGACGACGTTGGCGCCGGCGAGTATCCCAAGTTCCCTTCCGCAAGGATCAATGGTTCCCAGAGCGGTAGTTGCCGGCAGCAGCACCTTCGGAAGCATAAGCCTCAACAGAGCGAGCATGAACAGGGTCAGTTCCAGGGTGCCGGATTCCTTGTCTGCGAAAGGCGTCCGGCGGTGTGAGATAAAGGGACCGATCCCTACCATCTGAGGGTTCAGTTCTTTGATGAATAACATATCTTCCGCCAGGTGCTCCGGCGTCTGGTAAGGCGAACCAACCATGAACCCGGTTCCGACTTGATATCCGATGCTACGTAAGTCCCACAGGCATTTCTGCCTGGCGGCTGCGGTAAGGGACGGTGGATGAAGCCGGGAATAGTGCCCGGCATTGTATGTCTCGTGCCGCAGGAGATACCGGTCTGCTCCGGCGTCAAATAATAAACGGTAGCTGTCATAAGATCTTTCGCCGACGGAAAGAGTTATGGCACAATCCGGGTACAGCTCTTTGATGTGCCGGATGAGCGGCGCCAGTCTGTCGTCGGTGTAATAGCCGTCTTCTCCGCCCTGCAGGACGAAAGTGCGGAAACCCAGTTCATATCCGGTGCGGCAGCAGGACAGGACGGCGTCCGGAGTAAGCCTGTAGCGCACGGCGTGAGGATTGCTTTTGCGGATCCCGCAGTACAGACAATCATTCCGGCAGTAGTTGGTGAATTCGATCAGGCCGCGGATGTAGATATCCCGACCGTAATAGAGTTCTCGTTCTTCCCTTGCAAGAGAGAAGAGATATTCGGCAAGATCCGGCGTCCGGTTAGCGATCAGAGCGATCCACTCATCTTTGGCAAGGCTGCGGTCTGCCCTCAGCTTATGGATGAGTTGTATTGGTTCAGGTCTGTTATATTCCATGCTTTTCCTTTCTTGAAAATCAAAGATCGAGATCCCGCGGCAGTTGCTCGCGGAAATAAAAAAACCCGCCGCCTGTTCAAGGCGTCAGGTTCTGAAAAAAGGTAGAATATCCCCTTTCACTGTCATAAGCTATTTGAAACTGTACGCCTTTTCACGCAGGTGCGACCCTTTGTGATCAGTACTGTTATGATTGTAGCATAGGGGGATCAAATATACAATATAAGTTTATCTTTTCACAAAATACATTTCACAGTAATCCCATAATATTCTGCTATGGAATCGACCAGGTCGTTGCGTATTCTTTTATGGTTGTTGCCGTCCAGAGACATCACCCCGACGACGGCATTCTTGTCGGGATAGATCATGAAATACTGCCCGTAATTACCGGATAGGAGCAGGGCTCCCTGGATAGGCGCCATGCGTATAAAGTATCCATAACCACAACTCTCGTAATCAGGAAGGAGGATATCCTCGGCGTAAGTGTCGATCTGTTTGCGGCAGGCGTCTGCGATGAAAGAATCCGGAACGATCTGCTTCCCATTATAACTACCATGATGCAGCAGCATATGGGCAAAATTCGCCAACTCGTCGATCGTCAGGTAGAGTCCGTTTGCCGCCATGCAGCGCCCCTGTGGACATAACGTCCAGTCCGGATTCCCGATCCCGATGGGTTCAAACAGCCTGTACCGGAGATAATTCAGAAGATTCTCTCCGGTACGCATCTCGATCATGCAGGACAGGATATAGGTGTTGAAATTACTGTATAAGAATTGTGTTCCAGGTTCATGCACGAATTCGCCTGCTGTAAAGAAATAGCGGATCCAGTCCCTGATCTGGTAACGCAGAGGGTTGTCGCAGAAGAAAAGGGGTTCTTTCAAGCCACTGCTCATGGTCAGCAGGTGTTCTACCGTGATTTTTTTAATATTTTCTTCGTAAATGCTTTTTTGGGGGAGGTATTGCGCAAAATCCTTCCAGATAAGTTCGTCCCTCTTTAGTATGCCTTCGGTTTCGGCTAATCCCGCTGCCATCGCGACAAAAGGCTTACTGATCGACCATACGTTCAATCTGGTCTTTTGCGGAAAACGTTTGAACTCTGCTTTCAGAAGATCGTCTTCATATGCCTGCGCATATATAATATTGGAGTTATTTCTGACAGATTTTTCAAGGAACAGATTCATTAATTCCTGCATAGTAGACCTCCGTTATTCAAAAAATAAATCCATATCCGTGTACACTTCTTCCAGTACTTTTAAGCGTCCGGAAATCTTATTCTTCTTTTTCTCCTGTACCTTTGCGATCAACATATCAAACAGGACGTTCAGGCATACCACGGAGTTGAAGCCCATCTCGTCTTTATTGGAGTCGGCGACCAGCGCTTCGTCGGCGATCTCTACAACCGGTGCGAGAATACTGTCGGTAATGGTCAAGATCTTGGCGCCTCTTCTTTTCAGTAGTTGTGTGTACCGGAAGGTCCATTTGGTATAACGCGCGAAAGTGATAGATACAACCGCGGTCTTATCTGTAGTGTTGGAGATCAGCTCTGTTCTTGAATCATAGAATTCTTTTACAACAGTTACATTCCCAAGCAGCCGATCCAGCACCGCGCCGAACCATAGAGCGGTGTAGTAGGAAGAACGGGCGCCCACCAACAGAATATTATCCGCCTCCAGTAATATGGTGATGAAGCGGGTTAATGCTTTGTCGTCCAGGTGTTTTCGCCAGTTTTCAAGCATGAGGATCTCTTTTGCGGCCATGCTCTGGTAACAGCTTCCATTCGCGGCAGCATCGTTGGTTCTTCGCTGCGGTTCCGTGAGGATCTCTTCTCGTACCTTCTGCTGAAGCGATGAAAAACTTTCAAAACCCAGAGAATATGCCAGCCGGATGATGGTTGTCTCACTTACTGAGATCACTTTACTCAGTTTTGTCAAAGTAGCATAGCTGAAAAAATCCTGATTTTTCAAGATATATTCTGCGACTTTGCGTTGTCCGGGCGATAGATTCCCGATATTTTCTCTGATCAATTGTTCTACAGTCATGATTACTCCTTAGATTTGTAAATTTATACATATTATCGTTAATTTGTTGGTTTTAGTATAGCACGAGTCAAGATTAAAATCCACATATAATAGCAAATAATTCTTCTTAAAACATAAAAGTTGTAAAAAATGCACAATAAAAGTGGGAGGTTTTTTATACATTTACCAATAGACGAACTGTCTGGATAATGCTATTGTATAATAGAATTAAATAATTCTTATCGCGATTAAGAAGAATTAATTACGTTACAGTTTAGGGCTTGGATTCAACGAAAAGGAGAAAAGGGATGAACAATAGTAAGAAAGAAAAAGAAGAAAATGGTTTTCTTGGTCGGTTTGATCTGTATACGATCGGTGTTGGACAGGCGATCGGTTCAGGCGTACTGACGCTTATAGGACCGGCGATCCTGCTGACAGGACAGTCGGCATGGCTTGCTTATGTGGCGGCATGTATCTGGGGATTCTTTATGATCGGTCCGATTCCGTGGATTACGTCAACCTTAAAATTAGGCGGCGGATTCTACTCTGTTATAGGCGATCTTGCAGGTAAGCGTCTTGCGGGTATGTATGCGGTTGGCTTCCTGCCTCAGACGATCAACCTGGCGACATATGGCGTTGCCATTGGTATGTATGCGACTTCGCTTTGGCCCTCGCTGAATGCGAAATGGGTCGGCTGTGCTGCACTGAGCGTGTTCTTTGTTATTAATCTTTTCGGGGTTGATGTCATGGCAAAGGCACAGAAGATCATGGTTATTCTGCTGTTCCTGGCATTGGGGCTGTTTATCATACTTGGCTTTGTGCAGATTGAAAATCCGGTTATGAATTTTGCGGCGCCGGACTTTTTCTCAAATGGAGGCTCGGGATTCTTTGCGGCGATCATGCTTTATGTATATTCCACCAATGGTTACTCTTGTATTATGAACTACGGAAAGCAGGCGAAGAATGCGAAGAGAGATATTCCGAAGGCTTTGATCTATTGTGTTCCGACGTTGGTTATTGTCTATGGAGGCGTTGCGTTGGTGGCATCCGGAGTATTGCCGCTTGAGCAGGTGGCAGGACAGCCGTTGACCATGGTTGCGCAGAAGATCCTGCATCCCTCCCTGTTCGTGATCTTCATGTTGGGAGGGCCGATCCTGGCTTTGTCATCTTCTATTAATTCAACGATTTCTAATAACTGCATCCCGGTCGCACAGTCCTGTAAGGATGGATGGCTTCCGAAGTCATGGGCATCTACGAACCGGTATGGCGCTTATTGGAAATTAATGACATTTACCTATCTGATGGGAATTTTGCCGGTTATACTTGATTTTTCGATCAGCCAGGTGGTTAATAATATTATGCTGCTTGCTTCCTGCTGTGCGTTTTTACAGATATATGCATATTTTCAGCTGCCCAGGCGGCATCCGGAGGCATGGAAGAATTCGCCGATGCATATATCGAATAAATTATATTACGTGATATGTTCGTTGAGTCTGGTGGCATATATCTGTATTTTTCTGAATTCATGCATCAGCCTGACATTGCCGGTCGTATTGATCAGTCTGACGGCAATTGTCATCTGTATGATCTACGGATGGTTCAGGAGCAGCAGTCCGGATGTTAAGATGGAAATAAGTGTATGGGAGGAATAGGAGTATGTTGAAGGATCAGTATATTTTATCGGAATTCGCAGTCGATACTTTGAAACAGAATCTGAATGTTATGTATGCGCAGATCTGGCGGGAGGGTCAATGCACCGCCGAATATAAGAGGATGCCGGTGAAGACACGGCTGAATACCTGGTCTGCCTGCAAAGGCGTTGTGTCTTGCGCCGCCGGCATTGCACTGGATGATGGTTTGATTCATCTGGATGATAAGTTAGTGGATATTTTCCCGGAATATGTACCGGAGAATCCGGAGGGTTATCTGGCGGAGGTGAAGCTGGAGCACCTTCTGACAATGACAAGCGGTCTTGCGTCGTCTTTATTTTTCTGTGACTGGGAGGAACGTTACACGACGAAGGATTGGGTGGAATACTTCTTCACCCACGCGTCGTTTGCAGATGAACCGGGAACCCATTGGCTGTACAGCAATTTTAATACATATATGTTAAGCTGTGCAATTGAGAGACGGGCGGGTAAGAACCTGCTTGAGTATCTCAGGGACAGATTTTTCGAACCGCTTGGGATTGGGAACCCGGACTGGACGCTCTGCCCGAAGGGGCACGTCCATGCGGCGAACGGACTCTATGTTACGATAGACGAGTTGGCAAATTATGGTAACATGATCATGAATATGGGGAGGTTTAACAACAGACAGATTGTACCTGAGGCTTATATGAAAAAGGCGACCTCGAATCTGGTTGATAATTCCTGTCTGAGGAAACCCGATAACCTGTATTCCGGATTTGGATATGGATATCAGTTCGTAATGAACCCGGAACCAGGCTCCTTCCGTTCCGACGGGAACTATGGGCAGTTTTGCCTTGCGTATCCGGAGAAGAATACGGTAGTCGTGGTCATGTCGCTGGAAGGACAATTTGAAAAAATCGGAAATTCCATTTGGAAAATAGTGATTCCTCGTATATAATATCCATAAGGAGTATATGAAAACGGGAGGTTAATTATGGATTATTCATCAGAATCACTGAAGATGCATTATGAACTAAAGGGAAAGATCGAGATGGTTTCCCGAGCAAGTGTTGATTCCAAAGAAGCGTTAAGCCTTGCCTATACGCCGGGAGTTGCCAAGCCTTGTCTTGAGATTCAAAAGGATGTCGGCAAGAGCTATGAGCTTACCTGGAGGTGGAACACGGTGGCGGTAGTTACGGACGGCACGGCGGTCCTGGGGTTGGGGGATATAGGACCGGAAGCGGGTATGCCCGTTATGGAAGGGAAATGTGTCCTGTTCAAGGAATTTGGGGATGTGGATGCGATCCCGCTTTGTATCAGAAGCAAGAATGTGGATGATATCGTGGAAACAGTCCGGCTTCTGGCGGGAAGCTTTGGCGGCGTGAACCTTGAGGATATCTCTGCGCCGAGATGTTTTGAGATAGAGAGGCGCCTGAAAGAATGCTGTGATATCCCGATCTTCCATGATGATCAGCATGGAACGGCTGTTATCACATTGGCGGGGCTTCTGAATGCGTTGAAACTGGTTGGAAAGAAGCTTGACGAAGTCAAGATCGTTACTTCAGGCGCCGGGGCGGCAGGGATCGCGATCATCCGCCTGCTTATCTCCATGGGGCTTAAGAATGTGATCATGACAGACAGGCAAGGAGCCATTTATGAGGGAAGAGAGGGATTGAACCCTGTGAAAAAGGAGATGGCGCAGATTACCAACCATATGAAAGAGAAGGGGACTCTGGCGGAAGTGATCGCAGGTGCGGACGCTTTTATCGGGGTCTCGGCTCCGGGTACGCTGACCGCGGATATGGTCAGGTCTATGGCGAAGGATCCGATCATCTTCGCGTGTGCGAATCCGACTCCGGAGATCTATCCCGAAGAGGCGAAAGAAGCCGGAGCGGCAGTGGTATCGACTGGTCGGTCGGATTACCCGAACCAGGTGAACAACGTGTTGTGTTTTCCTGGGCTATTCCGGGGAGCGCTGGATGTCCGCGCCGCAGATATCAACGACGAGATGAAGATCGCCGCCGCATACGCGATCGCCGGACTGGTAAGCGATGAGGAACTGACTGCAGACTATATCCTTCCCGCGGCATTTGACCCGCGTGTGAAAGATGCGGTCGCGCAGGCGGTGAGCGAGGCGGCGCGAAGAAGCGGCGCAGCAAGGATAGAAATATAATTGAGAAAAGGAGCGGCGCTTTATGAAATTACAGCTTACGATTTCTCTTCTGGTATCAGACCGAAGGGACACTTTAAAGAAATGTTTGGATTCCATCGTTCCCCTTCTTAACGCGACGAACAGCGAACTGATCATTGTCTTCACAGGAAAGGAGGAAGAGACCCTTGAGATAGCCAGACAGTATACGTCCCACATCATTCCCTTCACCTGGTGTAATGATTTCTCGAAGGCGAGAAACGCAGGGCTTATGGAAGCCGGCGGGGAATGGTTTCTCTATCTGGACGACGACGAGTGGTTTGAGGATACGACGGAGATCATAGAGTTCTTCAGAAGCGGAGAATACCGGGATTATCAGTCTGCTACTTATATACAGCGTAACTACGATGACTGGGAGGGGCGGTCCTATAATGATGCCCAGGTGGGCAGGATGTGCCGTCTGACGCCGGAGATCAAGTTCGTCTCCCCGATCCACGAAGGATTGTATCCCTTTGAGGATCCGCGGAAGGCTTTTGGCAGTTATGTCCATCATTATGGTTATGTTGAGAACGGGTCGGCGTCGGAAGGCAGGAAGAAGGTAGAACGCAATACCTCCCTGCTCCGCAAGGTTTACGAAGAGAATCCGACCGCGCATATCTGTATGCAGTTAGCGCAGGAATACCGATATATCAATGAGGAAGAGACTGCGATAGAATACTGCAGGGAAGGGTTGGAGCTTGCGGCGAAGGAAGAGAGGATCCATATCTACGAGATGTGGATGCAGGTGCATCTGCCTGTGATGCTCACTGCGCTCGGCAGAAAAGAAGAGGCTGCGCGGGAAGGCGAGAGGATCTTGCTGTCGCCCCGGCTTCTGGAAGTGGGGCAGGCACATATCTATAGCATCCTTTCCACCTTATATTGGGATCTGCATGAGTGTCAGAAAGGGATCCGCCATGTGAGGAATTATCGTAAAACGATGCGGTATCTGGAGAAGCATCCGGAACTGGCGACGCACCAGACGGGCGGTTCTGTTACGTATACGACTGCGTGGGAGCATGCGATGGCTACTTATGTGGCGGGGCTGCTCTGTGCGGCAGAGCTTAATGACGCCGCACAGATGAACGAGATACTGTCCTGGATCCCGTGGGATCGGGAGAAGCTGGTAAGTAAGCATTATACGCATCTGGACCGGATGAAGGCGGCGTATCCCGAACAGAGAGCGGCGCTTCTTGAAGGGTATTCCCGGCTTCGGACGGATAACCCGTACGTCAGCATCCAGAAGGCGTTGTATGCCGAGGAAAAGCATTTGACGGCAAAAGCAGAGAAGTATTACAAGATCTGCGCAGAGAATTGCCCGTCCGGATTCATGCATCAGATCATAGAGTTTGCAGGAAGGAATGGTTTCTCCCTTGCTCCGCTTCTTAAGGATGTACCCGCCGAGACGTGGGACGAGTACGTGAAGGAGCTTAACGGACGGATGGAAGCCGCTGATATGCCGGCGTTCATGGAGAAGATCTGTCCACTGATGGAAGATTATCCGATCTATGCCGGGCGGCTTAAGCAGAGCATGTTAGAGAAGCTTCTCTCGCAGGGAATGGCGGAGACGGCGGAACTCTTAGAACTCCTGAAAGAATACTGCAGAAGCGTGCGGGAAGAAGCAGATACTTTATATAAAGAAGAAATTCTTGCTATTCCGGACTATTATGCGCTGCCCTCGCGGTACAAGTTTGTGTTTGTGGCAGAGAAGGTGTTCGGGCATCTGGAGGAAGGGAGATATGAGGCGTGCATCTCACTTCTGAGAGAAGCCATTCATACCTATCCGCAGATGTCGGGGGCGATCAGCTGCCTGAGCGATTATATGGAAGAGAAATTAAAAGAGCCGCCCCGGCAGATCTCGGAAGAATTCCTGGTTCTTGGCAATCAGGTGAAGCAGGTTCTGAAAGGATTAGTTGCCAGTGAACAGTGGGGAGAGGCGTACGGCGTTACAGAACAGCTTCTTGCGCTTCTGCCGGGGGATCTGGAGGTGCTGAAGATGAAGCAGGAGATTATGCGCCACATGTCATAAAGAAGGGCCCTGCCGCAAAGAGAGTCTTAGGAGTATATATACCCATAGAATAAGGATGCCGCTGCAAACCAAGATTTGCAG
>OFFP01000939.1_pt1 | contig 21607 bp, 16 predicted proteins | sample 1521431 | NCBI WGS metagenome assembly OFFP01 (sample SAMEA3504104, study PRJEB24116) | mouse gut metagenome | biome: mouse gut; feature: mouse-associated habitat; material: faeces | place: Denmark | collected 2011
TTCTGATGAATTGCCACCAGGTTCGATAACGCCAGCGCACGGTAAGTCTTCTCCTGTCCTGCTTCCTTCTCCTTCGCATATTCCAGCACAGGCAGCGAACAGGTCATTCCCTGATTCCCGCTCCCCGCATTAATGATGACCGGAAGCTCGCAGCCGTTCATCCGCGCATCCGAACCTGCCGCCGCCATAGCCTTCGCGCGGGTTCTTACATCCGTTCCATAGGTATCTAACAGCACGCTTCCGATATTCGCGCCGTAATCCCCCTTCAATCCTTCCTGGGCGATCGCAGAATTGTACACAATCTGGCGGTCCAGTACCTCTTTCACATCCTCGATCTCCACCGTGTTCGCGAAATCCCAGATACTCTCCATATCCAGAAGACTCCGGTCCGTCAGCCCCTCTTCGCTCTCTCCCTCCACAGGAATGTCCACAAGCTTCTCACCGTCCTTCTCCACCAATACGATATTGGTATGGTAGTTGGCGATCCGCACCTTCGCGTAAGAATCCCCTTTGCATACGATCACAATGATGTCAAATGTGATGCCATTGTCAATATGTTCCACACTTACCGGAACCGTATCCAAGAATTCTACCATCTGCTTCGTCTGTTCCTCTGCGACCTCCGCGATCACCTCCAGCTCCTTCTCTACTTTCCCTGCGATGATCCCCGCCGCAGCTGCAGCCGGAATCCCTTTCAGATGATCCGTATTCGGGACAATGACACTCTTCACATTCTTAATAATACTCCCGCTCGCCCCGATGCTGACTTTATCCGGAATACACCCCAGGACCTCTCTTGCCTTTGCCGCCGCATAGGCAAGGGCGATCGGTTCCGTGCACCCCATTGCCGGAACCAGTTCCTCCTTTAAGATCTGCACATACGCCTGATATTTTTCATCCGATCTCTGCACGTTTCTCCTCCTTCGGGAACCGCCTTATTTCTTCACAATTCCTCATTTTTCGGTTCCCTCCAACATATTTATCTATATTATAAGAAAATCCGTGACAAGATGCAACCATTTACAAGACGTATTTGTCAGCTATTGACATCTTTTTCATGCGGTGATCGAGTTTCCGGAATACAGCTGATAATACCTCCCCTTCTCATCGATCAACTGTTCATGCGTCCCCCGTTCGATGATTCTTCCTTGTTCAAGAACCATAATACAATCCGAATTACGCACCGTCGAAAGCCTGTGGGCGATCACAAACGTCGTCCGCCCGTTCATCAGCTTATCCATTCCATCCTGCACGATCCGCTCCGTCCTGGTGTCGATCGAACTGGTCGCCTCATCCAGGATCAGCACCGGCGGATCCGCCACAGCCGCTCTCGCGATCGCAAGCAGCTGCCGCTGTCCCTGGCTTAAATTCGCGCCGTCCCCGGTCAGCATCGTATCATATCCATTGGGCAGCCTCCGGATGAACCCGTCCGCATTGGCAAGCCGCGCCGCCGCCACGACCTCTTCGTCCGTCGCATCCAGTTTCCCGAAGCGGATATTCTCCATCACCGTCCCGGTAAATAAATGAGTATCCTGCAGTACGATTCCAAGAGACCTGCGCAGATCCGCCTTCTTTATCTTATTAATATTGATCCCGTCGTACCGGATCTTACCGTCCTGAATATCATAGAACCGATTGATCAAATTCGTAATGGTCGTCTTCCCTGCCCCGGTAGAGCCGACGAAGGCAATCTTCTGCCCGGGCTCGGCAAATAATTTCACGTCATGGAGTACGATCTTATCGTCACTGTAACCAAAATCCACGCCATTGAACACAACATCGCCTCTGACCTCCACATAATCCACACTGCCGTCCGCCTGGTGGGTATGTTTCCACGCCCACCTACCGGTCCTTGCGTCGCTCTCCGTCAGTTTCCCATCTTCCGATACGGCATTGACCAGCGTAACATACCCGTCGTCCTGCTCTTCCTTCTCATCTAACAGGGCAAACACACGCTGCGCGCCCGCCATTGCCATGACCACAGCGTTCAACTGCTGGCTTACCTGATTGATCGGCATGCTGAAACTCTTGTTAAATGTCAGGAAGCTCGCAAGCCCTCCCAAGGTAAATCCACCCACATGATGAAGCGCAAGCGCGCCGCCTACGATGGCGCACACCACATAACTGATATTTCCAAGCTGGGCATTGATCGGTCCCAGGAAATTAGCAAAAGTATTCGCCCTGTCTGCGCTGACGAACAGACGGTCGTTCAGCTCTTTGAACGCCTTCTTGTTCTCTTCCTCATGGCAGAACACCTTGACCACCTTCTGCCCGTTCATCATTTCCTCGATATACCCGTTCACAGCCCCAAGATTCTTCTGCTGCTCCAGGAAATATTTCCCGCTTCTTCCTGCTGCCGCCTTGGTGCTTGCGATCATCACCGCCACCATGGCAAGGGTCACCGCCGTCAGCGGTACGTTTAAGATCAGCATACTGACGAATACGCTGACGATCGTAATCCCGCTGCTCACCACCTGAGGGATACTCTGGCTGATCATCTGGCGCAGTGTGTCGATATCATTGGTATAGACAGACATGATATCTCCATGTGCATGGGTGTCAAAATACTGAATGGGCAGCCGCTCCATATGTGCAAATACATCGTCCCGCAGCGACCTGAGGGTCCCCTGGGTCACCGTTATCATGATCCGGTTATACATATAGGTAGAAAGGATCCCCACGCCATAGAAGCACGCCACCCGCGCGATCGCATTTGCCAACGGGGAAAAATCCGGCGTATCCGTCATAAGAAACGGCGTTATGTAATCGTCGATCAGATTCTTCATGAACATCGTCCCCTGTACGTTTGCTAGTACACTCACGAAGATCAACACGATCACGGCAATATAGTGGAACTTATAATACTGGAACACATACGCCGTCAGCCGCTTAAAGATCTTCATAGGATTCTCCACCTGCGGTTTTACGCCCCTCGGCGCTCTACTCATCGGTCCCGCCATCTCTAATCACCTGCCTTCTCATCGAAATCTCCGCCGCCGTTGGTCTGGGACTCATAGACCTCCCGGTAAATGGCATTTTCCCGCAGAAGCTCCTCATGGGTACCGAAGCCGTCTACGCATCCTTCATCCATAACAATGATACGGTCTGCATCCTTTACACTTCCGATCCTCTGTGCAATGATCAGTTTCGTCGTGTCCGGGATCTCTTCCCGGAATGCCTTCCGTATCTTCGCATCCGTCGCCGTGTCCACCGCGCTGGTGCTGTCGTCCAGGATCAGGATCTTCGGCTTCTTGAGCAATGCCCGCGCAATACACAGCCGCTGCCTCTGACCTCCGGACACGTTGCTGCCGCCCTGTTCGATATACGTCTCATATCCTTCCGGAAAACGCTGTATGAACTCATCCGCACACGCCTGGCGGCATGCTTCCCGGCATTCTTCCTCCGTCGCTTCCCGGTTGCCCCACCGCAGGTTGTCGAGGATCGTACCAGAGAACAGCACGTTATTCTGCAGTACCACGGACACTTGGTTCCGCAGGGTTTCCATGTCATATTCCCTGACATTCCTTCCTCCCACGCAGACTGCTCCGCCTGTCACGTCATAGAGGCGGCTGATCAGGTTCACCAGGCTGGTCTTCGCACTTCCTGTTCCCCCAATGATCCCGATCATCTCACCGGAACGGATCTTGAGATTGATATCCTTTAACACCGGACTTTCGCTGTCCTTGCGGTACGCAAAATCCACATGCCTAAATTCAATGCTCCCATCCGCCACTTCATATACCGGCTCTTTGGGATTCTCGATGTCGCTGCTCTCCCTTAACACCTCCGAGATACGCCGGATACTCGCCATACTCATGGAGATCATAACGAATACCATGGACAGCATCATCAGGCTCATCAAGATGTTCATACAATAAGCCAGCAGGCTCATCAGCTCGCCTGTCGTAAGCTCAGAAGCAACGATCATCTTCGCCCCTATCCAACTGATCAGCAGGATACAACTGTAGACCGTCAGCTGCATCAGCGGCGCATTGTATACAAGATTACCCTCCGCCTTCATGAATATCCGGTAGATGTTCTCGCTTGCTTTCCTGAACTTGACCGTTTCTTGCTCTTCCCGGACGTACGCCTTCACCACACGGATCGCAGACACATTCTCCTGAACGGACGCGTTCATATCGTCATACTTGGGAAATGCCTGCTGAAAATACCGGGTCGCATGACTCATGATCACCGCCAGAAGAATACCGAGGATCACCACCGCCGCCAGATAGACACTAGAAAGCCTTCCGTTGATACGAAACGCCATGATCATGGCGCACAGAAGGCTTGCCGGCGCACGGGTGAACATTCGAAGCGTCATCTGATAGGCGTTCTGTACATTTGTCACATCTGTCGTAAGCCGCGTCACCAACCCCGCCGTACTGTATTTGTCAATATTTGCAAATGAAAATGTCTGGATGTGGTTGAACATCGTCTCCCGCAGATTCTTCGCCAGACCGGCGCTCGCCTTGGCGCCGTACCTTCCTCCTGCTATTCCCGCCAACAGCCCGATGGACGCCGCTGCGACCATGACCCCGCCTACTTTATAGATATGCCCGATATCTCCCGTATTGACGCCGTCGTCTATGATAGAAGCCATCAGATATGGGATCATCATCTCCATCAGCACCTCCAGGATCATGAACAGCGGCGTCGCGACGGAGGCTGTCTTATATTCTTTTACTTCACGCAATAAAATCCGGATCATTCCATTCCTCCTTTGCCAATCATCCCGTTCCCAACTTCTTTACTGCCCTCACGGACGGAGTCCGTACCCTGTTTCGTAAGATTCTCAGATAATTTCTTAACTACAGAATAGAATACGGATAATTCTTCGTCCGTAATCCCTTCCACGAGGCTCGTGTCAAGATTTTCTATCAGCCTCTCTATCATCTCATGGCTCCGTATGCCCTTCTCAGTCAGGATCACTTTCTTCAGCCGCGCGTCATGTTCTACGGATTCCCGCGCGACAAATCCCTTCTTCTCCATCAACTGGATGATGTTCGTGACTGTGGATCTCCCGATTGAAAAATGCTGTTCCATGTCCTTCTGGAAAATATCCTTCTCCCGGTTCGCATACAGATAGCGGATGATCCAGCCATGCATGATCGTGACCTCGTCAAGCCCCGCCGCTTTCACGCGTGCCTGCAGATTCCTTCCAAGCATATGATCCAGCCTGCGTATCTCAAAGCCGATCCGCTCTTCTCGTTTTCTCATCTCTACCTCCTCCAGAATTCTCTTTTGCACCTCATTTTAATTGTTCGGCAACGAATTGTTTGTATTGAAACTGTTTTATATCAAACATATTTTATCACAAAAAAATAAAATGTCAATATGTAAAGACGGATATCAATCGTTCCCATTGATACCCGCCTTTACTCTGATACTTCGATCATTCTTTTTACCTCTTTCTTTTCGGTTCAGATTCCTCGGTGTTCTACCAATTCACTGTCCGATTCTGATGTTTTGATAAGATAAGTTTAAGCTTTTGGTGGTCCGTACCTCCTTTTCATAAACTCTTCGATTCCTGATCTTAAGCGCCTTCTTCTCAAGAATCTTTTTCCAACACTTGTGTTGATCTTAAATAACATCCTCTTACTTACAGCTCGCGTCTGTCTTGTATTCGGGTTTGTTATTTGTTAAATATAAGATATCACACTTATCTCTGTTTGTCAACCCGTTTTTTTATTATTTATTCGCTTTTTATCACTTTTTTGTCTGTTCTATATTTTTAATACCGTTATCAGAATATTTAGTCATTTCCAACTTCCTCCCTTGCAGCGCAGACACTAAGACGGCGCCCCCAAACTCCAGAGCTTGGGGGCGACATTCTTACATTCTTAAAGTCTGTCAATATCTGCATCTCTTTCTATGGTAAATCCTCTCCCGCGTACTTCATTGATCTGTGTGATCGTGATAAACGCTTTCGGATCGACCGTCTGGACCACCTGGTTAACGGAATACAGCTTCCGGTTCGGGATCACGCACAGCACGCCTTTCTGCTGCTTCGCTCCGTACCCTGTCTCGATGTGGACCATCGTAACCCCGGCATCGATCTCCTTTAACACCTTCTCTTTTACTTCTTCATACTTCTCGGTTATGATAAAGAGCTGGATCTGCGACTGCCCCATCAACATGACCCGGTTCAGCGCCATTGCAGCCACCACCAGTACAAGAATACCGTAAAGGATCTGCTCTGAGTTCGAAAAGAACGCCTGGCATAAAAGCACCGAAAAGTCCACCATGTATATGAACACAGCCAAAGGGATATGGAACCACTTATGGAGCACCAGCGCAAGGATATCTGTTCCTCCTGTGGAAGCGCCCACCCGCACCACCAGCCCGATCCCAAGCCCCAGCACGGCTCCTCCGTAGAGTGAGGCAAGCATGATATGGTCCGTAAGCTTTGTAATCCCGGGAATCGCCTGAACAATGGACAAAAAGACCGGATATACGACCGTACTGACCAATGTCGTCAATGCGAATTTCTTCCCCAGTACAATTGTCCCCAGGATGAAAAGTAATATATTTACGATAAAGATCGTCACTGACAGGTTCCCTTTGACATAATGATTTATCGTAAGGGCAATACCGGTCGAACCGCCCGTGATGATGCCGTGGGGAACGATAAACGCCCCTACCGCGACCGCCAGGGCAATATTTCCCAGCAATACGCATATTATAGTCTCAAGACTTTTTCTCCAGTTCATTTTCATACGCTTCCCCCGCCACTCTTATTATGATCTTATAACCAATTTCATCCGTGATCTTGAATCACGATCTCCTCTTATGAGATCCCCTTCATGGTAAGCTGGATCCGCTTCCTCTTAAGATCCACGCTCAGTACCTTGACGTCTACGATATCACCCACACTCACGACCTCCAGCGGATGCTTGATAAACTTCTTATCCGTGATCTCAGAGATGTGCACAAGCCCGTCCTGATGAACGCCGATGTCCACAAATGCCCCGAAGTCGATCACATTCCTCACCGTGCCCTTTAAGATCATCCCCTCGGTCAGATCCTTCATCTCCAGGACGTCGGTTCTTAAGATCGGCTTCGGCATCTCGTCGCGCGGATCTCTTGCGGGCTTTTCCAACTCCTTCACAATATCTCTTAGAGTAATCTCTCCGACGGCAAGCTCCTCTGCCAGCTTCTTATAATCCCGGATCGTCAGCGACAGCCCTACCAGTTTCCCGCCGTTGATATCTGCGGCGGCAAATCCCTGCTTCGTCAGAAGCTTTTCCGCCGCCTCATAGGATTCCGGATGCACGCTCGTCCCGTCAAGCGGGTTATCGCCTCCCTGGATCCGCATGAAACCGGCACACTGTTCGAATGCCTTTGGCCCTAACTTCGCAACCTTCAGCAGCTGCCTGCGGCTTGTGAACTTCCCGTTCTCTTCCCGGTATGCCACGATATTCTTCGCAATGGTCCCCGAGATCCCCGAGATATATGCAAGGAGCGGCGCCGACGCCGTATTCAGGTCTACGCCGACTCTGTTCACACAGTCCTCCACCACTCCGGACAACGCTTCGGTCAATTTCTTCTGGTTCATATCGTGCTGATACTGCCCTACCCCGATGGACTTCGGGTCGATCTTGACAAGCTCTGCCAACGGATCCTGCAGCCTTCTTGCGATGGACGTGGCGCTTCTCTGCCCGACGTCAAACTTCGGGAATTCCTCGGACGCCAGCTTGCTTGCGGAATATACGGACGCCCCCGCCTCGTTTACGATCACATACTGTACCTTCTGCGGGATCTCCTTGAGCAGTTCCACGATGAACATCTCCGACTCCCTGGATGCCGTGCCGTTTCCCACGGAGATCAGTGTAATACCATACTTGGGGATGATCTTCTTAAGCAGATCCTTAGACGCCTTGATCTTCTGCGGCGTAGTCGGCGCCGTCGGATAGATGACCGTAGTCCCGATCACCTTGCCGGTCGGATCTACCACGGCAAGCTTACATCCGGTACGAAATGCCGGATCCCATCCAAGGACAGTCTGTCCTACGATCGGAGGCTGCATCAGAAGCTGTTCCAGATTCTTCTTGAATACCTCGATCGCGCCGTCTTCCGCCTTCTCGGTCAGATCATTGCGGATCTCCCGCTCGATCGCCGGCGCGATCAGACGCTTATAGCTGTCCTCTACAACCGCCTTCAATATCGGCGTCGTGTAAGGGTTATCCCCATGTATTGTCTTCTTCTCCAGATAACGGATGATATCCTCTTCCGGCGCCTCGATCTTAACCGTAAGGAACTTCTCCTTCTCTCCGCGGTTCAGCGCCAGGATACGGTGCCCCGCCAGACGGTTCACCGGCTCTTCAAAGTCATAATACATCTCATACACCGATTCCGCTTTCTCGTCCTTCGCCGCAGAGATAACACGTCCCTTCTGCGCCGTGATCTTCCGGATCCAGATCCGGTAATCCGCCTCATCGGAAATACTTTCGGCAATGATATCTTTCGCTCCTGCAACCGCCTCTTCTACAGTATTGACGCCCTTCTCCGGATCTATGTACTCTGCCGCGATCTCCTCGACAGGCTGCTTCGTCTTCTGCAGCGTTATGACTGCCGCCAGAGGTTCTAATCCCTTCTCCTTTGCTATGGTCGCCCTTGTCCTTCTCTTCGGACGGTACGGGCGGTATAAGTCTTCCACGACCACCAGCGTCTCCGCCGCAAGGATCTGCTTCCTTAATTCCTCCGTAAGTTTCCCTTGTTCTTCGATACTGGACAGTACCTGTTCTTTCTTTTCTTCCAGATTACGCAGATAAGTCAGCCTCTCATGAAGCTTACGGAGCTGCTCGTCGTCAAGCGTTCCTGTCGCCTCTTTTCTATACCGAGCGATAAATGGGATGGTGTTGCCCTCGTCGATCAGCTTGACCGCAGCATCCACCTGCCACTTCTTCACTCCCAGTTCTTCTGTGATCTTCTGATTAATATCCATGCTATATACCCTTTCTGCCTTAATGTATTCCGGCATATCCCTGCATCCGGAATACGTAGTATCTCTTGCCGCCCTGCCGATGCAGCATCGTCCCGCAAAGTCTTGCCGGATATAATGCAGACTACACCGGCGGGCGGCTCACGCCTCCTATTATATCGAAATTCCGCCGAATGTGCAATGCCCGGTCTTCTTGAAAATCATGCCCTGCTATGATATAATCGGGTTGCGCAGGCAGAAATACTACTCAAGGAGTTGTAATATACATGAAGCAGGAACTTTCCAAACAACAACTGAAATCCCAGGAGACTAAGGCAAAGATCTTCCGCGCCGCCAGGCATATCTTACAGAAAAAGGGGTATGAACAGCTCTCCATCAAGAACATTTGCGAAGAAGCCGGCGTCTCGAACGGAAGCTTCTATCATCATTTCAAGACGAAAGACGATCTGCTGTCTTATTATATCGAAGAACAGCCAAGCATCAACCCGGATCTTCTGGATATGCCCCGCGATCCCGCCGAGGCAAAGCAGGCGATCATCTATGTATATCTGAATTACGTACATTATTGCCAGAAACTGGGAGTAGAATTCATGGCGAATTATTATACGCCCAAGAACCAGTCCCTGAATCCTCTGATCTGGTCCGACCGCCCTTACCCGATCGTCACCGTCTCGAACTATCTGCAGAAGGCAATTGACGCCGGTATCGTGTCGCCCTCCATCGGATTGGACGAGATCGCAACGGATATTCGTATGATCGTGATCGGAAATGTCTTCGAATGGTGCCTCAAGGGCGGCGAAACTGATTTTGAAGGTAATATGAAGCGTTCGTTGGAGACCTATCTGAACGGGCTCTTTTAAGACACAGCTGCCCGGTACGGCAGGCAAGACAAAAAATCCTCTGAGCAAGCGGACTCAAAGGATTTTCTAGAAGGGAATATGGTAGTGAAACCATTTACAATAATATCTTGTAAGTGTATTATAGCGCAACTGTTCCAATAAATCCAATCATTAATCCTAATATACGATCCTTGTTTATAGACCATGTCTATAGACAAACCTTCAGGGAGGTATCCTATGTACACATTTATCGTCAATCCCAACGCCCGCTCCGGCTCAGGGCAGAAGCTCTGGCTCCGGATCGAAGCCAGCCTCAAGAGACGCGGCGTCAAATACCAGGTATTTTTCACCCAATACCAGATGCACGCCGCCCGGATCGTCCGCGAACTCACCTCAGACCTTGCGATCCATACCATCGTCGTATTGGGCGGAGACGGAACGATCAATGAGGCCGTCAACGGGATCACGCAGCTTGATAAAGTCACGCTGGGATACATTCCCATCGGTTCGGGCAATGATTTCGCCCGCGGGCTCCGTCTTCCATCGGATGCCGAGCAGGCGCTCGACAATATTCTTACACCCTCACATTACAGTTACATCAACATCGGCGTTCTTACATACGACGGCAAGAAAAGAAGACGCTTTGCCGTAAGCTCCGGGATCGGGTTTGATGCAGGCGTATGCCATGAGGCTTCCGTCTCGCGGCTGAAACTCCTGCTGAACAGGCTCCGTCTCGGGAAACTGACCTACGTCGGGATCGCTCTGCGGCAGATCCTTACTTTAACGCCTGCAAAGACAACGATCCTGTTGGATGATTCCCGTAAACTTACCTTTGACAGAACCTATTTCGCTGCCGCCATGAATCTTATGTACGAAGGCGGCGGATTTCGATTCTGTCCCGATGCCGCTTTCGGAGACGGCAAGCTCGACCTTATCGTCATCGCCCGCCTGTCCAAGCTAAAGATCCTTACATTGCTCCCCACGGCTTATAAGGGTTGGCATACCCGTTTTAATGGCGTGCATATCTACCGCTGCCAAAAGATCGACATCACAGGCGACATAACGCTTCCTGTCCACACCGACGGGGAACCGGTCACACGCTGCTCCAGGATCAGCCTCTTCCTTGAACCGGACAAACTGCGTGTCATCGGTGCGCCTGCTTTGCGGGAATAACTCACGGATTCACTACAACATGCGCGAGGTCCATACTATGACACGATTCCTTTTATCTCTGTTATTGATCCATTTTATCCTACTTTTTGTCCTGTATCTCTTCGCCCTCCTGCCGCGCCTTTCCCGGAAGCAGGAGATGCTCCGTTACCGGCATACGATGTTCGCCCATCGGGGTTACCACTGTCTGGAGAAAGGAATACCTGAGAATTCCATGGCTGCATTCCGTGCGGCGCTTGCCAGAGGATACGGGATCGAGATCGACCTGCATCTTACCAAAGACGGCAGGCTCGTAGTCTTCCACGACGACACGCTGCTGCGGATGTGCGGACGTCCCGATCCCGTCGAAGGGCTGACCTACGAGGAGCTTAAGTCCTGCCGTCTCGGCGGCACCTCCGAGACGATCCCCTCCTTCGAGGAAGTGTTATCCCTGGTCGAAGGGCGCGTTCCTCTGCTGATCGAATTGAAGATCCCGGATTCTTCCCTGCTGATCTGCGAGAAGACATACAGGCGGCTGCAGCAATATGACGGTCCCTGCCTGATCCAGTCCTTCAATACTCTGGGGATCCGCTGGTTCCGCCTCCATGCGCCGCACATCCTGAGAGGCCAGCTTTCCTCGAACCTTACCCGGGACCCCTTGAAGGAAGCCTGGCTTTTTCGCTTTATGGTAAAGCATCTGTTGGCAAATTTCTTAGGAAGGCCTGACTTTATATCCTATAATCTGAACGACCTGCCGATTGTCAATGTCTGGATATTAAAACATATATTTCATATCCCTGTCGCCGTATGGACGCTCAATACTCCGGACATGCTACATAGAGGAAAACAACATTTCGATATGCAGATCTTCGAAAAACAAAATGAAATTTATTAACAATCAGTGAACATTGTCGTTGATTCTTTTTTTTCATGTTCTTTCATGTTATAATTCGAGGGAAGGCATGAATATAATAAGAAAGTCACTGTAATTTCTGTTTCTGCTGTTCGGGTGTATTGTAAGCATTGAAGGGGTAATATCTATGAAGTCTATTGAAAGGGTAAAGAAACTTATCAGAAAGTACCGGCACGCGTGGGTCGCGTTATATGCGCTGATCTATATGCCGTGGTTTGTATATCTGGAGCGCCGGACCGGCGTCCATTATTTTTTCATCCATTCGCCGATCGATGATTATATTCCTTTTATTGAATATTTCATCGTACCGTATCTTCTGTGGTTTGTATTTATCGCGGCGGTGATAGGTTATTTCTTCTTCACGGACAAGAGAGGGTTCTATCGCCTGACTGCTTTTCTGATCACGGGGATGACTTTTTTCCTGATCCTGTGTACCGTCTTCCCGAATGGGCTGAACTTACGTCCTACAGAATTTGCCAGGGAAAATATCTTCGTCGATCTGGTTCGGTACGTTTATGCAACGGATACGCCGACTAACGTCCTGCCGAGTATCCATGTGTTCAATTCCATCGGCGCCTGTATCGCCATCGGACACAGCGGCGCCCTGAAGAAACACAGAACGATCCAGTATGCTTCTTATCTTCTGTCGCTGCTGATCATCCTGTCCACCGTATTCTTAAAGCAGCATTCCGTCACGGATGTGATCGCGGCATTTGCATTGGCTTGTATCATCTATCCGTTTGTATACACGACTCAGGAGAAAAAAGCGACAAAGCTTTCCCATCAGCCGATCTGATGTGTCATGATTATTTATTTATATCACAAGAGGAGGATATCAACTATGTACGCAGAATTCAGCGAAAACCTTGTAACCGGCAATGAGATGATCGACTCTCATCACAAAGAATTGATCGACAGGATCAACAAACTCTTGGACAGCTGCGAACAGTCCAATGAAAAGACGGCGGCGATCAAAATGATGGATTATCTCGCCGACTACACAGATTTCCATTTTTCAGCAGAGGAAGCGCTCCAGAAAGAGATCGCTTATCCTGGATATGAGAAACATAAAGCACAGCATGAAGCTTTCAAGTCTACCATCAAAGATCTGGAAGAGATGCTTGCCGAAGAAGAAGGCCCTTCCGCCGCTTTTGTAGAAAAGGTACATGAGCACGTGATCAAATGGTTCTATACTCATATCGAAGGATTTGACCGCTCCGTGGCAGAATACAAGTTCATGAAAGAGAATAACGAGCGCCTGTAACCATCCGATGCAGCAAAACGGCGTTTTGCAGGAAAAACATATCAGGGCTGTTGAAAACAAGATACCGTTTTCAACAGCCCTTTCATCAGACATAACTCTTATAACATCTCAAGGAACGCCGCGATCCTGGTGTTCAGCTGACCGATATCCGCCTGTGAATAATCTGTCTCCACGCTGATATACGGAATATTCTTCTTCTCATTGACAAACCTGCGGATCGCCAATGTCTCTACATTGTATGTATGGCATGCCTGCAGAGTCATCTCCACCACACCGTCAACCTTGTATTCGTCGATCAGCCTGCCCAGCAATTCCAACCGGTTGGGATTCGGCGTCATGACAGAACATCCGATATTAAGATATCTTCTTGCCAGAGCATCGTATACGTCCGGATCCTCTTCGTCTACCAACTTGTCGATGGATTTCGCCCCGGTACAGTTCTCATAGGTAACTACGACGCCGCCGTTCTCTTCCACCGCTTTGATCACCTTCTCGGTCGCGCCTCCGATCGGACATCCGCTGATCAGGATACGCGGTCTCTTATCCAGCATCTTCCCTTCGGCATATTCTTTCTTGATCTTCTCCACCAATGCGTCGACCTCTGCCGGGATCGCCTTCCGGTCGAACTTGAAGGTACTGCCGTACAATACCTTGAACAGATCCTGTCCTGTGATCGGCGCCGGATCATTGCGCATCAGTTCGTAGAGCCCTTTCAGCGATACCTTGACGGCATTATTGACCTTAATTGCTTCCCGGATGTCGTCTTCCGTGATCGTAACATCGAACTTCTTCTCCAGATATTCTTTGAAGCGGATGATCTCACTCTTCCATAGCTTCAGCGCCTCTTCGCTCTGTGTGTTCGGCAGCTCCATCAAGAACACATCCTTGAACTCCGACATATATTCATACATCTTCTTCTTCCCGTCGCATGTCGTCTCCCCAACGACCACATCGGAAAAATAGAAGAACGGGCACTTGTCTGTCTTCGCAAACCCATAACTTGACTTGATCAGCGGACACAGATTCTTCGGCAGATCCTTCTCCGCCTCGGCGATCGTCTCGTCAGACGTAGAGCACAAGCCCACCGTCGCCGCTCCCATCGCCATGGCGATCTCCTGCGGGAAATAAGTACAATACGCTCCGACTACGGGTACTCCCTGATCCTTCAGCTGTTTAACCGCAAGAAATGAATTCTTTCTCTGTTCTGCGAATTCTTCAAATACTTCTGGTAAATCCTTAATAATTTCCATTTGGTTCCTCCTTAAATATCTCATGTACACTCAAAATAATTCTCTATTCATCATACCACTAATGGAAGACAACATAAAATCGAAAATATTAATAATTAACCATACATATATACGATATCTATACAGCAAGACTGCCGCAATCTTAAGAATACCGCGCGTAGTATTCGAACGCAGACGGGATCGGGTACTCTCTTGCTATCTCGTCGGGCAGAATGAACAGAAATCCTTTCTCATTCGTCCGCTCCAATTCATCTACGATCACTTCGTACCCTGTCATATGCCACTCGATATGGCTGAAGATGTGCTTCGCCTGCCCAAGCTCCCTGATATGAAGCGGCATAAGCCCGATCTTCTTACTGTAAGCCGCCGCCTCGTCAAGATCCATGTATCCAGTCTCGTTCGGAAATTCATACAGTCCCGCGAGAAGCCCCTTTCCCGGCCTCTTGCGGATCGCAAGCTTCTCCCCGTCTTTGAAGATGAATACCGTCCTCTTCTCCGTCCGTCTTGCTTTCCCCTTACTCTTCACAGGTATCTCATTCACCGTTCCCTGCTTTCTCGCCTCGCAAAATGACGCGGCAGGACATTCCGTGCACTTCGGTTCCCCATTAGGCAGGCACACGATGGCTCCAAGCTCGATCAGCCCCTGCCCGAAATCACTCGCCGCATCCTTCGGGATGATCCTTTTCAGTTCTTCTTCCACCCTTCTTCGCACGCTCTGCTTCATGATATCCTCACGGCTTCCTTCAAGTCTTGCCATAACCCTCAGGACATTCCCGTCCACCGCAGCCTCCGGAAGCCCGAAAGCAAACGCGCTGATCGCCCCCGCCGTATAACTGCCGATCCCCTTCAACGACCGGATCTCTTCAAAAGTACCCGGGAACTTTCCGTCATAGTCGACCATGATCTGCTGCGCCGCCTTCTGCATATTACGTACACGATTATAATATCCCAGCCCTTCCCACAGCTTAAGCAGCCGATCCTCCTGTGCGTTTGCCAGTGCCTTCACCGTTGGCAGCTCCTTTAAAAAGCGTTCATAATAAGGCTTCACCGCCTCCACCCTGGTCTGTTGGAGCATGATCTCCGACACCCACACACGATAGGCGTCCGGCTCCTTTCTCCATGGAAGCTCCCTCTTATGTTCCCGATACCACGCTATGACAGCCTCCGTAAATCCTCTGCCGCCGTCTGCTCTGATCCCGGCAGCATACGACGATCTTCCGCCATCCGCTCTGTTCCCGGCAGCATACGATGCTCTTCCGCCTTGACCTGGCGCCGCATCGCCCAGGATCACCGGGACTTCGTCTTCGATATGAATCTCCTCCTTCTTCACCGCGCAGTCATATGCCACCACATGAACGCCGGCGCCTGCCGCCTCCGCAAGCGCCTCCCCAAATGCCGGATGCGTATCCATATTCGGCGTCATATATCGGGCGCCCTTCATCTGCACGACAAAGAACACATACGCCTCATATCCTTCTCCCACTGCCGCCTTCAATTCCTCCACATGCCTGACCGCCCGCTCGCTCGGCGCATCCGGGAACCGCACCACGCCTTCTTCTTCCAGCGTAACACCCTTCACTTCGATGAAGATCTTCTTCCCATCCGCCTCCACATACAGGTCAAAGCGGGACCTGCCGTAAGTATATTCCGGCTTTATCAGGGTGATCTCCTCAAACAGATGTCCCTCTTCCAGCCATTCCTTCACCAGCTTATTCGGCGCCTGTGAATCCATATTCACGATACTGCCGTTCTTCTCTGCCGCGATCAGGTCCCACGCCGTCTTCCTCCCGGGATTATCCGAACGCTGCACATACACGGTAACGCCCGGTATCAATAATTCCCTGCATCTTCCCGTATTCTTCACATGAACAATCTCCTGCTTCCCGTCTATCTCCACATATGCGATAAAACGGTTGGGACGCTCCCGGAACCTGCCTTCGCGGATATTCCTATAATGCATCTGTACTGCTCCCTTCGCCGGTTATCTGACTTTCTTGCCGTGCGCCATCTTGCATATATTCCCCTGCGTCTTTGAAAAAGCTTGCCGCGATCAAGACGATCACGGTTCCGATCGGAAATGCCGCCACGATGCTCACCGACTGCAGATTGTTCATGGAACTCTCTGCAAATACCAGTGCGACCGGCAGGACGATCAGGAGAATACACCACATCAGCTGGATCATCTTATGCGGGTTTTCATCCTTCCCTAACCTGCGGTAGCTGTAGCAGGACGCCGTCAGCGCGATCGAGTCAAAGGAAGTCGCATAGAAGGCCACCATCGTAACCAGAAGCAGGATCAATACGAACGGCGCGCCGGGAAGCGTCCGGATCACAGAGATGATCATCTCATAGAGGTCTCCCGTCTGCTCATACCTTGCAATAAAATCCGCAGCGCCAGACATCTGCTGTCCCAGCGAATAATTCCCCAATATGATAAAACTGATCAGCGTGGAGCCCACACCAAATACATAGCCGCCTGTGATGGTCTGACGTATGGTCCTTCCCCTCGATATGCTCCCGATGAAGAAAGGCGCCGCCACACACCACACCATCCAGTACGCCCAGTAGTAGATCGTCCAGTTCTGCGGAAATGAAGTCGTCCGCTCCGGATCCGTGAACGTAGACAGCTCGACAAAATTCTGTACCATCCTCCCAAGCGCCGAGAAGCCGGTCTCAATGATATACCGCGCTTCTCCCCCGGACAGGAGCACATACGCCAGTAACCCGAAAAACAGATAGATACAAGCCCTGGCAAGTACGCTGATCCCCTTGAAGCCGTGCAGCAGCGCATACGTATAGACGAAACAGGTGATAAGCAGGATCGCGATCGTTACGGCAGTCCTGTCAAACTCCACATGGAAGAGTTCATTGATCACACTTGCCATCAGCGGAGTCGCCAGGCTGAAAGTCGTTGCCGTCCCCGCCAACAAGGCGAATACAGCCAACAAGTCGATGACTCTCCCCAGGATACCATCCGTATGCTTCCCAAGGATCGGACGGCATGCTTCCGAGTATTTCTGCCGGTCTCTTCTGCGCACATGAAGCATAAACCCGAACGCCACTGCCAGTACCAGATAGAATCCCCACGGTACGAAGCTCCAGTGGAACAGCGGATACACGCTCGCCCAGTCCTGGATACTTCCCATTTCCGCGATATGGGGATCCGTAGCATACAAGATCCATTCGGAAAATGAATAGAACAAGATATCTGCTGCAAGCCCGCAGGTGAACATCATAGCCCCCCATGCGAAGAAAGAATACTTCGGCTTCTCATCCGGAGCCCCCAGGACGATATCCCCATATTTAGAGCACGCGATATAGATCGAGAATAAGAAGATCCCAAGTCCGATGATCAGATAATAAGTCCCGAACGTATCACCGAAAAAATACCTGATCCGGCTCAACACCACATTCGACTGTTCCGGAAGAAAGAAAAATAATACACTAAGCCCCACCACGATCCCAAGCGGAACCAATGTGATCATCCAGTCGATCTGCCCCTGTCTCTTATTCTCCATCCTGAATCTCCTCCCGTCCTAAACTGCCGTATCCTTTATAACTCTCATCCCAGGCAGACAATTCTTCCAGACTGTCTATCTCGATGATGTCTTCACTCTTCATCTTGCGGATCCCCAGCTCGTAACTTCCCGGATAACAGAACAACGCCACGTCATCCCAGTAGATCTGCCGGTTCTTCTTCTCTTCGAATTCTATCTCCAGATGACGCTTAAGCTTCCTTGCATCCTCCGAAGACCATCGGGAGATACTGTAGAGCTGCCACCCCTCTCTCCCGCCGTCTCTGCTGCAGGACTGCACGACTCCATCCTTCACCGTCAGAAGCCACTCCTTCGTCTCACCATCCGTCCAGACGGCGTTATATCCGGACCGCTCAAACTCCGGCGCCAGAATATCCGCATTGTAGATGATCTGATCCCCATCCAGGATCATCGCATCTTCCATATACGCTCTTGCCGCATACAGAGAGGAAATGTTATTGCACATATCATAATATGGATTCTCGATCAGCTTAAGCCCCGGATACTCCATTTCCAATGACTGAAACTGCTCTTTCAGATGACCGACCACCACATAGATCTCCGTGATGCCATTCTGATGCAGCCCTCTAAGGACCGTATCGATCATCCGCGCCCCGTTCACCCTTACAAGAGGCTTCGGCGTCGTAAGTGTAAGCGGCTGCATGCGCTTTCCTACCCCCGCCGCCATGATGATCGCCCTCTTTACTCTGTTCATTTATCTGCTCCCCCTTATCTTCTCCTCACAAGATCATAAACAGTCTGCTACGATCCTATAATATTCCTTCGCATACCGGTACTGGCGCAGAGAATATTCCCCGAATTCCACGCCGCACATCCGCTTATACTCACACCAGTTACTCCACAGAAGCCCGCATGCCGCGATATAACAGTAGATCTTGATCCGCACATTTTCCGGGCACGCATTATGGAAATACGCGTCGATCAGCTGTTCCACATGTTCCCGGTCATACATGGCATAGATCGCATACATCGCGATATCCACATGCGGATCCTGCATCCCCGCATATTCCCAGTCGATCAGGTAGATCCTGTCATTTACAAACAAGAAATTATCCGGAACCGCGTCAATATGGGTCAGCGTCCGTTCCTTCTCCTGGCTGTCGATATACCGCTTTAACTCATATACCTTTTCCTTGGTCTTCTTATAGTCGATATAGATGGAGGGTTCTCCTTCCCAGTAAGATTCATACTGTTCGATCTCTCTGAAGATATCAAACTCATGCCCGACCTCCATCTTCTTCTCGTGCATCCCGCGCAGATAATCCATACACCGCTGCACATCCTGCGGATCATAAGCGTCACACACTCTTGCGTCCTCGAGAAATTCCGTGATCTTATATCCGTTTTCCGGCGAAATATAGCAGACCGGATCGCAGATATCCTTTCCCGCGATCGCCTGATATACCTGATATTCCTGCCGCCGGTTGATCATCCGGTCTGTCCCTTCTCCCGGGATCCGCATAATATAACGTCTGCCGCCGAGGCGAAACCGGAAAGAACGGTTCGTCATCCCCTTCTTCAATGCCTCTATCTCATGGATATCCCCCGCTTCACATTGCAGCGTCTCAAGGATCGTCCCGATCGCACTGGAATTCAGCTGGTTAGAATTCCCGTCCAGATCCCTTAGCTGCTCAAGCGTATTGATCTCAAATACATCCTCTCTTCCGACCTCGTTCGGATACAAGATCATCTTATTCCCGAACACGGCGGCATCCTCCCAGAACGAATGCCAGAAGCCCTTACTCGGCAGCATTTCCCGGATACGGTTCTTTAATACTCCCGACTCATCGCCGCACACATATGCGATCCCTATCATACGGCATCCTGTCTCTTCCTCCCTGACAAGCCTTAATTCCCGCTTACGGTTCACCTTCACCGTACTGTCTTCGTCCTCTTCTGTACTTACCATATACCAGGAATAGAGTTCATCCCGATGAAATGGATTCTCCCTGCACCATATGTCGCAGGGAACGATATAAGCGTTGTCGAGATAATCTGCCGCTCTTGCCAACGAATACAGATTCCCTTTCGACGCATAATCTTTATTATAGATCAGCTCCACATCATATTCGTCGATCAGATATTCGTACCTCTCCTTCATAAATCCGACGACGATCCTGATATCTGCGATCCCCGCATCCTGAAGCTGCCGGATGATACGCTCGATCAACGCCTCCCCGCCCACTTCCAGCAATCCCTTGGGCTGCTCCGTATTGATCGGCACCATCCGCATACCTGCGCCTGCCGCCAGGATCACCGCCTGCTTCGGTCTCCTCTCATCAAATAACCGCTGCGCTTTCTCCGTCAGACAGAACTCCTGATCCAGATACCCGCCCTTTCTTAAGATCTGTACCGAACTATTCACTTTCCCAAGCGAATACCCGGATGCTTTCGAGATCTCCCGCTGTGTGGAACAGCTACTCCTATTTAAAGTGTTCATGATATCCATTTCTTGTATGTTCATGTAATCCCTCTTTTCCATTATCGTGAACTTTTAATTATATTAACACCATTTTCCCATAAAAGCAAGTGATTTCTTATGTAATTATTTGTATTTTTTTGTATCTATCTGTCATTTTCTTATTCTTGTATTCTCCATAATTCGATAGTATACTTATAGTTATAGAATCATTTTAAAATCTTAACGCCGTCCTTTTTGACGGAAAAGCGGTCATCCTTCCAGACGAATTAGAAGATCTGGACACCGAAGAATCTTCTGTACTTGAGCACCGAAAATATGCAGAAAGTATTGAAGCGTCCAGGGATAACATTAAGATCCGGAAAAGATCTTCCGCTTTCGGCGCTGAATTTGTCATGCTCGGCAAAGAATCACAGTCCCATATCCATTATTCCATGCCTCTGCGGGTTATGGGTTATGACTATGGTACATACAAAAAACAATATGAAGATATCGCTGCAACTTATCAGTCTTCTGACGGTCTTGATCCTGACGAATACTTGTCACGGATGAAGAAAACCGACAAACTGATCCCCGTGATCACTGTTGTCGTCTATTATGGTGAAAAATCCTGGGACGGAGCCAAAAGCCTCCATGAAATGCTGCGCATACCGGCTGAAATTGCCCCTTATGTGAATGATCATAAGATGATCCTGGTAGAAGCCAAACAAAATAATCTGGCGCTTCACAATACGAATAACATAGATTTCTTCCATCTTCTTGAAATTATCCTGGACAGAAGTCTTCCCCGGAATAAAGCACGCCAGAAAGCCATACAATACGATGAAGAACATACGCCGGACAAATCCGTGATCATGGCTGTCGCCGGCGCTACAAACCGTACAATGAATTACCATATGTTCGAGGAAGGAGAGGTCAGAATGTGTACTTTATTTGATGAAATTAAAGTTGAAGGCAGACTTGAAGGCAGACTTGAGGGTAAACTTGAAGGCAGACTTGAGGGCAAACTTGAAGGCAGGCTTGAGGGCAAACTTGAAGGCCGCGCCGAGGAAATCGTCGAATCCGGTTATGAATTCCACCTGTCCGAACGCGATATCTTAGAACGCCTGCAGAAGAAACTGGATGTTTCTCTTCAAAAAGCACAGGAATATTTTAACATGTATAAGAAACCAGCCCTATGATCCAATTACTATTGTGCCGACCGTATTATATCTGGTGAAACTCCGCAGAATATTTGCTCATCTGCCGCGTTGGCTACGGATAGAAGATCCA
>OFFP01000940.1_pt1 | contig 21601 bp, 20 predicted proteins | sample 1521431 | NCBI WGS metagenome assembly OFFP01 (sample SAMEA3504104, study PRJEB24116) | mouse gut metagenome | biome: mouse gut; feature: mouse-associated habitat; material: faeces | place: Denmark | collected 2011
CCGGTATGTGGCGGCGGACCTTTTGTCTCAGGCGGAGCATGACGAACTGGCTTCGGCAATCCTGGTGACTACCAGCAGGGAGCTTGCGGAGCAGGTATCACGGGAGACAGACCGGTTTATCCGGGAACTTTCCAGGGGAGAGATCATTCAGAAGTCGCTGGACAATTACGGACATATCCTGGTGGCGGATACGCTGGAGGATGCCATTGACGCGGCCAATGAGATCGCGTCCGAGCATCTGGAGATCATGACGGCGGATCCATATCAGGTCATGACCAAGATCCGCAACGCAGGGGCGATCTTTATCGGGGAATACAGCAGTGAACCGCTTGGAGATTATTTTGCGGGACCGAACCATATCCTGCCAACCAACGGGACAGCCAAGTTCTTCTCACCTCTGTCCGTGGATGATTTCCTGAAAAAATCCAGCATCATTGCGTATTCCAGAGAAGCACTGGAAGAGGTGCATCGGGATATCGAACAGTTTGCAGAGGCCGAACAGCTGACGGCGCATGCGAACTCGATCAAGGTGCGGTTTGAGGAGGACGTCAAATGACAGAGCGGATTGGAAGATGTATGAGGAAAACAAAGGAAACGGAAATTTCGCTGTCGATCAATCTGGACGGACAGGGGAAGAACCGGATCAATACCGGGATCCCGTTTTTTGACCATATGCTTCACGGATTCGCGCGGCACGGGCTGTTTGACCTGGACGTGGATGTGAAGGGGGATCTGGAGGTGGACTGCCATCATACAGTGGAGGACACCGGGATCGTACTGGGACAGGCCATTGCCGATGCACTGGGGGATAAGGCGGGGATCAAACGTTACGGGAGCTTTATCCTGCCGATGGATGAGGTCCTTGCTCTCTGTGCCGTGGATTTGTGCGGCCGTCCGTATTTCAAATATGACGCGGAATTTACGGTACAACGGCTTGGGGGACTGGATACCGAGATGGTCCGGGAGTTCTTTTATGCCGTTTCCTACAGCGCGGCCATGAACCTGCATCTGAAAATTTTAGACGCCGGAAATAACCATCATATGGCAGAAGCAATGTTCAAGGCATTCGGAAAGACACTGGACGCAGCCACCATGGCAGAGTCCAGAATGCAGGGCGTCTGGTCTACGAAGGGCAGCTTGTAAAAACCTTTCACATTATGGCCGTTTATAAGGTATAAAGGAGAAAACAGAATGAGTTATAAACGATTAACACCATGCATTCTGATTGACGGCGCCAAGGCCGTCCGGTGGTTTGACGATAAAACCGTAGTATCGGATGACGTGGTTTCCCTTGCAAAGCATTACGGTGAGCGGGGGGCAGATGAACTGATCGTATTCGATCTGTCCAATTCTGATGAAAACCATGAAGAAGCGATCGACCTGATGAAAAAGATCAACCGGGTCATCAGCATCCCTATGGTGGCAGGCGGCAATATCCGCCGTCAGGAGGATGTAAAGAAGATTCTGTACGCCGGCGCGAAGCGGGCCCTTTTGACCCTCTCTAAGCCGGGAACTTTAAAGCTTTTGGAGGAGGCGGCGCTGCGGTACGGAAAGGAACGGATCGCGGTTTCGCTGAACGATTTTGACGCGCTGTTCAAGCACCAGCATCAGATCGAGGAGTTTTCTACGGAGATGATATTCATGCACAGGCTGGATCTTAATTCCGTTGTAAATATTACGGAAATCCCCTGTGTGGTCGTGACGGACACCATGGAGCAGAGCGAGATCTTAAAAATCCTGAAATCTGACGGGGTCAAGGGAGTTTCCGGCCTTTTCATCAGCCAGAAGGACATGGATTTTGACGCTTTTAAAAATGTCTGTCTGGAAGAAGGGATCCGGATGACCTCCTTCGAGAGCATCATGGATTTTGCGGAGTTTAAATTAAATTCCGAAGGGCTCATCCCGGTGATCGTCCAGGATTATAAGACCAATGAAGTGCTCATGATGGCATATATGGACGAGGACGCGTTTGAGCATACCATCAAGACCGGGAAGATGACCTACTACAGCAGAAGCCGCCAGGAGCGCTGGGTGAAGGGGGAGACCTCCGGACATTACCAGTATGTGAAGATGCTGACGGTGGACTGCGACAAGGACACGCTGCTGGCAAAGGTGGAGCAGATAGGCGCGGCCTGCCATACCGGGAACCGGACCTGCTTTTTCCAGCCCATTGCGGGAAATGATTTTGATGCCAAGAATCCCCTCCAGGTGTTCGAGTCTGTGTATAAGACGATCGTAGACCGCAAACAGAATCCAAAGGAAGGATCCTATACCAATTATCTGTTTGAGAAGGGGATCGATAAGATATTGAAAAAAGTGGGAGAAGAAGCGACGGAGATCGTCATTGCCTCTAAAAACCCCAATCCGGAAGAAATCAAATACGAGGTCTCGGATTTTATGTACCACCTGATGGTATTGATGGTGGAACGGGGGATCACATGGGAAGACATTACAAAGGAACTGTCAGACCGGTAAGCGGACTGGCAGTTTCTGCCGTTTTAGCGGGAAAGTTCTAAAAGGGCAGGATTGTACATATATATTCGATATAAGTATCCGCCGGCAGTGAGAAACGGTGGGAATTGTGCGGTCATAATCAGAGCTGGCCGCACAGTTTTGGAGCCGCCCGGAGAGGATGATCGAAACTGGAAAGGAAGTCTGCTATGAACGATTCGGAGGCACGCCGCAGGGAGCTTCTGCGGCAGACAAGAAAGCGGTATGATGAAAACCACTTTATACCCGCAGTCCACCCAAGATATGGGAATATTTATCATGAATTATATGACGACCAGGATGATACATACTCAAAGGATTCCTTTCTTTTCCGCCTGACCCTGGGGATATTGTGCTTTATCTGTTATGTCTGGATGGATTCCAGTCAGGCTCAGATCGCCAGTGTGAGCAGCGATCAGATCGTGAACCAGATTGAGAAGCAGGTGGAGATGGAGGATATCCAGGAGGTATGGAAGAATCTGTAAGCAGGTAACGGAATAATTCAACAAAAAACATAGAAAAATTCCCTTTAAATTGGACAAAAATATAGTTGACCAACGGTCGAAGGATGTGGTAATGTTTACTTAAATCAATTCGACCGTTGGTCGATTGCATTTTATAGAACTGGCTTTTTCAGGCCATGATATGATTCGCCCATCGGAAGTACCCTTCTGGCAGGCGGATTGCAGCAGGTACTGTGGGAAATCAAGGAGGAAAAGGATGACTTACGCAGAATTATTTTATGAGATCAAGGGGAAATTTATGGGAGCGGATGTCAGCGATATACACGAGCATCTTGCATTCCAGTTTAACATTGAAGATGAAGAAGCCGGCGGGGCTTTTTACGTGGAGGTAAAGGACGGCGTGCTTTATGTGGAGCCGTATGAGTATTACGACAGAGATGCAATGTTCATCTGCTCGGCAGAGGTGCTTCTCAAGATCGCTGACGGAGAGATGGATCCCATCGCAGCATTTACCGAGCAGAAGCTTCGGGTAGAAGGCAACATTGAGAAGGCGCTCCGGTTAAAGGAGATCATTGAACTGAAAAAGGGGGCGGTTCAGGAAAAGAGCATCGCGAAAAAGGCTGCCGACAAGGTGGTAAACAAGGTCGTAAAAACTGTAGCCAAAAAGGCGGCAGCGAAGGAGACGAAGAAGAACAGCTGACAATCACTAAAAAAGTAATCCCTGCGGCGTCAGCCGCTGACAGCAGTACGCACAGAGGCGTGTGCAAACAGAACGGCGGGCCTGTCGGGGAAAAGGCAGAAAGAGGATGATGAAACATTGGGAGCATTGAAAAACATTGTAGCAGCGGCAGGAATCCTTGCTACGGCAGGAATTGGAGAAACCGTATATTTTTATAATCGGACCATGAAGCGCGGAAACGCAAAGACCGACAGGACCATCAAGATGTCAGGTACAGACTGGTCGAAATATTATCCGCTCATGGAAGAGAGAAAAGGGTTCGTGCTGGCGCAGACACACCGGGACGTATCAATCACATCATTCGACGGGCTGAAGCTCCACGGTACATATTTTCCGGCGCTTTCACATGCAGAAAGCACAGGAGGGACAGAAGACGGAGAAGAGAATACTTCCGGCGCAAAGAAGGCGGTGATCTGCTTTCATGGTTACACGGGGGAAGGGCTCAGCAATCATGTGGCCATTGCAGATTATTTTCTGAAACGTGGTTATGCTATGCTGATGCCGGACGCAAGAGCCCACGGAGAAAGCGAGGGAGACTATATCGGCTTTGGATGCCTGGACCGGCAGGATGCCCTGGGCTGGATCAACTGGATGATACAGGAGCTGGGTGAGGATGTGAAGATCATGCTTCACGGCACCTCCATGGGCGGCGCTACGGTGCTGATGACCAGCGGCCTGGAACTGCCGGCCAATGTCAAAGGGATTGTTTCTGACTGTGGATTTACCTCACCCAAAGAGGTATTCACTTATGTGCTGAACCATATGTACCACTTACCGGCATTTCCGGCAATCCAGGGTGCGGATCTGCTGAACAGAAAGCTTGCGGGCTACGGCATGGATGAGTGCAATGCAAAATATGAAGTCCAGAAGGCAAAGGTTCCGATTCTCTTTATCCATGGTTCGGCAGATACCTTTGTACCATGCAGTATGTGTCATGAGATCTATGATAATTGCCGTTCTCCGAAGCGTAAGCTGATCATCGAGGGAGCGGCCCATGCTGAAAGCTATTATAAGGATATGGAGACTTACGAAAAGGCACTGACTGAATTTGCGGAAGAAATCATGCAGTGATGCATTTGCGGCCAGCCTTGACGATCGTGTTACAAGATTTCGCTTTACAGATGATTTGCAGCCGTGGTTCTGATGCATTCGATCTGAGCGGGAGTAATTGACGTTTTTGAACGTGAAAGGATTAAAAATAGAATGAAAACAAGAAAAGGTTATAAGACGTATCCACTGACAGTAGCACAGAAATTCCACAATTATTATTCCGAGTATTGTCCGGGAAAAGAAATCCTGAATGTGGGCACAAGCCTGACGATTGAGTTTGAACTGAATGTAGATGAACTGAGAAAGGCCATCTATAAAGCATATGAGCGGTGCGAATCTATGCGTGCGCGGCTGGTATATGACAAGAAAGAGAAGGAATGGTATCAGTATATTGCGGACAAGGAAGACCGTGAGATTGAATTTGTGGATTTTACGGGAAAGACCATGGAAGAGGCAGAGGCTGAGATGACGGCATGGACGCGGATTCCTTTTGATAAGGATGATGAGCCCATGAACAAGGTCACGATCATTAAGACACCGGACGGTTTTGAGGGAATGTTTCTTGTGGGAGACCACAGATTTCTTGACGCCCAGTCACTGATCGGTTTTATGAAAGATGTGATCGAGCTGTACTGCAATGCGAATTTTGAAGGAGTTCCGTATCCGGCGGATATGCGTTCATACGTTGCCCAGCTGGAAAAAGATTTTGCATATGAGGCCGGCAGCAAAGCTCAGACCAGGGACCGGGAATATTTCCATAAGCTCATTGAGGAGTCAGAACCTATTTACAATGGCATCACCGGTCCGAAGAGGCTGGAACACGCGAGGGCGGCAACCGGTAATCCGAACCTCAGGGCAGCGCCTACCGGATCAGACAGCTTTGCGGCGGCAATCGATATTTTTCATCTGGAGGAAGAGCCGACGGCAAGACTTCTGTCCTTCTGCGAGCAGCAGCACATTTCCCTGCAGTGTCTGCTCGTGATGGGAATCCGTACCTACCTGCAGAAGATCAATCATAATGATGATGTGTCTTTGCAGGTTGCTTATGCACGCAGGGCGACGCTTCAGGAGAAAAAGTCAGGGGGGACGCGTATCCACAGCTTCCCGTTCAGAACCGTGATTCCAGAGGACAAGACATTTCTGGAAGGAATTTGTGAGATAAGGGACAGGCAGAATGAAGTGTTCCGATATGTCAATTTCAATCCGACAGAATATCTTGGATATCGAAAAGAGTTTTACAAAACTCCCGTCGGCATGGGATATGAAAGCATGTCGCTTACCTATCAGCCGGCAACCCTGAGGGAAAAGGGGCTGACAGACTTAGGCGGTATCAAGTACAAGACCAAGAGATACTGCAACGGTTATTATGCGGACGGGCTGTATCTCACGGTAATGCACAGACCAGATGACAACGGGCTGGATTTCAGCTTTGAGCACCAGACGAAGGCGTATACCAGAGAGGAGCTGGAATATTTTTATTATTATTTCTGCAAGATCATGTTCAAGGGAATTGAGACGCCGAACATGAAGATCGGGGATATCATCAAGCTGGTGTAGTGTAAAAATACAGGAGCTATTCAGACCGTCGGCAGAGTGGTGTGCAGTGTGCTGTTTTGAGCAGTAAAAAAGAAAGGATGAGAACAATGTTTGATCAGTTGACAGAGATTATTGTAAATTATGTGGAAGTAAAAAAGGAGGACATCAAGCCGGAATCCCGTTTTATCGAAGACCTGGGGTTTACGTCGTTTGATTTCATGAGCATGCTCGGCGAGATCGAGGATGAGATGGATGTAGAGATCGATCAGGAAGAAGTGGTCAATATCCGTACCGTACAGGAAGCAGTGGATTATCTTTCAGAACTGGTGTAGGATTCACGCGGGCGGAAAAATGAAATGCTGACAACATCCCCCGCAGACTACGCTGCATTTAAGCAATGGAGCTTTGCAGTTTTCTGCGGGGGATTTCCTTATGTGAGAAGGAGAGAGAATATGAACGAATTGAGGAGTACGATCTATGAACTGCTTGTAAAGGCTGAGGAAGCATACGGCGCCCAGGATGCCGTTCGATATAAAATAAAGGATGCCGGCGAAGGAGGAAAAAAGAAAACAAAGGTAGAGGCAAAGACCTATACACAGCTTCGGCAGGACAGCGAGCATATTTCTTCGGCACTGGCCGAACTGGGAGAACAGGGGAAGCATATCGCCCTTATAGGGGCAACTTCCTATTCCTGGATCACGTCCTACTACGGCATCGTGAACGGCGGCAGTGTCGCAGTACCGCTGGATGCCAACCTTCCGGCGGAGGATCTGTGCGAACTCATCGACAGGGCAGATGTCACCGCGCTGATCTTTGACGAGACAAAGGCGAATGTTGCTCAGATGGCGGCAGAGAAGTGCCGGCAGCTGAAACATATCATTGCTATGGAAACGGAGACTTCTGTTCCGGGGGCGCTGCATCTGTGGGATCTGGCTGCAAATGCTCCGGCAGGATCAGGCTTTGAACCGAAGCCGGAGGATCTGGCTACGATCATGTTTACGTCCGGGACAACCGGAAAGAGCAAGGGGGTTATGCTGACCCACAGAAACCTTGCGGAGAACGCCACTGCGCAGGATATGGGGTATGAGCCGGGAATGGTCATTATGACCGTGCTGCCAATTCACCATGCGTATTGCCTGAGTATGGATATCCTTAAAGGGACTTCTATAGGTGTTGTGATCTGTATTAACGATTCCCTGCTGTGGGTTGCAAAAAATATCAAGCTTTTTGAGCCGAATATGATACTGATGGTGCCTCTGATGGTGGAGACTCTTGCAAAGAAGCTGGAAGAGGCTGCATTTATCCCGGCTCCGCTCATCAAGGCAAAGGTATTTGGAAAGCAGTTCCATACGGTATGCAGCGGAGGCGCTTATCTGAATCCGGCCTATATCGACCTGTTTAAAAAATACGGCATCACGATTCTCCAGGGGTATGGCATGACGGAGTGTGCTCCGGTCATCAGCACTAACTGCAACAGCGCGAAGAAAGACGGCTCCATCGGGAAATGCATGCCAAACTGCGAAGCGAAGATCGTGGACGAGGAAATCTGGGTCAGAGGAACCAGCGTCATGCAGGGATATTATAAAATGCCTGAGGAAACGGCAGAGACTCTGGAGGACGGATGGCTGAAAACAGGCGACCTGGGATATATTGATGAGGATGGTTTCCTGTTCCTGACCGGACGAAAGAAAAACCTGATCATTACGCGGAACGGCGAGAACGTATCTCCGGAAGAGATTGAGAACAAGCTGGGTGCAGACCGTCTGGTACAGGAAGTGCTTGTGCGGGACAGCGAAGGCGTGATCGAGGCTGAGATATTCCCGGATCTGGAATATGCATCGAAGAAGCGGATGAAAGATCTGGAGGGAGAGCTTCAGAAGATCATTGATGAGTATAATAAGACGGCTCCGCTCTATAAGCGGGTATTTAAGCTGAAAGTGCGTGACGTGGAGTTTGAAAAGAATACCACGAAGAAGATCAAAAGATTTTAATGAAGTGATGAAAGAGTATGGCAAAGCGCTGTGCGGCGTATGAGGTAGATGTCGCAATGCGACCGCCGCAGGCGCGAGTTTCGCAAGCGAAACTCTTTGTTCAGGTCGTATCAGAGATCCCAAACGGGCGGGAATCACAAAAGTCCAGAAACCTGAATATTCTGTTAAAAAGGTCTTTTTTATGAAGTGGGTAAAAAATGCCGTTGGATATTGGTGTGAAGATATTCTGGACAGAAAATATCTTGGTCAGAAGATCGGAGTTTCGGTCCTGGATACGGGGATGATACCGCACCCTGATCTTGCCGGGCGTATCATGGGATTTGACGATTTTGTGAACAGGCGGAAACGGATCTACGACGACAGCGGACACGGGACGCATGTGGCAGGGATACTGGCCGGGAGCGGAAAGCTGTCAAACGGCGTTTATGCCGGAATCGCGCCGGAGGCCTCTCTTTTGGCTGCAAAGGTGCTGGATGATTCGGGAAATGGAATGGTGGAATATGTGATGGCCGGAATCCGATGGGTTTTGGCAGAACAGAAGAAAAAGAATATCCGGATCGTCAATATATCCGTGGGAACCCAGCCGGGGCTTGACAAGGCGGAGGAGGAGCGGCTCCTGGAAGGTGTGGAGGAACTCTGGGACGCCGGTCTGGTGGTGGTCGTATCGGCAGGAAATTACGGACCGGAGCCGGGAACCGTTGCAGTGCCCGGAAGCAGCAGAAAGGTGATCACAGTGGGAGCCGTGGATATTGCAGGCAGAACGGGGGGAGCGGGCAGGGAAAAGTGGGACTATTCCGGCAGAGGGCCTACGGAGGACTGTATCATGAAGCCGGATTTGGTGGCACCGGGGACCTTTATTACAAGCTGTAATGCAGATTACCGGTATCGGTTCCGGAAGCCCTATACGGTCAAGAGCGGAACCTCTATGGCCACGCCGGTGGTGTCCGGGGCTATTGCCTGCCTGCTGTCAAAATATCCGGATATGAGCAATGTGGAAGTAAAACTGAAGCTGCGGGCAAGCTGTATACCTTCAGAACAGACACAGGGGTGGGGAATGCTGCATGTGGGAAGACTGCTTTCGGCGGGGATTTAAACTTTGTGTTTGAACGGATTTGCTGCTGTGACCGTGCAGCGCAGTGTAAGGTCACAGCAAGTTACTGTTCACGCGGTGGCTTGCACTTGCTGCACGGCATCTGTCCAATACAGTGATGGGGCGGGTATCCAGCCCGTCTACATTCCGTTCAGGAACGGATTTTTCTATGTCAATCTTAATTACCGGGTAGAAATATCCGCCGATTCGTGATAAAATATGTGAGGTTAGTAATGCCAGGACGTTTTAGACATTGATTAAGGATTCGACACAAAATAATTTAACCTTGCCGGACGAATGAGGGCAGGTTTTGGTTTTATTATTTTGAGGCGTTTTCTGAGAAAATAGGTATGAGGAGGTACAAACAAATGGCATGGTATGATGAGGCTGTATTTTATCACATTTATCCATTGGGGCTGACCGGTGCGCCCAAGGAGAATCCGTATGGGGAGCCGGAGCATCGTCTGAACACACTGCTTCCCTGGATCGCACACATCAGGGAGATCGGATGCAATGCACTGTATATTGGCCCGCTTTTTGAGTCGGTCGGACATGGGTATGAGACTACGGATTATAAAAAGCTGGACAGCCGTCTTGGGACAAACGAAGATCTGGCCGGTTTTGTGGCAGAATGCCATAAGCAGGGGATCAAGGTGATATTGGACGGTGTATTTAACCATACCGGACGAGATTTTTTTGCATTCCAGGACATCAAGAAGAACCGGGAAAATTCTGCATATAAGGACTGGTACTGCAATGTAAATTTCTGGGGGAATAATTCCTTCAACGATGGTTTTTCTTATGAGAACTGGGGCGGTTATGACCTGCTTGTCAAGCTGAACCAGCATAACCCTGCGGTGAAGGATTATATCTGTGATGTGATCCGATTCTGGGTCAGCGAATTTGATATTGACGGCATCCGCCTGGATGCGGCGGATGTGCTGGACTTTAACTATATGCAGGCGCTCCGTCATACGGCCAATGAAGTGAAGCCGGATTTCTGGCTGATGGGCGAGGTGATCCACGGCGATTATACCCGCTGGGTCAATGAAGGGACTCTGCATTCCGTGACCAATTATAATCTGCACAAGGCGCTTTATTCGGGGCATAACGAGCACAATTATTTTGAGATCGCACACACGGTAAAACGTCTTTACGGCATGGGAGGAAACCGTCCGGACGGATTGAAGCTCTACAATTTTGTGGATAATCATGACGTGGAGAGGATTTATACAAGGCTGAACAACAAGGCGCATTTTACACCGGTCCATATCCTGCTCTATACACTGCCGGGAGTTCCGTCTGTATATTATGGTTCCGAATTTGGAATCGAGGGAAGAAAAGAAAGATTTTCAGACGATTCCCTGCGCCCTGCGCTGGATTTGTCTGACTATGCAGACGCTGCGAAGAATAATTCCTTTACCCGGCTGATCGCTGTGCTTGGGAAGACAAGACAGAATACTCCCGCACTTTCTTACGGAGAGTATAATGAACTGCTGCTGACTAACCGCCAGTATGCATTTTCCAGAAATCATAACGGAAAATCCGTTGTCGTTACGGTCAATAATGATGACAGCGATTACACGATGACGGTTTCAGCAGGAAATGATGCGGAATACATCGGTGCGTTGTCTGGAGAAAAAGTATCGGTAAATGGCGGAAGAATCACGGTGAACGTAAAAGCCAATTCCGGAGAGATCTGGATTCCTGTCACAGGGGACGGGACGGATGCCGCAATTGACGCGGGATTTTCCGGACTGGATGTGAAGGACGCTGCGGCGGAAGTAAAGCAGGCTGAGAAAATGCCTTCGGAAGAGACTGCTGAGAAGAAAGCGGTTCTGGAAACGGCAGAGGAGAAAGCAGCATCAGAGCAGAAGACTGAGAAAAAGACCGTACAGTTGGACGAGCCTGATAAGAAGGATGCAGCAGAAAAGACACCGGAACAGAAAACAGCGGGTCCGGCTTCTGATAAGAAAACGCCGGCAGCGGGCGAAAATGTGTCCGGAGCAGATGCTGCGTATACGGAAGCATTTGAAAAGGGGAAGATCGCAGGACTGCAGGAAGCAATTCTTGCAATCATGGGAAAGAATGGCCCGATCACCGATCAGATGCGTAAAGATGTCATGGACAATGTGTATCATGACTCGTTGATCAACTGGATCAAGAGCTTCCGTTAGGTATGGTACAAAAATCAATCATATGAAGCAAGAAGCCGTTCCTGATGTATTTGGGGACGGCTTTTTTAAGCGGGTATACTAATACCATTAGTTACTCGGTGAATGATGCCATGCTGTACTATCGGAAACAAAAATGTATTTTATGTCCTGAAAACGATACAACAGGTTTCTTTGGTTGCTCTTCTGCTAAAATGGTTTATAATGGATATAATAAAAGCAGTAAATAAATAGCAAAAAGTACAAGATAAAAAGTAAACACGCAATGCCTGAAATAAGCAGGAGGGGATCGGTCATATGATTTTTAAAGGTAAGATTGGAGTATGGTTCTGGCTGCTTTTGATCGGGGGAAATATTGCTCTGATCTGCGGAGGAATCTATGAAAAACTAAATGACGGGGAAATGCTGGACCTGTTCTTTGTTTTTTTTCTTATAAATATCATCTGTGTACCCATGGTGATCAGAAATTATGTGCAGATTGATGGAGAAAAGCTGATCTTTGTGTTGGGATTCTGCAAAGACTATATGAAGATTGAAGACATTACGGAGGTATACAGGACGCATAATCCGATTGCTGCTGGGGCGCTGTCATTGGACCGGGTTGTCATTAAAGCGAAAAGGCAGGAGTGGATGGTCTCTATTCACGGAAAAGAGCAGCTCTTTCATGAATTAAAAGTGAGAAATCCGAAGATTCAGATCCGTAAATCCACAGCATCGGGGAGGGAATGACATGTATCGGATTGCTGTATGTGATGATGATATTCAGATGCGAAGATTCATATGTTCTGCTGTTGAGGAGACCGGGATTGCCTGTACTGTGAAGGAATTTTCAAATGGAGCCGAGCTTCTTCATGACGACAGCATGTATGACATTTTCTTTCTGGATATTGATATGCCTATGGTCAATGGGATTGATGCCGCCAGACAAATCCGCCGGAAGGACCGGAAGGCAAAGATCATCTATGTCACGGGTTATCAGGATTATATGCAGCGTTCCTTTGCGGTCCATCCGTTTTCCTTTCTTGTCAAGCCAGTGAAAAAGGGAACGATCATCAGGCAGCTCCGGGAAGCAGTTTTGTACAGCCGTGAGGAAGAGGGTGCGGTTACACTGCGGCTGGAGACGACCCAGGGGCTGGAGGAGATCGCGGTACCGGATCTCTTTTATCTGGAATACCAGAGCCGTAAGCTTCGCCTTGTGATGAAGCATGGGGAACGGATGATCCGCGGAAAGATCTCGGAGTTTTCGGAAAGGCTGGCGCCTTACGGCTTTGCCTCTCCCCATAAAAGTTTTATTGTGAACCTGTATCATGTGAAGGCGATCCGGGGATATGATATTATGATGATGAACGGGGATCTGGTTCCGCTCTCTCAGAAACGTTCTGCGGAATTTCGCGGTCTGCTGGGAAAATACCAGGCGGACCGATTATGAATGGAGGGCGGAGAAAATGAGCTGGGTAGAATTTGGTATATGGAACGGAATCCTCATGTGCATGGAAACGGTTGTGCTTGCCCTCTGCACCTGGTTTTTCTTGAGAGGTACAGGGCAGGACAGGGATGAAAAAAAGAAACTGCAGTGGGGCGCTGCCGTTCTGTATTGGATGGGGCTTGCGGGAATCACCTTCGGATTTCAGGACAGCAGATCCATTCACTTGATTCTTCTGGCGTATATGGTTTTCATGACAATGCTGACAGGCCGGCAGCTGTACAACCGCAGGCGCATATACCAGTTCTACTATTTTCTGTTTCCTGTGACCATGGCGGCTGTCCGGATCTTTGTCATCTATATGGTGTTTGCCTACATGAGCTCCAGGTGGGGGAGTATGATCTTTGACTACGCTCTGACAAATACCGCGCTGGTGATCAGGCAGTTGACAGAGATCCTCCTGACCGGAGCCTGGGCGGTAGTTCTGAACCGTAAGAAATATGAACATGTGAAAGGGATCCAGTTCGCGGGATTGTTTCTGGCTCCGGCAGTCAGTGTGTTCATCATCTTTTCGCTGATCTATACCGGGGATGTGTTTGTACAGCTGTATGGAGCATTTTTGATTCTCCTGAATATCTTGGCATTGGTCGTTATGAACCTTTATATCTGGTATTTATTCTCTTATCAGTCAAAAAATAAGAAGCTGAGAGCAGAACTGGAGATTCGGAAAAAGCAGAGTGAGATGCTGTATCAGTATTACGAGAAGGTAGAGCAGAGATATCAGTATTCCCGGAAAATGATCCATGATATGAGAAATCATCTCCAGGCAATTGAGGCTCTGCAGGAGCAGGATACAGACAAAGGAAAAGAATATGTAAGAAATATGCGCCAGATGCTGGATGATCTCGGAATCGTAAACTATACGGATAACAGGATGCTCAATATCATATTGAATGATAAGGCGGAAGAAGCCAAAAAGAGCGGGATCGGGATGGAAATCCGGATCGGTGAGATCCGTCTGGAACATATCCGTGATATGGATATGACGACTATATTTGCAAATCTGCTGGATAATGCCCTGGAAGCGGCGGAGCAGGCGGAAGGGAAACGGATGATCCGGGTGCAGGCAGATACATTTCATGATTTTACGGTGGTGAAGATCCGTAATTCGATGCCCTGTGCCGGCGGGGGAACAAAGGCGGCAGCTTCGGCGGAGAAAGTGTGTGCCGCAGCCTGCGGTTTAGAAAAGCCAGATGTCCAGTTCATGAGTTTGGAGGGCGCCGGCCAGAAGGAACCGGGGACAGATGGATTGGAGCAGAAAGAAAAGAGGGGGAGGAAAAGCCATATGGGGATCGGCCTGGAAAATGTACGGCATACCCTGGAGAAATACGAGGGAGGAATGATGACGGAAGTTCTGGGAGGGGAGTTCGTTGTGAGTCTTACCATTCCGGTATAAAAAGAAGAATATGAGATTTTGCGGCAGACTGAAAGGAGGGAGTGTTAACTGTTTGCCTGGTGTTAAACTGGTTATACGATAGGAGAGGATAATCTATGAAAAAGAAAATGATCAGAATGATGACAGGGATGTGTATTCTGGCAGGGCTGCTTTTTGGATGCGCAGGGAGCCAGCGCCTTTCGGACAATTTTGACGAAGCGGAGGTGAAGGAGGCGGCAAAAAATATAATCGAAACCCTGAACAGCGGAGAAGTTGAGGCGCTGGTGGACGAACAGTGGAATGCGGTGATGAAGGGTGCGGTTGATTCAGAAATGCTCGAAGACCAGATTTTGCCGATCGTGGAAGAGCTTGGTGAGTTTGAAGGCTTTGACAAAGAAGCAGTTACCGGAAGTAAAGATCCGGATACGGAGCAGGAATTTGCAGTAGCTGTGATTAAGGCAAAATACGAGAAACGTAAGGCACAGTTTACGATTTCGTTTGATGAAGATATGAAGGTGGCCGGATTTTTTATCAAATAGTCTAAGACATAAAAGAGAGGAGGGGATACTTTGGAAGCTGTTATATGTTCCTGTATTGCAGGAAGTGTCTTTTTCTGGATCATAGCGGCCGTATTTGCGGTTCTGAAAGGAAAGGCCGCAATTTTGATCAGCGGATTTAATACGATGCCGAAAGATCAGAGAGAAAAGTACGACAGACAGCGGATGAGCAGAGATATGCGAAATGCATTTGCTCTGTGGGCAGCTGTGCTTGGTGCAGGGGGTGTGCTGGCGTATCAGTTTTCATCCGCAGGCATCGCGGCTATATCGATCACTGCTGTGTTGATTTTGTTTTTTCGCGAAGTACATCTGGACGAAGAGGAGGCATTTGGAAAATACAAGATGAAATAGGATCAGGTATTTTGATCAGAATGGACATAGAAAAGTGGCTGTGGGCAAAAAGTATTTTCCTACAGCCACTTTTTCAATCCTGCCGCGTATCAGACCGCTGCCATCTTTTTCAACAAAACTTCTATATCAATCGGCTTGGTCAGAAAGTCATTCATCCCACTTTCTAGTGCCAGATCCCGGTCCTCCTGGAAGGTATTGGCCGTACAGGCATAAATCTGAACAGACTGCGCGTCTGTCCGGTCCAGCTTCCGAATCTCAAGGGATGCCTCGCAGCCGTCCATGACGGGCATCTGCATATCCATAAGGATGATCCTAAATTCTCCGATCTCAGATTCCCGGAACAATTCCACCGCCTCCCGGCCGTTTCGCGCATGGGCAGTCTCAAAGCCTTCCATGGACAGAATCTCGATAAGGATCTCCGCATTCAGCTCCACATCCTCGGCTACCAGGATCTTGCACGGTCCGGGTGCCTTTTGCTCACGCAGAGAATCGTCCGCAGTTCCGTTTTCCGCAGCTCCCTTCAGATAATCAGGAACGTCTTTTACAATGACAGAGGGAACCGCTACGGTAAAGGTACTCCCCGCATACAATTCACTTTCAACGGTAATATCGCCGCCCATGGCGTTTGCCAGCAGCTTGCTGATGGGCATGCCCAGTCCGGTTCCGGTGATACCGCTGGTGTTTTGGTTCTGCTCCTGACTGAATGTATCGAAAATCTTACCGATATAGTCTCTGGACATTCCGATTCCCGTATCCTGACAGCGGTAAAAAGTCACGACATGCATATCATCGGTCTTTTCCTGACGGACCGACAGACGTATGGACCTGCCTGCCGGCGTAAACTTGGCGGCATTGCCTACGATATTCATCAGGATCTGTTTGATCCGGGTGTCATCTCCCTCAATGCAGGGCTCGATCACATCTTTTTCTACGATAAACTCCACCCCGCGGCTGCGGATGTTGTCAGCCTGCATGGCTGCAATCTCATCCACCAGAGCATCTACCATCATCGGCTCGTTGATGATATCCACCTTACCGGCCTGGAGTTTTGACATATCCAGAACGTCATTGACCAGGGACAGGAGATACTGCGCCGTACTGTGCGACTTCCGAAGCCATTCCATGATCTGCGGCCGCCGGCTGCTGTCGTCAATATGCATCATGATCAAGTGATTCATACCGATCAGGCCGTTCAGCGGAGTACGGATTTCATGGCTCATATTGGAAAGGAACTCTTTTTGGGATTTTTCCTTTTCTGAAGCACGGATTGTCTTTATCTGATAACGCATCACGATCAGAAGCATACTGAGTATCGTCAGGATACTGATGATCAGCATGATCATGCTCATAGTAAAAAATGTCCGGGTCTGTTCCCGAAATACGGCTTCGTTGACAGACATGATAAAATACAGCCGGATTTTTTCATCGAATGGGATAAAATAAAACAGTTCTTTGTATTTTTCTCCAATATGGGAGTGATAAAAGGCAAAGGTCTCATGGGCCGCAAATTTTTGGGCAACCTCTTCATTTGTCAGCTCGGAATCCCTGGATTCAGACAAATGCATAAACAGGTTATTCTGTTCATTCTGGTATACTTTTTTATTTATATCTACGATATAGTTCCCCTCCATATCGATCAGAGCGCTGTGGCCGCGGTTTTCACCGTTTTTGGTGAAACAGTCGATCACCATTTTATCCTGGATGGATGAGATATCGTTCATTCCGACCATGGCGTACATCCGGATGCCGTCCACCTGAAAATCATCCAGACGGATCCCATAGAGTATGCTTTCCCGGATGGAATCCCCGCTTTCGTTTTCCTCATCAAGCCGGGTCACAAAGCGGTCGTTGTCGTTTGCAAAATAGGTCATAAAATTTGGATATTTTGTCATGGCTTCCGGAGGAAAGATTTCATATCCGTCCGTGTAGACCGTTCCGTCTTCTGCTACCAGGCAGAGCCGCGTAAAGTCGCCCACAGTGCATTCCAGATCCAGATGTTCCTGTATTTCCGCGGTGGTTCTGCAGTCGTACCTGGCAAAACGCTCCTGAATCTCATAGAGATCTGTCCAGCAGATCTCTATATATGCCTGGATCGTAGATTTATCATGCTCCGCAATCTCACTGATTTCACTGATAATATTATCTGAGATTGTCTGATCCAGCTGTCTGATATAAAAAAGTGTGATTACAGAGACGATCGCCAGTGTGGAAATCACCAGCACCGTATAAAAAGTCTTTTGTTTTCTTTTCATAGTTATTTCCCCCCTGCGTCTCATCTACATGGAATTTTGACAGGAATTGCCGGGTGGTTAAAATTAATTTTAATCCGACAACATTATAATCATATCTCATTTTATGAAAAAAATCTATACTTACTTGCAGGAATGGAGCAAAGAATACCTTGCATAATAAAAGGGGAGAGTCTATAATAAATAAGCAGAAAAATTGCCAGGACAGTTTTTCTGGAGCAGCGACGTATCTGCAGACGGGCGGATACGTATATTTTAGAGATAAGAGGTACATGCGATGATAAGAATCGGTATTTTAGGGTATGGCAATCTGGGCAGAGGCGTGGAATGCGCCGTTAGGCAGAATCCGGATATGGAACTGGCGGCAGTCTTTACCCGCAGGAATCCGGCAGATGTGAAGATTCTGACAGAAGGAGCGTGTGTGTGCGGCATATCCGAAGCGCCGGACTGGAAGGACATGATCGATGTAATGATCCTGTGCGGCGGGAGCGCGACGGATCTTCCCGAACAGACTCCGGTCTATGCAGAGTTGTTCCATGTGGTAGACAGCTTCGATACACATGCAAGGATTCCGGAGCATTTTGCAAGGGTGGACGAAGCGGCGAAAAAAGGCGGAAAGGTGGGAATCATATCCGTGGGCTGGGATCCGGGAATGTTTTCTCTGAACCGCCTGTATGCCGATGCCGTCCTTCCGAACGGTAAGGATTATACGTTCTGGGGAAAGGGTGTCAGTCAGGGGCATTCTGATGCCGTCCGCAGGGTAGCGGGCGTGAAAGATGCCAAACAGTACACGGTTCCGGTAGATGCCGCGCTGGAATCTGTCAGAAAAGGAGAGAATCCGGACTTGTCTACCCGTCAAAAGCACACGAGAGAGTGCTTTGTAGTGCTGGAAGAAGGGGCGGACGCGGCGAAGGTGGAAGAAGAGATCAAAGCCATGCCGAATTATTTTGCGGATTATGACACAACGGTGCATTTTATCAGCCAGGAGGAGCTGGAGAGAGACCACGGCGGGATTCCTCACGGCGGCTTTGTACTGCGCAGCGGAAGGACCGGCTGGAAGGAGGAGAACAGGCATCTGATCGAATACAGCCTGAAGCTGGATTCTAATCCGGAATTTACGGCCAGTGTCCTTGCGGCATATGCCAGGGCTGCATACCGGCTCGGCTCGGAAGGAGCGAGCGGCTGTAAGACCGTATTTGACATTGCGCCGGCGTATCTGAGTCCCAAGGACGGGGCAAAATTGCGGGCAGATCTTTTGTAGTAAAGGTCATTTGCGGGGGAATACATGACTTATAAGAGTATAAAAGGAGGAATCGAAAAATGACGATCGAGCGTGTAGAGAATATGGCCGGAGGAGAAGGTCATGTGATCATTAAAAAGCTTCTGGGTGAAAAGGAACTGAACGGGAAATGCAGGCTTTATGCGGAGGTGACTCTGGAAAAGGGCTGTTCTTTGGGATATCATGTGCACCATAACGAAAGCGAGACTTACTATATTCTTTCGGGAGAAGGAGAGTATGATGATAACGGAAGTACGCGTCCGGTAAAAGCAGGAGACGTGACGTTTACGCCGGATGGCTGCGGACACGGACTGAAAAATACGGGGCTGGAAGACCTGGTATTCATGGCCCTGATCATCCTGGATTAAAGATGCTGTTTGAGCTTGTGTGAAAATTCATTCTCACAATCGCAGCCGCAGCCGCGCTCCGGCACGAGTGTGCGTCAAGACGCACACTTTTTTATGTAATAAATGACCGCCTGGCCGTTTCGACCGACTGCCGAAATGGCAGGGCAGAGGGGGCGGTGATAGATTACAGGCTGTATTTTCGAAACAGGCAGGAGATCACGCCTGCGGCACACAGGCCGAACAGGATGTTGTGCATGGAACCGAACACATCCAGCGCCCCCCGGATTCCCTGGAGAGATTCGAACTGATCGGGAATCCAGTTATTGACCAGGAAAGCGCCGTAGGAGCAGATGTAAATAAAAAAGAATGAGAACATCCCCCTGCCCACATCTTCTTTGTAATATCCTGCCCCGTCATACACACGCACCCTTGTCATGGCCCAGAGCGCGGAGAACAGTTCGAATATGATAAAGAATGCGGCCACGGCAAAATAGGATGCCAGGACCAGGGTATAATTCTGGGAGACGACCGCATTTTCAATATCGCCGTAGGGCGCGCTTCCCCGGAGAAAATTGTAGGCCATAAATCCGGTGATGGCCAAAATCAGGATTACGGACAGGTTCCGGAAGATCGTCTGGGAGATCCGGTATACGGTCCTCCCGCCTTTTTGAATCGGGGCGGCGATCGGTGTCTGTCCGTTCCTCCTCCGTCTGGCATGGACTGGAGGTATGGGATCCCGGTAATCACTTCGGTTTTTGCGCCTCCGGCCATTTCCGGGTCTGTCATAGTCATCAGCTTCATAATCATCATACTCGTCATAATAACCGTCATAGCCGTCATCCGGATCCTCGATGGACAGGTCGTAACGGCTGCTGCCCCGTAAGCGGGGCATTGGCTGCGTCGCCGTCCCGGTCCCTGCGCCGCTGCGGGCGGCATCATCACTCTCCGGATCCACTTTATATTTAGAGGAAATATCTTCTTCATAAGTTACTTCAAAATCGTCACTGAACTCATAAGAGCTTTTAGAGGGTTTACGCATAATGACTCCTTTCATCATTTCTGGAAATCCATTTCAGGATGAAACATATCTTATCACAAAGCAGATGGATTTTCCAACGTTTTTTATTTTAAATCTTATTTCTGGCAAAATCAACGTTAATGTTTTCGTCAGCAAAGTTTTGAAACAGTTCCTTCATGAAGCATTGACCTGAGACTCTGATAGACGTATAATAATAGCGCACGATGTAACGTCCGGCAGGGAGCAGATCTGCCTTCCTGTTCGCAGCAGTTACGCAAAAAAACAGAAAAGGAGTGGAATTATGGCAATTTTAGTAGCAGGAGGAGCAGGATACATCGGAAGTCATACCTGCGTAGAGCTTTTGAACAGAGGTTATGAAGTTGTAGTCATTGACAATCTTTACAATTCCAGCGAAGTTGCTCTGGAGCGTGTAGAGGAGATCACAGGAAAGTCATTGAAATTCTACAAAGGTGATATATTGAGCCGGGAAGACCTGGAGAAGATTTTTGAAAACGAAGAGATCGAGGCTGTGATCAATTTTGCAGGACTCAAGGCGGTCGGAGAATCCGTGGCCAAGCCGTGGGAATATTATCATAACAACATCAGCGGTACGTTGATCCTGTGCGATGTGATGCGAAAGCATGGCTGCAAGAACATGATCTTTAGTTCTTCCGCTACCGTATACGGAGATCCGGCGGAAATCCCGATCACGGAGAAATGTCCGAAGGGACAGATCACCAATCCATACGGACAGACGAAGGGAATGCTGGAGCAGATCCTGACAGACCTGCATGTAGGGGATCCGGAATGGAACGTAATGCTGCTTCGTTACTTCAATCCGATCGGGGCTCATGAGTCCGGAAGGATTGGGGAAGATCCGAAAGGAATCCCAAACAATCTGGTTCCTTACATTGCTCAGGTTGCAGTTGGCAAGCTGAAATGTCTGGGAGTCTTCGGGGACGACTATGAGACACATGACGGTACAGGAGTCCGCGACTACATCCATGTAGTAGACCTGGCAATCGGCCATGTAAAGGCAATTGAGAAAATGCGGACAGAGGAAGGCAAGGGCGTCCATATCTACAATCTTGGGACAGGCGTAGGCTACAGCGTACTGGATGTAGTGAAGGCATACGAAAAGGCATGCGGCAAGGAGATTCCCTATGAGATCAAACCGCGCCGGGCAGGAGATATTGCGATGTGCTACTGCGATGCGGCGAAGGCAAAGGAAGAGCTGGGCTGGGTTGCAGAACGCGGCGTAGAAGAGATGTGTGCAGATTCCTGGAGATGGCAGTCCAATAATCCGGACGGCTACAGAAGCTGACAGAGGAAATCTTACGACGTTACAGTTCACGGCCGCGAACTGTAACGCATCCAGCCCATTGAAAAGTCGCCTGACGGCGAGGGG
>OFFP01000945.1_pt1 | contig 21566 bp, 17 predicted proteins | sample 1521431 | NCBI WGS metagenome assembly OFFP01 (sample SAMEA3504104, study PRJEB24116) | mouse gut metagenome | biome: mouse gut; feature: mouse-associated habitat; material: faeces | place: Denmark | collected 2011
GTAAGGCACAGGACTTTGACTCCTGCATTCGTTGGTTCGAATCCAACTAGCCCAGTTTTATTATGGGTGTGTAGCTCAGTTGGTAGAGCACTTGACTTTTAATCAAGTTGTCCCGGGTTCGAACCCCGGCACGCTCAGTAGGAAGAATCCCCGCATACCTTGTTGAATATACAGGTGTTGAGGGGATTTTTGCGAAAGACAAGTGAAAACTTGTGAGATCATGCGGATGTGGCGGAATTGGCAGACGCGCCAGACTTAGGATCTGGTGGGCTTCCCGTGCAGGTTCAAGTCCTGTCATCCGCACCAGATAATGATGATCCGAACCCGGTTCCGATCGGGGACGGCTTCGGATTTTTAGTATATCTTTTTATAAAAAACAAAAGCGGCGATATCGTAAGTGATACCGCCGCTTTTGTCATCAAGGTGCAGCCCAACAATGAACTGCTTTATGTCTACACGAAAAAAATGATGGGACAGGCAGACATACAAAAGTGAGGTGATCCAGATTTATGAAAAAAGAAACTATCTTGCTTGTTGATGACGAAAAAGAAATCGTTGATCTGCTTGGAGTATATTTGAGCAATGATGGTTATTCTGTGTGTAAATGTTATAACGGCAAAGACGCTATGACATGTATTGAGAACTCAGATATTGATTTAGCGATACTTGATGTTATGCTGCCGGATATTGATGGATTTCGGCTTTGTCAAAAAATCCGGGAAAAGTTTTTCTTCCCCATTATCATGCTCACCGCAAAGATTGAGGACAGCGATAAGATTATGGGACTTACGATCGGCGCAGACGATTATATAACGAAACCGTTTAATCCTTTAGAGGTTGTGGCAAGAGTAAAAACACAGTTAAGGCGTTATCAGAATTATAACAATCCGAATCTTAGCCAGCCTGAAGAAAAAGACGAGTATGACATCAGAGGATTGCTGATAAACAGAGCCAGCCATAAGTGCTATTTGTATGGAAAAGAAATATCGTTGACTCCATTAGAGTTTTCGATCCTGTGGTATCTATGCGATCATCAGGGCAAGGTTGTTGATTCAGAGGAATTATTTGAAGCTGTATGGAAAGAAAAGTATCTTCGCAACAGCAACAATACGGTAATGGCACATATTGGGCGGCTTCGAGAAAAGTTGAATGAACCTCCAAAGAATCCGAAGTTTATTAAAACCGTTTGGGGGGTAGGTTATGAGATCGAATAAAAAGGGTATGTGATTCAATGTGCGGTCTGCTCTGTGCTTATTTTAGGAGGTACCTTTCTTTTGGGAATTATGGCAGAGGAAATTCTCCGTAAGAACGTTTTGCACTATTACCTGTATTACAGACGAAACAGAGGCGTCCGGGATTTTGCTTTCTTTTTATGCGAAAAAGTGGTATAATTACATCCGTACACTGTGTTTTGCATGAGGATGAGGCTATGAGTGAAAAAAAAGAAAAAGAAAAGATAAAGTTAAAAGGACAGCTGAAGCTTTATATTCAATGGCCGACTATTGTAGCGATACTGTTGGTGGCGATGAATGTCTGGGTCTATATCATAGACAGAAGAGCAGGGACTCTGATGTTTATCTTTGTGACAGTTTATATCATCATGGCGGGCTGGCTGTATCTGCGCAGTAAATCAGTGATATTAAAGGATCTGGTTGAATTCGCGGCTCAGTACGGGATCGTTCAGAATACATTGCTGAAAGAACTGACTGTGCCGTATGCGATCTTTCTGAATGACGGGAAGACGATCTGGATGAACGATCTGTTCGTGGAGATCCTGGGCGGGAAGCCAAGAAGGGACGTTCCGATCAGCAAATATATCCCGGAGCTTAATCACAGTATATTTCCTAAAGAAGTAGATGATACGGTGGAAATGGACGTATACTACAAAGATAAGGAATATAAGGCGGAATTACGCCGGATCTCTGTGGAGGGCTTTAACGATACGGGGCTGCTGCTTCAGATGCCGGCGGAGAAGGAGTACTTTATCGCGGTACACCTGCAGGATGTGACGGAGCTTAACCAGTACATCAAGGCGAATGAAGAACAGCGGCTGATCGCGGGGCTTATCTATATAGATAACTATGACGAGGTGATAGATAGTGTAGAAGAAGTGCGCCAGTCTCTGTTCCTGGCTCTGGTAGACCGGAAGATCAACCAGTATATTGCGAAAGTGGACGGTATCATCAAGAAGATGGAGACGGATAAGTACTTTGTGGTACTCCAGAAGCAATATTTTAAGCAGTTAGAAGCAGATAAGTTCTCGCTGCTTGAGGATGTCAAGTCCGTCAACATCGGAAACGGGATTCCTGCTACTTTAAGTATCGGTCTGGGACTTAGCTGTGATTCCTATTCTCAGAGTTATAACTTTGCGCGGGTGGCGATCGACCTTGCCCTTGCGCGGGGCGGCGACCAGGCGGTGATCAAGGTAGGTTCCGCCATTACATATTACGGCGGTAAAAGGGAGCAGACCTCGAAGAATACCAGAGTGAAGGCGAGGGTAAAGGCAGAAGCGTTCCGGGAATTCATCACATTGAAGGATGAGATCTTTGTCATGGGACATAAGCTGACGGACGCGGATGCGTTCGGAGCGGCGATCGGGATCTGCCGGGCAGTTGCTGCGATGGAGAAGAAAGCGTACATCGTGATCAACGAGGTGTCGGCGTCGCTTCGTCCTATGTATGAGTGCTTTGTGCGGGATTCTGCTTATTCGGATAATATGTTCCTGACATCCAGGCAGGCGATCGAGATGGCGAATGAGGATTCGATGGTGGTGGTTGTGGATACGAACCGGCCGCAGATGACGGAATGCCAGGAATTGCTGTCGAAGACGAAGACCATTGTCGTGCTTGACCACCACCGGCAGAGCAGTGATAACATTGAGAATGCGCTGCTGTCGTATATTGAGCCCTATGCATCTTCGGCGTGTGAGATGGTAGCGGAGGTGCTGCAGTATATTGTGGACGATATTAAGATACCCCGGATCGAGGCAAGCAGCATGTATGCGGGCATTATGATCGACACGAATAACTTTGTCAACCATACGGGCGTGCGGACCTTTGAAGCGGCGGCATTTCTGCGCAGATGCGGGGCGGATATCACGATGATCCGTAAGCTGTTCCGCGACGATATCGGCGCTTACCGTGCCAAAGCGGAGATCATCAGCAGCGCGGAGGTGTATTATGACAAATTCGCCATTGCAAAGGGCACGAATCTGAATATCGAGAGCCCGACGATCGTGGGAGCGCAGGCGGCAAATGAATTGCTGGATATCAATAATATAAAGGCTTCTTTTGTACTCACGGAGTATAACGGCAGGATCTATATCAGCGCCAGGTCAATAGATGAAGTGAACGTACAGGTCATCATGGAACGTCTTGGCGGCGGCGGGCATCTGAACGCTTCGGGCGCGCAGTTTGACCACACGGATATGAAGAAAGGGATCGAAAGCCTTAAGAAAGTGATCGACGATATGATAGAAGGAGGAGACATTTAAGATGAAAGTGATATTGACGGAGGATGTAAAGTCCCTTGGGAAAAAGGGAGAGATCGTAGAGGTAAGCGACGGGTATGCAAGGAATTTTATTCTGAAAAAGAAAAAGGGCGTGGAAGCCAACGGCAAGAACCTGAACGACCTGAAGCTTAAGAAAGCGAATGAAGATAAGCTTGCACAGGAGCAGTATGAGGCTGCGAAGGAACTTGGAAAGCAGGTCGAAGCAGGCGAGGTCAGGATGACGATCAAGACGGGAGAGGGCGGCAAGGCGTTTGGTTCGATCGCGTCGAAAGAGATAGCCGCAGAGGTAAAGGAACAGATGGGGCTTGATATGGACAAGAAGAAGATCCAGCTGAAAGAGACGATCAAGACGGTCGGAACCCATGAAGTTCCGGTAAGGCTGCACCCGAAGGTCACCGTGACGCTGAAGGTGATCGTAACAGAAGAGTCTTAGGGGGAATCAGACATGGAAGAGGCGCTCATCAAGAGAGTAATGCCTCATAGCATAGAGGCGGAACAATCCGTGGTCGGAGCGATGCTGATGGATCGGGACGCGATCATGACGGCGTCGGAGATCATCAGCGGAGAGGATTTCTATCAGAGTGCATATGGAGTGATCTTTGACACTATGGTGGAGATGTTCAATGAAGGAAAACCGGTAGACCTGGTGATGCTGCAGGACAGATTAAGGGAGAAAGCGGTTCCGGAGGAAGTCGCAGGGCTTGAGTTTGTCAGAGAACTGGTGACATCGGCGCTGACGTCGGCGAATGTAAAGTATTATGCGCAGATCGTCGCGGATAAATCCCTGCTGCGCAGGCTGATCCGGCTGAATGAAGAGATCGCGAATACTTGTTATGCCGGAAATGAACCGTTGGAGGGAATACTGGAGAAGACGGAGAAGTCTGTATTCGAACTGTTGGAGAGGCGGAGCGCGGGAGAATTCGTGCCGATCAGGCAAGTAGTGCTGAATGCGCTTGAACGGATCGAGAAAGCGTCCAAGAGCAAAGGGACGGTTACGGGGATTCCCACAGGGTTCATTGATCTTGACTACAAGCTTTCGGGGCTGCAGCCTTCGGATCTGGTGCTGATAGCCGCAAGGCCTTCCATGGGAAAGACAGCGTTCGTCCTGAATATTGCGCAGTATATTGCGTTCAAGAAGGAGAAGGGAGTCGCGGTATTCAGCCTTGAGATGTCCAAAGAGCAGCTGGTGAACCGTCTGTTCTCGCTGGAGTCCCAGGTAGACGCACAGGCGATCCGGACGGGGAATATGAAGGATTCGGATTGGGAGAAGCTGATCGAAGGAGCCGGCATCATCGGAAGCTCGCGGCTGATCATTGACGATACTCCGGGTATCTCCATATCGGAGCTGCGCTCTAAGTGCAGGAAATATAAGTTGGAACATGGGTTGGATATCGTCATCATCGACTACCTGCAGCTGATGACAGGAAGCGTCGGCAGAAGTTCCGAATCCAGACAGCAGGAGATCTCTGAGATATCCCGGTCCTTGAAGGGGCTTGCAAGAGAGCTGAATGTGCCGGTGATTGCATTGTCACAGCTAAGCCGTGCGGTAGAAAGCCGTCCGGATAAGCGGCCGATGCTCTCAGACCTGCGTGAGTCCGGGGCGATCGAGCAGGATGCGGATGTTGTCATGTTCATATACCGTGATGAATATTATAATAAAGACTCCGAGTTTAAGAAGCAGGCGGAGATCATCATCGCAAAACAAAGAAACGGTCCTGTGGGGACCGTTAATCTGGCCTGGTTGGGCGAATACACGAAGTTCGCAAACCTAAGCAGGCAGGAATAACCTTTTTAATTTTTCGACAGGACCAGCTTCTGCCGCGCTTTTCCGATAGGATTGCTGTTGGCGGATGAGCTGGTCTAATTTCTTGAATTCTTCTTCCTGCCGGCGTTCTTTGGCGTCTAGAAGGAAGGACATCTCTTTGGTGAACATAGAGAGCAGGACGGCGTTATTGTTCTCAAGCATCCGCTTCATATGTAACTGGTCTCGCGTCCTTCGGATATCAGGGATCAGCGCTTTCAGTTCGCAGAAAGGCACGCCTTGTTCGTACAGCTCTTTGATGCAGTTGAAAAGCCTGACATCATCTTTTGTTTCTTCCCTTAATTGTTCTAAAGCGTTGTTGTTCATATTATGATACCCCCTTATTAAGAAATGGATAACGTCTTGTCCAACGTTATATGGGTATCATAGCATGGGAAATCTGCGAAACAAGTCAAAAGAAGTCAGCAGGATAAAATAAAAAGAGGTTGCTACAACCCCTTTTTAAATAAATCATAAGTCATATTAGCCCTGGGAAATTGCTCCTGTAGGACACTGAGCAGCGCAAGCTCCACAATCAACACAAGCGTCAGCATCGATCTCAAAATGATCTGCGCCCTGAGAGATAGCTCCAACCGGACATTCAGCTTCGCAAGCGCCGCAGCTTACACATTCATCACTAATTACGTGTGCCATGGTATGTACCCTCCTTTTTTTATAGTAGACAGAAGTTAAATTTTGTCTATCAATATCATAATACAAAAGCGGGAAATATACAAGAGAAGATTACAGTTAGTAAAAAATTAAGAATTTTTTATTACACATCTTCATGGATTTGGTGTATAGTGGTGTTTGTTGGTGGAATACCGGTACATGATGTGACAGGTCAACAGACATTGTAGAAACTGTGGATGACAGGGAGAGAAAGTATGATGAAGAAGATGTATAATGTCATAGCGGCCACGGTATGTGCAGCGATGTGTGTATGCGCATGTTCATCCGGGCGCGATGCAGACGGCGGGAAAGAACCGGCGAAAACACAGGAAGTAAATAAGAAAAAGGAAAAGGCATATCAGAAGAAGCTGGATATGATAACACCGTCCGCGTATGATAATGTGATGGGGTTAGATCTTGAGAAAGGAACCACGCTGTCTGTGATCGGCAAGGCGAAGGACGTTCCTTACTGGGATGAAGTAAAGAAAGGCGCCGAGCAGGCGGTGGAGGATATGAATAAGAACCTGGGATACGAAGGGAAAGCCCGTATCAAGCTGACCTACAGCGCGCCCGCGGCGGCGGATAATGTGGACGAGCAGGTGAATATCCTGGACGAAGAGCTTGCAAGATATCCGGAGGCGATGGCGATCGCGATCGCAGACACGAAGGCATGCGAGGTCCAGTTCGACCTTGCTGCGGAAAGCGATATCCCGGTCGTGGCATTCGATTCGGGGAGCGATTATCAGGGGCTGATGGCGAGCGTATCGACGGACAATAAGGCGTCTGCGAGGGAGGCGGCGCAGCGGCTTGCCGACCTCATGGATGAAAAAGGGGAAGTGATCCTCTTTGTCCATGATTCGAAATCAGAATCGGCGATGGATCGGGAGAGTTCTTTTAAAGAAGAACTGGAGAATAACTATCCGGAGATTGCGGTCGCCGAGGTGTATCATCTGGATCAGCTGTCTGTTATGCAGGAACGGATCGCGGCAGAGCGTAACGGAATACCCTGGCAGGAAGGAAGCGAGGACGGGACAGCCGAGCCGGAAGGAAGCGAGAATGGAACAACCGGACCGGAAGGCGGAGAGAATGGGACAGCCGAGCCGGAAGGAAGCGGGGACGGGACAGCCGAGCCGGAGGGGAGCGAGAACGGAACGACCGGACCGGAAGGCGGAGAGAATGGGGCAGCCGCGTCGGAAGGAAGCGAGAGCACGGATGTAAGACCGGAGCAGCCGGAAGATCCGGAGCATGAGGAAGTTACGGCGGATATGATATCCGAAGAAGATGTGATGGATTATATTATGGAGAAGCATCCCGATGCGGCGGGGATCTACGCGACGAACGGAGAGGCGGTCAGGCTTGCCCTGGATACGGTTGAGAGAAATGAGAGGAAAGCGCATATCATTGGCTTTGATGGGGATAAAGATGAATTAGAGGCGCTGGAGGAAGGCAGGATAGACGCGCTGCTCCTTCAGAATCCGTTTGGGATGGGATATGCCGCAGTCATAGCGTCCGCGAGGGCAGCGCTTTCTATGGGCAATGAGGCGATCGTGGATACAGGATATACCTGGATCACGAAGAAGAATCTGAAAGAGGAGCATATACAGAAATTGCTGTATTGATTATTCGATACAGCAGACTAAACAGGAAAAGAGACTGTTGTGAAAACAACAGTCTCTTTTCCATGATATGCCATCCCTGTTTGTGGGTGTTCTGATACTGTGATGTCAATATATCTATACTGACGTCGTCAGTGGTATCAGCGTAAAGATTTATCAATCATCAGAATCTTCGCCCTTTTCAGGCGTTGGTTCTGGAAGATACAGATGAACAAGCTCGATCCGGTTCTTATCAAGACGTTCCACAACCATGTGAATACCTTCGTCCGTACAGATGGAATCCCCTGCTTCCGGCAGCCGGTCAAGACGTTCGATGATAAAACCGCCAAGAGAATCGTACTCATCCGAATTCAAGTCAAGTTCCAACCGGTCATTGAGTTCGTCCAGATTGATGGAGCCTTCTACAATATATTCGCGCTCATCGACTTCCTGTATAAAATCTTCCTCATTTTCGTCATATTCGTCATGGATCTCACCGACGATCTCTTCCAGAATATCTTCCAAAGTGATCAGCCCTGCGGTCTCGCCGTATTCATCCAACACAATGGCAATGTTAAAGGACGCCTGGCGCATCTCCACAAGAAGCTCGGAAATACTCTTGTATTCATAGGTAAAATAAGCCTCCCGCAGAAAATCCTGAATATGAAATTCTGTTGTACTGTCATATAACAGCAAGTCTTTCATATTAATAGTACCAACCACATTGTCCGTCGTGTCCTCGAAAATGGGGAGCCGTGTATACTTGTCTTCCCGGAAGATGGCGAGCAGTTCGTCATAGGTACTGTTGACGTCTGCAAATGTCACATGGACACGGGGAACCATGACATCCTTAGCTCTGGCGTCGCCCAGATCGAACACGTTATTGATCATTTCTCTTTCGTCGGATTCAATGACTCCGTCCTCATGGCTGACATCAACGATCGTACGGAGTTCAGTCTCTGTCATGGCTGTGTTCTTCGCGTTAGGATCCACGCGCAGAAGAAAAAGTATGCCGATCGACAGGCCGTTGATCACGAAGATCACAGGCGTCATTAACTTCATGAAGATACTGATCACAGGCGCATACAGTAGGGACATCTTCTCGGAATGTATGGTCGCCATCGTCTTGGGGGTGATCTCCCCGAACAGAAGGATCAGCAGAGTCAGGATACCGCTTGCAAATGCAACCATAGACCCTCCAAAGCTATAGGCAAGCGTGGTGGTCAGGGACGCGGCAGACAGATTGACGATGTTGTTGCCGATCAGTATGGCGCTTAACATCTTGCCGGAATCATCCGTAACGCGGAGAACTGTTTCGGCACGCCTGTTTCCGTCTTCCGCCAGGGTGCGGATCCGAATCTTGTTAACAGTGGTCAATGCCGTCTCAGCAGATGAGAAAAATGCTGATAACAGCAGTAAGATAAACAGAATAATGAGTTGGGTGACGTCACTCGAGTCCAATTGATAAGTTCACTCCTTCTTAAAAATATTTTCCTGAAATTAATATACAGCATTTACGGGCATTTTGCAAGTGTACATTGAATTTCCGGAAAAGGGGTGTTACAATTACTGAAAAAGAATCAGAGGTATTATGAAGGAAAAGGACAGGAATAGAATGGAGAAGAAGATATATCACAAACTGGTACAGATCGTCGGTGAAGAACGGGTAAGGACGGATGAACCGATGAAAAACCATACGACATTTCGGGTGGGAGGACCGGCTGATTTCTTCGTGACGCCGGAGACGTCAGAAGAGGTGAGAGCGGTTATAGACATGTGCAGATCAGAGGAGATCGACTGCCATATTATTGGGAACGGGAGCAATCTTCTGGTCTCTGACCGCGGAGTCAGGGGCGTGGTCGTGCAGATCGCGAAGGCGATGAATAAGATCGAGAGTAACGGCGAGCAGATCCGTGCGCAGGCGGGCGCGCTTCTGTCAGAGGTTGCGGCGCATGCGCTTAAGGACGGGCTTGCCGGGTTCGAATTTGCGGCGGGGATCCCGGGGACGTTAGGGGGCGCATGTGTGATGAATGCCGGCGCCTATGGCGGCGAGATGAAGGATGTGCTTTATGAGGTTACGGTACTGACCCCGCAGGGAGAGTTCCTCGTCCTTAAGGAAGACGAACTGGAATTGGGATACAGAACCAGTGTGATCGCCAGAAAGGGCTATATTGTGCTTGAGGCAGTGATCCGGCTTAAGAAGGGCGATGAGGAAGAGATCCGAAGACAGATGGAGGATCTAAGAGACAGGCGGATCAGCAAGCAGCCGTTGGAATATCCAAGCGCCGGAAGTACGTTCAAGAGGCCGGAGGGATATTTTGCAGGAAAACTGATCCAGGATGCAGGGCTTCGCGGATATACATTTGGCGGGGCGCAGGTATCGGAGAAGCACTGCGGATTTGTGATCAACCGGGGCGATGCGACGGCGGCAGAGGTGGCGGAGCTTATGCGCCGGGTGGCGGATAAAGTAGAAGAGCAATTCAAAGTACGGCTTGAACCGGAAGTAAAGAGACTGGGAGATTTTTAAGATGAGATGTGTGATCGTGACGGGGATGTCGGGAGCCGGAAAGAGTACGGCGCTTAAGATGTTGGAGGATGTAGGGTATTTTTGTGTGGACAATCTGCCCGTGCCGCTGATCCCGAAGATGGCAGATCTGCTCCGGGTGCCGGGAAGCGAGCTTAACAAAGCGGCGCTGGGAGTAGATATACGCAGCGGGGAGAGCCTTGCCGAGATGGCGAAGGTGATGGAAGAGCTGGATGCGGCGGGAATGAAGTATGAGATCCTCTTCCTGGAATCCTCAGACGGAGTGCTGATCAAAAGATATAAAGAAACACGGCGTTTTCACCCATTGGCGGGCAACGACGGGCGTGTAGATGAAGGGATCAGAAAAGAGCGGGAACGTATCGCATTTCTCAGAAAAAAAGCGGATTACCTGATCGATACGAGCCATATGCTTACAAGAGAACTGAAAGCTGAGCTGAATAAGATCTTCGTACGGAATAAAGAGTACAAGAATCTCTATATCTCCGTGCTCTCTTTCGGATTCAAGTATGGGATCCCGGCAGACGCAGATCTTGTATTTGACGTGCGTTTTCTGCCGAACCCCTATTATATAGAAGAATTACGTCCCAAAAGCGGCAATGACCGGGAAGTCAGAGACTATGTCATGAAGAACAGGAAGGCAGAAGAATTCCTGGATAAGATGACGGACCTGGTGGAATTCCTGATCCCGAATTATGTCCAGGAGGGCAAGACGCAGCTTGTGATCGCCATAGGCTGCACCGGCGGGAAGCACCGCTCGGTCACATTGGCGAACGGATTATTTGAAGTTTTAAGCCGGAATGAGAATTATGGGATCCGGATAGAGCACAGGGATATCGGAAAAGATGCCATTACAAAGGCAAGATAGGAGTATATAGATGTCATTTTCGGGCATGATAAAGGAGGAACTGACAGTACAGTGTGCGAAAGCAAGGCACTGCCGGCTCGCAGAACTGTCGGCTCTCATCCGTATGTCGGGGACATTCGGAGAAGATAGAAAAGGTGTGTGCAGTATAAGGTTCCATACGGAAAATTTTACAGTTGCAAGAAAATGCTTTACATTATTGGAAAAAACATTTAATATAGATACATGTATCGCAATCCGTAGGAATATGTCAAAAGGGAGTTGCAGCTATAATATCTATGCCAAAGGGGAAGGCCTGCTGGCAGCGAAGAACGCCATGATCCAGGCGGTCTGCTGTAAGAGGGCGTATATCCGGGGGGCATTTATTGCGGCGGGCTCCATGAGCGATCCGAGTAAATCATATCATTTTGAGATCGTATGCAACACGCATGGAGAAGCAGAATATCTCAGAAGTTTGATGAATGCGTTTGAGCTGGACGCTAAGATCGTTGAGAGGAAGAAAACCTACGTTGTATATCTGAAGGAAGGCTCCCAGATCGTAGATGTTCTGAACATTATGGAAGCACATGTCGGGCTTCTTGAACTTGAGAACGTCAGGATTATGAAGGAAATGCGTAATTCTGTGAACCGCAAGGTGAACTGCGAGACGGCGAACATTAACAAGACGGTGTCTGCGGCTGTCAGGCAGATAGAAGACATCAAGTATATACGCGATACGGTTGGGTTTGACAGGTTGCATCAAGGACTGAGAGACGTCGCCCTTACACGTCTTGCATATCCGGATGCTTCTTTGAAAGAACTGGGGGAACTTCTGGATGCGCCAGTGGGGAAATCTGGAGTGAATCACCGGCTCAGAAGATTGAGTGAGATAGCGGTAAAGTTAAGGGATAGCAAGGAGGATTAATTTTTTATGACTAAGAAACCTGTTACTATTCAAAACAATATGGATATGGAAGCCCGTCCTATTGCCCACCTGGTTCAGGAGGCAAGCCAGTATGCCAGTCAGGTATTTATCGAGATCGATAATAAGAAGATCAATGCAAAGAGTATAATGGGGATGATGAGTCTGAGGCTGCAGAAAGGCGAGAGCGTGACTGTGGTGGCGGATGGACATGATGAGAATGAGGCTGTGGCAGGGATTGAGGATTTTCTGATCGCTGAGAATTGATAATACATGAATCGGGAGGATCCGTTCATGCATCGGTAATCTGACACAGCGAAGCTGTCGCTTGAAAAGAGCCAGGGATATGGGTGAGATTGAGAGGTGCCCGAATAAGTATACATAATCAGTAACTGACAGAGGGCATGTAAGTGCCCTCTGTCGTGTCGTTTACGGGAAAGTGCCGGACGCCGTCCGGTTTTTCGCCGGACAATGTACTGAGACGTGAAAGGGGAAGATGATATGAAGAGAATGTTGTTTATCTATAATCCGCGGGCGGGGAAGGAGCTTTTGAAGGCTCAGTTATCGGATATTATTGATATCTTCGTGAAGGCGGGTTACGAAGTGGTAGTGTATCCTACGCAGTCATACCGGGATGCTTACAAGAAGATCCTGGAATTTGACGCAAGCAGGTATGAGCTGATCGTCTGCAGCGGAGGCGACGGCACCATCGACGAGGTTGTGACGGGTATGATGCACAGGAGCACGAGGATTCCGATCGGCTATATTCCGACTGGCACTACGAATGATTTCGCGAACAGCCTCCATATCCCGAAAGGGCTTCTGAAGGCAGCGGACAATGCGGTGAACGGGGTTGTGTTCCCCTGTGATGTGGGGCAGTTCAACGATGATATCTTCGTATATGTCGCGGCGTTTGGCATATTCACGGATGTTTCTTATGAGACGAAGCAGGAAGTGAAGAATATCCTGGGACATCTCGCATATGTCCTGGAGGGAACGAAGCGGCTGTTCAATGTGCCGTCCTACAGGATCAGGGTGACGCATGACGGAGAAGAGATCGAGGATGAATTTATCTTGGGAATGGTGACGAATTCCCGCTCCGTAGGGGGATTCCGCAACATGATCGGGAAGAATGTGGTGTTTGACGACGGCCTGTTCGAAGTAACGCTGATTCGAAAACCAACGAATCCCATAGCCCTGCAGGAGATCATCGCCGCCCTCCTGATCGAACAGGTGGATACCAAGCATATGTATACGTTTAAGACCGGGGAGATCACCTTCGAGTCTCTGGAAGAGATCCCATGGACGCTGGACGGAGAGTTCGGCGGGGAACATGACGAGGTGGTTATCCGCAACATGAAACAGCAGCTGGAGATCATGGTTCCCGGGGAGCATGTGGAGTCGCTCGCACAACCGCCGGCAGAGCTGCCGGAGAAGGCGCCGGAAAAAGCGGAGAAACCGGAGAAGTTAGCAGATATGATCCGAGGGGTATTGTCTGATAAAAATGCAAAATAAGGGGAACAAAATAAGAAGAAAAAAGAGTTGACATTCAAAGTGAAGAATGCTATAGTATCAATTGACTGCCGTAGACAGCAGGTGCGAAAGCGTAAGTAGACCAACGCCTGCCGAGGAAAGTTAGATTCGATCGTTAGAATTATAACGCCTCTGTGTCTTTGGCACAGAGGCGTTTTTGCTATATTGCAGGATGATCTGTATATTGCAGGTTGCCCTGCAGGCGCTTTCTTTAAGACGCAGTCGGACAAATATATAAGGAGGTGCACCATTCGTGGCAAAAGTTGAATTAAAACAGCCAATCGTACAGGCGATCGCAGACGACGTCAAGGGCGCGGCAAGTGTTGTGCTGGTTGACTACCGCGGACTTACTGTTGCGCAGGATACAGAATTGCGTAAGCAGTTAAGAGAAGCCGGGATCGTCTACAAGGTTTGTAAGAACACAATGATGAAGAGAGCTTTTGAAGGAACAGAGTTCGCAGGGCTTGACGAGCATTTGGAAGGTCCGAGCGCCCTTGCTATTTCAAAAGACGACGCGACAGCTCCGGCAAGAATTCTTTGTAAATTTGCAAAGGATGCAAAGGCTCTTGAGTTAAAAGCAGGTGTGGTAGAAGGCACGGTATATGACAGCGCTGCGTTGACAGAGTTGGCTAAGATCCCGTCAAGAGAAGAACTGCTGTCCAAGCTGCTTGGAAGCCTGCAGTCACCGATCACCAATCTTGCTCGTGTTCTCAATCAGATTGCAGAGCAGGGCGGCGCAGAAGCCTGCGCAGCGAATGCGGCTTCAGAAGCTCCGGCAGAAGAGGCGGCAGAGGCTCCGGCAGCGGAGTAAGACGTCTTATCAGATGTCAGGAAAATCATATCTATCATAAATATAATGGAGGAAAATACAATGGCAAAGTTGACAACAGCTGAATTTATTGATGCGATCAAAGAGTTATCAGTATTAGAGTTGAATGAGTTAGTAAAAGCATGTGAAGAAGAATTTGGTGTATCTGCAGCAGCAGGCGTAGTAGTTGCAGCAGCAGGCGGAGAAGCAGCGGCAGAGGAAGAGAAGGATGAATTCGATGTAGAATTAGTATCTGCCGGATCTTCTAAGGTTAAGGTTATCAAGGTTGTTCGTGAGATTACAGGTCTTGGACTGAAAGAAGCTAAGGCAGTAGTTGACGAAGCTCCGAAGGTAGTTAAGGAAGCTGTTTCCAAGGCAGAGGCTGAGGAGATCAAGGCTAAGCTTGAGGCAGAAGGCGCAGAGGTTAACCTTAAATAAGAAGAATAAGAATGCAAAACCCCGACTGTTGTCGGGGTTTTTGTCATATAAGATTTTATAAAATTCTCATTGACAAGCTTCGGTGTGTTGTGGTATAGTAAAAAATGCACTATTGTGGAAAGTTCTGCCATAATATCGCATGAGAATGGTGGGGATAGCGCTATTTTCAATGTTTTGCAGTATGGAACTGTCTTTGTCAGATAATGTCAGATGGTTTATGTATATAGTCCTGCATGGCCGAATGATTATCCAAAAAATATATGAGGAGTGAAACGTCGATATGGAGAAAAACAGAATTCGTCCCATCAAGAGCGGAAAAAGTTCACGCATGAGTTATTCGAGACAAAAAGAAGTTCTTCAGATGCCTAACTTGATCGAAGTCCAGAAGGATTCTTACCAGTGGTTTCTGGACGAAGGTCTGAATGAAGTGTTTGATGACATTTCCCCGATCACCGATTACAGTGGTCATTTAAGTCTGGAATTTGTTGATTTTACTTTATGCGAGAAAGACGTGAAATACACGATCGAAGAGTGTAAAGAACGTGATGCGACTTACGCGGCGCCACTTAAGGTGAGGGTAAGGCTTCATAACAAAGAAACAGATGAGATCAACGAGCATGAGATATTTATGGGGGACTTGCCGTTGATGACCAATACGGGTACGTTTGTAATTAACGGGGCAGAGCGTGTTATCGTAAGTCAGCTGGTACGTTCACCAGGTATTTACTATGCGATCGCGCATGATAAGTTAGGCAAAAAACTGTATTCTTCCACTGTGATCCCGAACCGCGGCGCGTGGTTAGAGTACGAGACAGACTCCAACGACGTTTTTTATGTACGTGTAGATAGAACCAGAAAGGTACCGATCACTGTGCTGATCCGCGCGCTCGGAATCGGTACGAATCCGGAGATCCTTGAATTATTCGGCGAGGAGCCGAAGATCGTCGCAAGTTTTGAGAAGGACGCCGCGACGAATTATCAGGAAGGCCTCCTGGAATTATATAAGAAGATCAGACCGGGCGAGCCTCTTGCGGTGGACAGCGCGGAGAGCCTGATCATGAGTATGTTCTTCGATCCGAGGCGGTATGACCTGGCGAAAGTGGGAAGATACAAGTTCAATAAGAAGCTATCCTTAAAGAACCGTATCACCGGGCAGGTCCTTGCCGAGAGCGTGGCTAGCCCGATCACAGGCGAAGTGATCGCAGAAGAGGGCGCGAAGGTGACCCGGGAGCTTGCCGATCAGATACAGAATGCGGCGGTTCCGTACGTGTGGATCAGACGTGACGACGAGGAGCGCAATATCAAGGTCATCTCTAATATGATGGTTGATATTACGGCTGTTGTGGATGTTGATCCGAAAGAAGTCGGAGTGACGGAGCAGGTGTATTATCCTGTGCTCGCAGGGCTTCTGGAAGAGACCGGCGGCGATATCGACGAGCTTAAGGATGCGATCCGGCGGGATATCCACGATCTGATACCGAAGCATATTACGAAGGAAGATATCATAGCTTCCATTAATTATAATATCCATCTGGAATATGGGCTTGGAAATGATGACGATATCGATCATCTGGGCAACCGGCGTATCCGTTCTGTGGGTGAATTGCTGCAGAACCAGTACAGGATCGGTCTGTCGAGACTGGAAAGAGTCGTGCGTGAGAGAATGACGACCCAGGATCTGGAGGGGATCTCTCCCCAGTCTCTGATCAATATCAAGCCTGTGACGGCGGCTGTTAAGGAGTTCTTCGGTTCGTCCCAGCTGTCACAGTTCATGGATCAGAATAATCCGTTGGGTGAGCTGACCCATAAGAGACGTCTGTCCGCCCTGGGACCAGGCGGTCTGTCAAGAGACCGTGCGGGATTCGAGGTCCGGGACGTGCATTATTCTCATTATGGAAGGATGTGCCCGATCGAGACTCCTGAAGGTCCGAATATCGGTCTGATCAACTCTCTTGCAACCTATGCAAGGATCAATCAGTATGGTTTCATCGAGGCTCCGTACCGTAAGATCAACCATGATGATCCTGCGAACCCTGTGGTTACGGAAGAAGTTGTATATATGACGGCGGACGAAGAAGATAACTATCATGTGGCGCAGGCGAATGAAGCGCTTGACGATGAAGGACATTTTATCCGTAAGAATGTATCAGGCCGTTACAGGGAAGAGACTCAGGAATATGAGAGACGTATGTTTGATTATATGGACGTATCGCCGAAGATGGTATTCTCCGTGGCGACGGCATTGATCCCGTTCCTTGAGAATGACGACGCGAACCGCGCCCTGATGGGATCGAACATGCAGCGTCAGGCGGTGCCGCTTCTTATGACGGAGGCGCCGGTCGTGGGAACAGGTATGGAAGAAAAGTCGGCGGTGGATTCCGGCGTGTGTATCGTTGCCGAGAAGAGCGGCGTGGTGGAGCGGTCTACGTCTACGGAGATCACGGTCCGCCAGGAAGACGGTAATCTGAAGCGTTACAAGCTGACGAAATTCGTCAGAAGTAACCAGAGTAACTGTTACAATCAGAGGCCGATCGTATTCAAGGGAGATAAAGTACAGGCAGGAGACGTCATTGCAGACGGACCGTCCACGTCTAACGGCGAGATGGCTCTTGGCAAGAATCCGCTGATCGGATTCATGACATGGGAAGGCTATAATTACGAGGACGCCGTACTTTTGAGCGAGAGACTGGTACAGGAGGATGTATATACATCCGTTCATATAGAAGAGTACGAAGCAGAGGCGCGTGATACCAAGCTGGGACCGGAAGAGGTTACCCGTGATATCCCGGGCGTCGGAGACGATGCTCTTAAGAATCTGGACGAGAGGGGTATCATCCGCATCGGCGCCGAAGTGCGCGCCGGGGATATCCTGGTCGGCAAGGTGACTCCGAAGGGAGAGACAGAGCTGACGGCGGAAGAGCGGCTGCTGCGCGCGATCTTTGGCGAGAAAGCGCGTGAAGTCAGAGACACATCCCTGAAAGTACCGCACGGCGAGTACGGTATTGTTGTGGATGCGAAGGTATTTACAAGAGATAACGGAGATGAACTCTCACCGGGAGTCAACCAGGCGGTAAGGATCTATATCGCCCAGAAGAGAAAGATCTCCGTAGGAGATAAGATGGCGGGACGTCACGGTAACAAGGGTGTGGTTTCCCGTGTACTGCCGGTGGAGGATATGCCGTTTCTGCCGAACGGACGCCCGCTTGATATCGTACTGAATCCTCTTGGCGTGCCGTCGCGTATGAATATCGGGCAGGTATTGGAGATCCACCTGTCCCTGGCTGCGAAGGCATTGGGATTCAACATTGCGACGCCGGTATTCGACGGCGCGGATGAGAATGATATTATGGATACTCTTGACCTGGCGAATGATTATGTGAATCTTGAGTGGGAAGAATTCGAAGAGAAGCATAGAGAAGACCTGTTGCCGGAAGTCGTACAGTATCTGTCGGATAACCGGGAGCACCGGAAGCTCTGGAAGGGCGTGCCGATCTCCAGGGACGGCAAAGTGCGGTTAAGAGACGGACGTACCGGAGAATATTTTGACAGTCCGGTTACCATCGGGCACATGCACTATCTGAAGCTGCATCATCTGGTAGACGATAAGATCCATGCGCGTTCCACCGGTCCTTACTCGCTGGTTACACAGCAGCCGTTAGGCGGTAAGGCGCAGTTCGGCGGACAGCGTTTCGGAGAGATGGAGGTATGGGCGTTGGAAGCATACGGCGCGTCTTATACGCTTCAGGAGATCCTTACCGTGAAATCAGACGACGTAGTCGGCCGTGTGAAGACGTATGAAGCGATCATCAAGGGCGAGAACATCCCGGAACCTGCGATTCCGGAGTCCTTCAAGGTGTTGTTGAAGGAGCTGCAGTCTCTTGGGCTTGATATGCGTGTGCTGCGCGACGACAACACGGAGGTCGAGATCATGGAGACGGCGGATCTGGGAGAGACGGATTTCCGTTCACTGATCGAGGGAGACAGGAAGTACGGCCAGGATGATAACTTAGGGGAGCACGGATATACCGAGCAGGAATTCCAGGGAGAAGAACTTATTGATGTGGAAGAGGAGCCGGACGACGACGAGTTCGACGATATGGATCTGGATGATATGGAATATGAACCGGATGATGATTTTGGATATGATGATCTGTCAGATGATGAATAGGAAGGGGTGCCTGTATGCCAGAAAACAATAAGGAACAAGCTTATCAGCCAATGACTTTTGATGCGATCAAGATCGGGTTGGCATCGCCTGATAAGATTCTGGAATGGTCCAGGGGAGAAGTTACGAAACCAGAGACGATCAATTACCGGACACTGAAACCGGAGAAAGACGGATTGTTCTGCGAGAGGATATTCGGACCAAGCAAGGATTGGGAGTGCCACTGTGGTAAATATAAGAAGATCCGTTATAAAGGCGTTGTGTGCGACCGCTGTGGAGTCGAAGTTACGAAGTCCAGCGTGCGCCGCGAGCGTATGGGGCATATCGCCCTTGCCGCGCCTGTATCACACATCTGGTATTTTAAAGGGATTCCAAGCCGGATGGGACTGATCCTGGACCTGTCGCCGAGGACGCTTGAGAAGGTGCTGTATTTCGCGTCTTATATCGTGCTCGACAGAGGGGAGAGCGACCTGCAGTATAAGCAGGTTCTGTCCGAACAGGAATATCAGGAAGCAAGAGAGAGATGGGGAAGCGCCTTCCGTGTAGGGATGGGAGCGGAGTCCATTCAGGAGTTACTTGAGTCCATTGATCTGGAGAAGGATTATCATGAGCTGCAGGAAGGTTTGAAAGGCGCGACAGGACAGAAGCGCGCGCGGATCGTGAAGCGCCTGGAAGTCGTGGAAGCTTTCCGTGAGTCCGGAAATAAGCCGGAGTGGATGATCATGACGGCGATCCCGGTGATCCCGCCGGATCTAAGGCCTATGGTACAGCTGGACGGCGGACGTTTTGCGACGTCTGACTTAAATGACCTGTACCGCAGGATCATTAATAGAAATAACCGTCTGAAACGTCTGCTTGAACTGGGCGCGCCGGACATTATCGTAAGAAATGAGAAGCGGATGCTGCAGGAAGCAGTAGACGCCCTGATCGACAACGGACGCCGCGGACGTCCTGTCACGGGACCTGGTAACAGAGCGCTGAAGTCTCTGTCAGATATGCTGAAAGGTAAGTCAGGACGTTTCCGTCAGAACCTGCTTGGTAAGCGTGTCGACTATTCCGGACGTTCTGTTATCGTAGTAGGGCCGGAGCTTAAGATCTACCAGTGCGGTCTTCCGAAGGAGATGGCGATCGAGCTGTTCAAGCCTTTTGTTATGAAGGAACTGGTGCAGAACGGAACCGCCCATAATATCAAGAATGCGAAGAAGATGGTGGAGAGAGTACAGCCGGAGGTATGGGATGTACTGGAAGATGTGATCAAAGAGCATCCGGTTATGCTGAACCGCGCCCCTACGCTTCACAGGCTTGGTATTCAGGCATTCGAGCCGATCCTGGTAGAAGGTAAGGCGATCAAGCTGCATCCGTTGGTATGTACGGCTTACAATGCCGATTTTGACGGCGACCAGATGGCGGTGCATCTGCCGCTGTCCGTGGAAGCACAGGCGGAATGCCGCTTCCTGCTGCTGTCGCCGAATAACCTGCTGAAACCTTCCGACGGAGGCCCGGTTGCCGTTCCGTCACAGGACATGGTACTGGGGATCTATTATCTGACCCAGGAAAGACCTGGAGCGAAGGGCGAGGGGAAATTCTTTAAGAATGTAAATGAAGCGATCCTTGCTTATGAGAACGATATTATCACACTCCACTCACGCGTCAAAGTCAGAGTGAAAAAGACTCTGGCGGACGGTACGGTGAAGGAGGGGCTCATCGAGTCTACACTGGGAAGATTTCTGTTCAACGAGATCATCCCGCAGGATCTGGGATTCGTAGACCGTGAGGCAGAAGAGAACGAGTTACTGCTTGAGGTGGACTTCCATGTAGGAAAGAAGCAGTTAAAGCAGATCCTCGAGAAAGTTATCAATACCCACGGTTCCACTGCTACGGCAGAGGTTCTCGACGCGGTAAAATCCATCGGGTACAAGTATTCTACCAGAGCGGCGATGACCGTATCTATCTCAGATATGACCGTGCCGCCGCAGAAGCCGGAGATGATCCGTCAGGCGCAGGATACGGTGGATAAGATCACGAAGAACTTCAAACGAGGCCTGATCACGGAGGAAGAGCGTTACAAAGAGGTTGTCGAGACCTGGAAGGCGACTGACGACGCGCTGACAGAAGCGCTGTTGTCCGGACTGGATAAATACAACAATATCTTCATGATGGCGGATTCCGGAGCCCGTGGTTCTGATAAACAGATCAAACAGCTTGCAGGTATGCGAGGGTTGATGGCAGATACGACAGGACGTACCATCGAGCTGCCGATCAAGTCTAATTTCCGTGAAGGCCTGGACGTATTGGAGTATTTCATGTCCGCTCACGGAGCGCGTAAGGGTCTGTCCGATACGGCTCTTCGTACCGCCGATTCCGGATATCTGACCAGACGTCTGGTCGACGTATCGCAGGAATTGATCATCCACGAAGTGGATTGCGCCGAGAAGGGCGAGGAGATCCCGGGCATGTATGTGAAGGCGTTTGTGGACGGCAATGAGGAGATAGAGAGCCTTCAGGAGCGTATCACGGGACGTTACTTGTGCGAGGATATCGTAGATAAGGACGGTAATATCCTGGTAAAAGCAAACCATATGGTTACGCCGAAGCGGGCTGAGATGATCATGAAGAAGGGTGTGGATGAGAACGGAGAGACCTTGAAGATGATCAAGATCCGTACCATCCTTACCTGTAAATCGCATAATGGAGTCTGCGCGAAATGCTACGGCGCCAATATGGCGACCGGCGAG
>OFFP01000946.1_pt1 | contig 21551 bp, 22 predicted proteins | sample 1521431 | NCBI WGS metagenome assembly OFFP01 (sample SAMEA3504104, study PRJEB24116) | mouse gut metagenome | biome: mouse gut; feature: mouse-associated habitat; material: faeces | place: Denmark | collected 2011
CTGACATCTTTCCCTCATAGTAAAAACCAAAAAAACCAAAGAACAGGAAAAACGCAAACGGGAAAACTATGCCGTTCACAGAGTATGTCCAGAAACCGGCAAACCCCAAAAATCCTAATACGCCCAAACGACCCAGCCTCGGATTTATTTTACGGGTGACGCCTGTTTCTTCCGCCTGTCTCTGCTTTTTTCCTGTATGGATAAAAAGAACGACAAACAGCATGGCAAGATAAATACAGGTGAGAGAAACCGAAACAATCATCGGCAAATCCCTTATCTCAAATACATAATTTTTAAAATCCATTGGGACTATCAGACGGGAATCATTAAAAGTAACCGCATACCACGACGAAAGAAGCACACTCAACACACAAATTATCCCACATCCGATCCAAATTTTCATCTTGTTGGTTTTCATATTGTTCCTCCTGTTATTGTGATATATTTATCTCTTTATATTACAAATATATCTCATTTTTTTTGCTTTTGTCAATAAGAACAAGATAAATATATCACATTTTTTCACACAAAGCATAGAATCTATACTTTGCGGGTCTCCCATTGCCACAAACCTGTTCCATATACAATAATATTATTAATACAAAAGGACGCAACCTGGGGAAAACTCCCTGTTACGTCCTTTTTATTTCTGCCCAAACTTTAATGCTGCAGCATATTCTCTATAAAAATCCCATAGCCTTTTGAGGCATCCTGCACAAACACATGGGTGACTGCCCCAATGACTTTTCCATTCTGTATAATGGGGCTTCCGCTCATGAGTGTGTCAAGTAAAGGACAACATTTTTTCTAATTTTTCATATGGATTTTTCTTCCAGGGCCAAGTTGCTGTGAAATGGAATCACCTCTCCTATTTCATCACAGAAGTTCCATTCTATATGAATAGAGCCATCTGGACGTATGATAATCTTTTTTACCAGCTCTTTCATCAGCTGAGGCGTCAGCTCTGTAATCTCCTGGTACTCTATTATTTTTTTGCTGGTTTCCATTTGCGTGGCGCTGGCTTTGATCTTTTCAGCCTGCTCCTTCTGTTTGTATTCTGCCACACTGAGCCGAATTTTTAAATCTTCTTCTTTTGTCGAAATTTCCCGTTTTTTTATTAGGAAATTTTCTTTGCTCAGCTGGCCTTCTACATAAGATTCGTAGTGCTGCATCTTTAAAGCCTGTAATCCGTCGATCTGTTTGCGCAGCGTCCTGCATTCTGTCTGAAGGATCTGCTCATGGGATTTTGCCGAGTGGCTCGCCTCCTTCATCTTTTTTATTTTTGCATCCAGCAGCTTACAGCGGACATTGATTGCTCGAAGGACTATCTCTGTCAGCTTATCTTCACGGAACCGGACCTTCTCACAGTCTGATCCGGGATTATATCTATGTGTTACACATATCCAGTTCTTGTTCTGCGGTTTGCTTTTCGATAAACGATTTCCACAGCAGCCACATACCAATAAAGATCTGAATGGATTGGGACGTGGTGAGGCTTTGGATTTTTTCTTTGATTTTATCACGGTTCGGGCCTGGTAGAAAAGCTCACGGGAGATGACCGCCTCATGGGTATTCGGAATCACCTGCTGGAGTTCTTCCGGAATCTGCTTCACTCTATCGCTACCCACACGAACCACATGGGATTTAAAGGGCACTGTGTCCCCGGTGTAAATACGGTTGGCTAAAATGTTTCGGACTGATTCAAAGGTCCATACCGCCCGTGTCTTGTATTTTCCCCTTACCGATGCCAGATAGACAGAAGGCGTCACCACCTGCGCTTCGTTGAGTTTCCGGGCAATCTGGGTAATCGTAATTCCGGCTGCCGCCCATTCAAAAATAGATTTCACAATCTCGGCCGCTTCTTTATCTATCACAATCGTATTCTTTTTCTCACCCTTTTTATATCCGTAGGGCGCCGTCCCGTAAACATATTCCCCGCTCAGCTTTTTTAAATCCACAGAACTCTTAATTTTCCGCGAGATGTCCTTGCTGTACATCTGGTTCAGCAGGTTTTTTATTGCCAATTCCAGTCCGGCAGTATTTTCGCCAAGCTGTTCACTGTCAAACTGATCGTTGATGGAAATGAACCGCACGCCATAAGCCGGGAATACAAATTCAAGATAATGGCCTGCCTCCAAGTAATTCCGGGCAAATCTGGAAAGATCGCGCACGATAATTGTCCGTACCTTACTGTTTTCCACAAGATTCAAAAGCCGTCTCATTCCAGGCCGGTTCATACTGGTTCCGGAGTACCCATCATCTGCAATTTCCACTATATTGTCCCATCTTGGGAACATTAAGGGACGCCCAGAGGGTGTTTCCTCAAACTTATCTGCCTGAAAACGGTGTTCCTGCAAATACCTTTTAATGCAGTCTCTTTGGGAAGTGATGCTGCAGCTTTCTTCTGCAGAACCTTCCTCTATATCTCCATCTTCCTTTGAAAGCCGCAGATAATAGAAATCCTGTTTCTCAGCTGACATCCTTTACCACCTCTATTCTTTGAAGGAACTCCAAAATTGGCTGGTATGGATCCTCGTAATTAAGGATAATCTTAATTGTCCTGTCTTCTGATATTTCAATCCGGGCTACCAATAATTCCAGAAGCCCACGGTCAATACTTGGAATCTTCTGATATTTTTTGATAGCGTCCAGCCATTTTTCTGTAACGCTAAGGGCAGCGTCTTTCGCTCGTATGTCAGATAAGGCTTTCGTTTCTTCCTGCAAAAGCTCTTCATATTTCTTTGCATACTGCTTTTTCATATAATCATATTCCCTACGGTCAATGACTTTCTGTGTAAGGTCTATCAGAAGCTGTTCCATTTTAGCTTCCATATTCTTACGCTTTGCAGAAACGCTTGCGTAATGGCTTTCCGCATCATTCTGATAAAGAATAACCTTCGGCATACGTTTCAGCCTGTCGGCAAGCTGTTCTACATCTACGGCTACCTGGATCTGTTGGTTTAAGGTGTCAGTCACCGCCTGCATTAATGTCTCCTGTCTCACATAATGGCTGCTGCATTGCGCATGGGCAGAATATCTGTATCCGTTGCAATCGTAAAATATGCGGCTTGGCGTCTTGGCATTCGGCCTGGCACATCCTTTCCCTGCGCCCATAGAGCTTTGGCACTCTGCGCAAAACACCATACCGCGGAATAAATCCCGGTAATCATCACCGCATTCTGCTCTATGCTCAAACTTACCCCTGCGCTGAAGTTCTTCCATATTTACTTGCTGAACCTTCTCATATAATGGAACAGAAATAATTGCCGGATGAGCATTTTCAATCACTTGCCACTCCTCTTCGTTCCGTCGCTTTTTCTCCAGACCGACTTTATCCCTCTTTACTTTTCCGTGGATCCGGTTTCCTATATAAACCTGGTCGGAGCAAATTTTACGGATCGTCCCTCGAATCCAAAGAGCATTTTCATACTTTTTTGCCTTCGTGACGCCCCGAAGCAATCTGAGTTTCCCCGGCGAAGGGATATTTTTTTCATTTAATATACGGGCAATTGCGTTAAAGCTTTCACCGCCGGCTCTTAACTGATAAATTTTTTTCACTACTTCCGCAGGTTCCGGATCAATGTCGTAGGTAGTAAATTCTGCATTCCTGACATACCCGTATGGAATGCTGCCTGCAGCTGGAATAAATTCGCCCCCTGTCATTTTTGCCGATATGCTGGAACGTATTTTATTGGAAATATCCTTTACATAATAATCGTTCATGACCATTTTTAAAGGCATGGTTAATGCAGAGGCGTCTGCGTTCCCATCCATGCTGTCGTAAGAATCGTTAATACAAATGAGTCTGACACCCATTTCAGGGAATGTCCGCTCTACAAATTCGCTTGTCATTACAAAATGCCGGCCCAGTCTGGAAATATCCTTTACAATCACACAGTTTATCCGGCCGCTCTTCAAGTCCTTAAACATCCGGATAAATCCCGGACGTTCATAATTCATTCCTGTATAACCATTATCATAATAGGTATCTACCAGTTTTATTTCCGGATGCTCTTCTAAATAATGCAGGATGATTTTCTGCTGATTACCGATGGAATTTTGCTCTATATCGTCTCCATCCTCTACGGAAAGACGTCCATATTCACCGGCAAGTATCAATATTTCCTCTTTACTTCCGGTTGCCTTGGCTTTTGCCGGGGCAAATCCTGGCATAGAAGGATACCCGAAGGGTGTTTCCTCCTCAGGAGCAGCTTCTTTTAATCTGTTCACTCTGCTCTTTCGTGCCATTTAGACTACCTCCTTTGCTCTTTCCTCTTGTTTGTCCTGTTTTTTGGACATAAAGGGATACCCAACGGGTGCTTCCTGTAAAATCTCCTGATATGCAGCGATTTCATTCCGGTAATTAAATTCAATACGGATACGTTTATCTTCATATACATAGATACGGTCCACCAATGTTACAACTACCTCACGGGTCAGCTCGGAAATCCCTTTAAATTTTATGAACTGCATAATCCAATTATTGTCTGCACTGCTGCCGGATGAAATTTCTGCCCGCTGAAGCTGGAGCTTACGGATTGCTTTCTCCGTGTCTTCAATCTGCTTTGAATACTTCATCCGCATTTTGTTATACTCATCCCTGTCAATCAAATCTTCATTCAGCGCTTCATACAGCTTCATACGGAATTCCTTATCCCTGTCCAGATCCTGTTCTTTTTTTACAATCATAACATCAATGCGTCCCTGTCGGATCTGGTCAATATTGTTTAACCCAATATCCTGAACCAGCTGGTTTAATTCTACAACCATCTGTATCTGGTTGGATACGGCATGTAAAACCGTTTCTTCCAGCTTTTTCTGTTCAAAGCTGTGGCTGCTGCAGCCTTTCCCGTCTTTGTAAGTTGCACATACATAATAATAGTGTTTCCGCTTTCCCCTCGTTACGGTCCTGCGCTGCAAAGTGCGCCCGCAGTCTGGGCAAAACAATATTCCGGCCAACGGCAGAAGGGTATCCTTTTTCGGCGGCCTTCTGGTATCACGCTCCATCATCTTCTGCACAGTAGAAAACATGAGTGGATCAATAATTGCCGGATGGTTGTTCTCAACTACCACCCAGTCATCCTCGCTGCGCACCTTCATCTTTTTGATTTTATAATTCGGTGTGCCACGTTTCCCCTGCACAAGCGTGCCAATATAGATCGGGTTTGTTAATATCCTGTTGATTGTAACAACACTCCATTTTGACTGTGAGGAAGCCTGAAAACCGGTCTTATATTTCATGCCAAGGCTCTTTTTATACTCTGATGGCGGCAATATTTGCTCATGATCCAGAAAATCTGCTATTACAGACTGACTGTGCCCTTTGATTTTCATAGAAAAAATGCCCCGCACGACTTCGGCTGCATACTCATCAACGATAAGCTTATGCTTATCATCAGGGGATTTGCAGTACCCATAGCTCGCAAAGGCACCTAAAAACTCTCCATTACCACGCTGAATCCGAAACTGGTTCCGCAGCTTCTTGGATAATTCGCGGCAATAGGACTCATTCATTATATTTTTAATAGGAATGATAATATCATCCCCCGCTGTACTGTGTTCACTGTCAACATCATCGTTAATGGCAATAAAACGTATACCAAAAGACGGGAATATCATTTCAAGATATTTTCCCGTTTCAATATACTCTCTTCCAAGCCTTGATAAATCTTTTACAATCACACAGTTAATGCTTCCGGACTGAACTTTTTCAAGGACAGAACGAAAACCGGGACGATCATAATTCGTTCCGGAATAACCATCATCATATGCTTCATCAATAAGTGTAATACCCGGATGATTCTTAAGATACGCGTGAACCAGTTTGCGCTGGTTCAGAATACTGTCGCTGATTTCACCGTCACTATCCCTGCCCCTGTCCTCATTTTTGTCATCTTTAGACAGACGATAGTAGGCCATTGCCCTATATTCTTCCAGGTCTGGAACCTGTTTCTTTCTAACTGCCATAACAAACCTCCTAAAATTCTTTCAGGACATTTGTTTCTGGCGGTTATCCCAGATGGCTGACCGGGCCATCTCATTGACCGTATGCTCCTACTTTGAGATACTCGAAAAAATACTTCGTATTTTTCCTCGTTGGAATATCAGCTGCTCCCGCCATGGGATACTCGAAAAAACACTTCGTATTTTTCCTCGTTGGAATATCAAATGCTTCCGCATTTGATATTCCATATTATGTCCAACTTTTCATACCTTGTCAATAGGATTGCACCAGTTACCGCAAATTCCCAAAATCCTGATCTATGCTGCTCGCATAGGCTACCAACCGTTCCTGTAAACTTACCCCTGTATTTGCGTATCCAATTTCCACTACAACTCCGTCATCCATATAACAATACGGATTTCCAATCTGCTTTATAAAACCTTGAATACGTTCTTCACAGGATTTTGAGGTGTCTATTACAACATCCCGTATATCTTTTAACTGGGAGCGGTCCACTGTTTTTGCAGTTGCATATTCCATAGAAAACTCCTTTCCTTATTATTGTCCTTTCTTTTGGGGACATCAAGGTATACCCGAAGGGTGTTTCCTCTTTTTGTCCTTTACTTTGGACATCAAGGTATACCCAAAGGGTATTTCCTTGTCCTTTCCTTTGGGCGCCACGGGGTACCCAAAGGATGTTTCTGTTTTCATTATTACCAATTTAATCCACTCCTATTCACAAGGCAGAATCAGTATCATTTAACGTCCTCCCGGCGCCTGCAGCGAACAGGTCCATAGAAATTTCATCTCCCCGCTTTCATTGTAGCCGGGCCGCGAATTACGGAAGTCTCATTATGCCCCTGACAGATCATAGCGTTATATGGAAGCCATCCATATATCAGTGCTCGTGGTTCTGCTTGCCGGGCAGACGGATAGCCGCTCTTCATCAGGGAATGTACCGGGATGGACTATGTAATTGTCAATGTGCGTTTGGCTGGGGATGCCTTCACTTATAAAAAGCCATTTGATTCCGTACTTCTCGAATCTCACCCAAAAAAATTTAGCGGCTCTGAAAAATCCAGAACCGCCAAGGCCTAAATATCAAATTTTGAAATATTGAGGGCAATATGTATCAGTATGTACTGTTTCAGATCCTCATCTATCTTGCCGTCTATCCGGCAATGCTTGCTGATAAGCGGGTCATATAACTCAAAAAGCCTCTCCAATGCTTGATGACTGCCCAGCGTAGCCTCTTCTAATATCTTACCAAATTCTTCGGGGTTCATCTGCCATCACCTTCCTCCATCAGTTCTGTTCGCAGTTTTTTTCATGCGTGATACCTCTGGTCATATACATGCTGCGGGGAACAATTTAATTCCTTTGCAATCTCTTCCGGTTTCCTTTCCTCCACAAACAGCATAGTAAGTATCCGCTGCCGCTTAATTGGAAGATTTGCAAAAGCGTCAGCAAGCCGCTCCTCTTCAAAAGCAAACGCATCCATTGAATCAATCTGTCTTAAATCATCCTCATAAACAGGAAGAATGCGCTCTGGCAGTTCCTCAAGCGAAACTGTATCAAGCTTCGTTTCCGTCTTCCGCAGATATTTGAGCTTAGCTCTGTAAATAACGGTATCCAGCCATTTTGTAAACCTTGCCCTTAATACATCATTATATTCCTGCTGGTGGTTCATTGCTGTGCCTACTTTTTTCGGGACACGCCACCATAGCAGGGGATCAGGCATACCATGATGGCATGCCTAATCACTATTTTTTACGTTATCCTGCCTAAATCAGCCGGATTTCAATATGAAATTTCTCCTTTTTAAGCAAACAAAAAACGACCATACCGCACTTTCGTGTAGTATAGCCGTCCATTATGCATGAATAATCAACCAAATATCCCAGCTGGCCTTATCCGAGTATATAATTAACACCCTATTTCTGTAAAACTCAAATGTCTGTGTTCAATTACTGGCTGAATTTCTCAAGCGAATCAAGATAAGCCATTAACCCTTCACAGGCCTGAATCCTTCTTGCGACAGGATATTTCTCAATGCGTTCTGCAAGTTCCCGCAGATACACCACTTCCGGATTTGAGTAGGATTCCTTGAGCAGCTGATCCACCGTTACAGACAGTGAGTTTGCAATCCTCACCACCATATCCAGACTGGGAATGCCGCGAGCATTCTCTATCTGACCGATGTGGCTGTTGCTACAATCACATTTACCTGCCAATTCTTCCTGACTGAATCCAAGTATCAAACGATACTTCCTTACATTTTTTCCTAAAGTTATGTAGTCCACTGTTCCATCTTCTCCTTATATTCTTATTTTACAGTAGCTTATACTGGAATTGAAGAATCCACCATTCCATCACACGCACTATAAGTGGAATTTATATGGTATTTATGGACTTTTTATATTTATAAAGCGTATGAACCTGCCATAGCTTTAGCAGGTCCACTTATCCTATTACTGAAACAAATCAAGATTGTCAAGCATCTGTGCTATATCGTCTTCCATTGTTTCTGATATTTCATCCTGTGGGATGTCTGCCAGGATTCCGCCTGGCTTCAGCCGGGCAATCCGTTCTTCTACAATCTGCCGTATGATCTGTTCCATCCTGTCCTGATTATAACCGGATGTCACTTTTACTTCTATTTTACAGTTTCCCTTCTGCAATTCCGGATGGGACAAAAGATACTCATTCAGCACATCGACCATAACGGCACTCTTTTTATTGCCCAGGCTTTCAAGAAATTCTCCTACCCGAATCTGTTCCTCCGAATCAGCCCCAAACTGAAGGGTAAAACGATATTTTCCATCTTTTTTCACTATGCATCCCTCCGCCCATTATACGATAGGACGAAGGGAGAGCTGTTTCCTTGCCAGCATTTCATATCCAATGGCATTTTCGCATTGGGAGATTCCACGAAATCTGCTTTTGCCACCAGACGTGAAGCCTCAAAAAACGGGCGGAGCAGGATGCTTCCCCCTCCGATAAACACGGCGGGATTTGCACGCAGGTCTACCTGTAGTTCACGAAGGCGGTTTAGAATATCATTTGCATGCTGTTTTGCCGCTTCATAGATTGCCGTTTTAACATCATCCGGCAGAATAACACTGTTTTCCCCATGCAGTACGGCCGTGATATGTTCATCACTAATCAGCATATCATGCAAAGCTCCAACCTTACGGATAATCTCATTATTCATCGTAATAATGCCCGTCTCAAGAGAACGGCAGAACTGAAGATCCGGTTTCCCGTTCTGAAGGAGCAGCACATCTGTCGTGTAACCCCCTACGTCAATAATAAAAATACGGAGCGTATGGACTACCAGGCTGCTCTGTGGCACTACGGCAGCATACGCCTGCGGGAATACCATGACACGGTTAATCAGCACTGTATAAGGCTTGTCCTTATATGCAAATTGAATCATTCCACGTTTGAAATAACTGGCAAACGTATCTTTCAGTATACCATAATGTTCGGGAGGAAGCCCAACTGCTAACTGGATCTGTTCCAACGGAGAATAATGCCCGGTCCGCTCCATTTCCTTTGCTATTGCAAATAAAGAGAGGATAAAGTAACGGTCATCACAGGTCTTGTCCCTCATGTAGCTCAGCCTCTGCCCGCTCAATGTCCAGAATTTCCCATCATACTCCAATATCTCTTCTGCCATGGGCGGCCTGGCCGTATGCTCGGAAAGGCCGGAAACAAACGAGTCGTTCGGTGTCTTTATGGCATAATTGCCATGATCAATGGATACCAACATAATGAAACCTCCTATATTTCAAATATTTTCTATACTTATGGAAAAAGCAGTTCTCCATAATCAGATATGCTATATTCCAGGAACCGCTTCGCGAACCCTGTCATTAGATGGACGGCGCATTTGCGCCTTTTATGGAAATCTGCTTTGCAGATTCCCATAAGCTATATAATCATTACACCGTTTAATATACGCATTTACAACTGAAATACGCATTATAAAAAAGAAATGTAAAAAAGAACGAAGCTTAACGCCTCGTCCTCTTGAAATCAATAAAAGTCATATCCTTTCCAAAAACTCTGCCGGCTTTATGGCGGCTACTTTGCTCTCTCTGAAATCCCTGATGTTTCTGGTTATAATATATTCCGCCCTGATGCGGGAAGCGCAGGCGCTCTGAACCGCATCCTCATAATCCTTAAATTTCATGCTGGCTGCTTTTTTCAAATCATCCGCCTTTAGGTCGGCAATCGTAAAAATCAGGGAAATACTGTTCAAAATCTCCTTCGTCCTTTCTGCATCCAATTCCTTTCGCATAATATATATGATATTGGGAATCGACAAGGCAGACACTACACCAGTAATCTTTTTGACCTCACAAAGCTTCCAAACCATAGCAGAATCCTTGTAAAAATCGTCCCGTTTGCACAAAACGTCAAGAATAATGTTTGTATCAATCAGTATTTTCATATTTGCCCATACGCTCCATTCTGATTTGCTTCTCGTCATAATCCCCTTTCAGCACTCCGGTAAGTGAATCCGTGAGGAAAGAAACGCTTCTATCATAGGAAACCAAGCGGGCAACCTCTTTTCCATTCTTTACAACAATAACCTCCCCGCCGGCTTGTGCCATCTGCAAGTATTTTCCAAAATTATTCTGTACTTCTGTTGCTGTTGCTGTCATCATAATGCTTCACCTTCCTTTTATACAAATATCTTCCTATGCCAATATATTGTTTGTTCTTTCTTTTCCCTAATATTATTATATTAATTTTTCCCTAATCAGTCAAGAAATTAGCTAACTTCTATACGTGTTATTTTATCCAAAATTTCTATTCTGATTCATACGCAAGCTCTCCATAAAAAAAGAACGAAGCCAAAGCCCCGCCCTCTTTTCGTTACTGTGTCTGCCTTTGAAGGCAGCATCCCCAAATGTAGTCATCAAGCCCTTTATAACGCAGATCCCACAGATAAGTTCCAAATGCAAAACCCATATTTCCAAGAAGCTGCAGTAAGCTGTTATACCCGTTCTGCACATGATGATTTGTTGCAAAATCCATATCAAAAGCTGTCTTGATTTCCAACAATCCTTCATTTCTTAAATCCTCAAGCGTCATCTGCAGCTGTGTCAGAGAATTTACGCCTGGCACTGCCAGTACCGTCATCCCTGTCAATGCATGAATCACATCTGCTTTCATCGGTCCTTCCGTCAGCAGCATCGTGGACTGTACCGCTCCTGCAAGGTGCGTCCAGCCTTCTGCCCTGCATCCATCCTCCATTTCCGTACTGGATACCCAGCGGAATTTCCGTCTGCTGACATTATCCCTTCGTATCTGCAAGCCTTGAATCCTTCCTATCCGGTCTCTGACTGGAATCAGAATACCTCTTTTCTCATGGATAAATGTCCACGCTCCGCTTTTGTCCCTGTAAAAACCTGGAACACCGGCAAGGTGCAGGCCATCCGACTGCAGCTGTTTTGCAATCGCTGACATGCCTACAACTGGCGTCGTTTTGTATTCCAGAAGTTCAACATCCTGTTCCGTCAGTCCGCGGTTCATAAGGTTTTCTTTGTGGTCTGCCGCCAATGACAGCTTATCAAGAAGCGCCTTATAGACGCTATTCCGCGATTCAATGTCAGCAAGCGGGCATTCTTCTTTCTGCTTTTCCACAATGTTCTTCTTCGGACGGGCCATAAGCTCTGGAGGTCCAATCCGTTCGACCAGTTCTCTTCTGACCTTATCCCGCGGCGCTCCTGTGTAAAGTGCATATAAATCAAAAATACCTCCGAATATCCCACATCTCGGACAGCGAAACACTTCTTTTTTCAAATTGATATTTAGATGCTTTTCTCTCGGATTTTCGTCACAGCAGGGGCATTGTATGTAATACGAGCTTCTGCCTGCTGTCGGCATAGGCAATCCAAGCAGCGAAACAATATCCCACATGTGAAATATCTCCATACGTCCTCCTTTCCTTAACCTCGGCCGAATGCCCTCGCTTACGCTGGGTTGCTAAGCGCCAGTGGCGCTTGTTTAGCAACGACCGGAACGTAGTGCAGACCAGACCCTGGCCATAGAGGTATCCCTTCCGGGTTTCCGGGGATGGCAGGACGCCATCCCCATATCTGTGATATTACATTAGGCAGTAGCCTGCTGCGCTGCATATTCGCAGATAAACCGCGCTGCCGCGATGATTTCTTCATCGCCCTTGAATTTTGTGGCAACCCATGTGACTGCCCCAGGATCCAGCGGCAATACCTCACCGAGCGTTTTACCACTGAACTTTGTAATCGGGCAGGGCTTCGCCATAGCCTGCTGCAGCTTTTCCTCCTGCGTCAGCTCCTTGGGAGTCATAGGCATCGCCGTGTATTCCTCCTCTTTGGGCTGAGGCGGCTGCGTCTGGTTCGGTCTGAAGGCCTGCGGCGCTTGATTCTCTGCGCCATTTTCTGCCATACCCAGCTCATCGGGCGCATTCTCCTCAAAGTCTTCGCCTGCCATGGCAAACTGCAGTCCAAAGCCGGCATTGCGGAGCGCTATCCCGACCGCAGCCGTCTGCGCCCATTCCCTTGGGGACACGGAAGGCTTGTCTGCAAGATATCCCCTGGATGCCGTCGCTTCCGCAAGATAGGCTTCCACAGGATCGCTGTACTTGGGGTATACCCTTGCGGTAGCCACAAAGCAATCCTTTGCAGGAGTGACCTGAACCGCTATTTTCCCTTCCGGGTACTTCATCCGAAACCACGCCATCTGAATCATGACAGGGAGACGTTTCCGGGTCTCTCCCGTATTCAAATCCGTATAGTCCACCGCAAACGGAGCCGGGTCAAACCCTGACACCTCATTGATTTTTTCAATCATGGCGTGCATTGCCGCCTTATCATTCGAGTTATTCTGACTCATAACAAAGCCTCCTTATAAATTGATATTATTGTAAGTGTTCCGATACTGCATCCAAACAGGCAGGATCGTATTGATATACTGGCTGATACAGGATTTATACTGCTCCTGCGTACTGGCAGCAAAGCTGGAGAAACGCTTCCTCCCATCCTGGACAACGCTTTCAAAAGATGTAAGCGCTGTCTCCTGTTTCTTTTTCCCCTCCGCATCTGTTTTCAGCCCGAACCTTCTCTCTGTCAGTATGAAGCGCACATAGGCGTCCACAAGCTGGAAGTGGTACCCCATGACACGGGTGTCCATGGTAATTGGGGCTGATTTGCAGAATGCCTGGAACGTCTCCAGGACACAGACCCGGTAATTCAGTTCCTGCATCTGGAGCAGCTCTTCCGGCGGAAGGCTGTTCTCGGAAATCTGGGACTGGATGATGGATTGCTTCTCACGGTATTTGTCTAAAATTGTAGCCATTGTTAGCTCCTTTCTTTGATATTGCCCATATTCTTTCGGTATAAAGGGACACTTTTTCGGTGTTTCTTTGTCAGATCAGCTCCTGCAGCCGTTGAGCCAGGCAGGTGCCTCGTTTCTCAGTATCAGTTTTCTTGATGGCAATACAAAGCGCACGTTTTTCCCCGACGATAGCCACACGTTCTTTTCCCCTGGTGATTGCCGTATAGATAAGCGGCCTTGTCAGCATATTGTAATGTGCGCACTGCAGGTTGATGATAACGGACTTATATTCGGAACCCTGCGATTTATGGACAGTAAATGCATAGCCAAAATCCAACATATCCAGTTCTGCCGGTTCATACTCCTTCATCCGTCCATCGCCAAAATCCACCTGTACGGTTGTGTCTTCGCCACTGCCGGAGATATTTCGGATATACCCAATATCGCCGTTGTTGACGTCATCCTTGTTTTTTATCTGCATGACCTTATCCCCACAACGGAAAATACGTTTGCCGCGGATAATTTCCGGCTTTCCCAAACCACCTGGGTTCACCAGTTCCCGCAATCTTTCATTCAGGGCATTCGCCCCGGTTTCCGTTTTTTGGCGGTACGGCGTAAGCAGAGCTACGTTGCCAATGCCATACTTTTTTGTTTCCTGCAGATAAAGCTCTGCTATTTTCTCAGCCGATACCTGCATATTGGGGGATGGGATGAATTGAAAATCATCCCCGTATTCCAATGACGCATCCCCATGGCGGATCCTTTTTGCATTCGTTGCGATACGGCTTCCGGAATCCTGCCGGAACACTTTATCCAGCCTGACGACAGGAATGCGGCCGCTTGCAATGATTTCACTAAGTACCGCCCCAGGCCCGACTGAGGACAGCTGGTCCGCATCGCCAATCAAGACAATCCGTTTCCCATACTCAATCGCCCCAAACAGAAAGCCTGCCAGATAAATATCCAGCATGGAAACCTCATCTACTAAGATCAAATCCGCTTCTATGATTTCCGGTTCCCCATAGCTGCCGTCTTCATCTGCAACCAGCCCAAGCGCTTTATGAACCGTTGAGGCTGTGCAGCCTGCCTGCTGCTCCATCCTCCTGGCTGCCCGTCCTGTAGGAGCGCTGCAGCAGATTGCAGCCCTCGGATACTGGCGCCGGTAAATGTCCAGAATTGCTTTCTGTATCAGGGTTTTGCCTGTGCCGGGACCTCCGGTAATTACGGACAGCCCCTGTGTCAGCGCCATTTTTACTGCATCGCGCTGTTCTGGAGCCAGTTTCAGGCCCATCAGTCGCTCCTCTTCATCCAACTCATCATCCAGATTCGTACAGATATTCTTTTTCCCTGTCCTCATCTGCTGGCAAAGCTGTTCTGCAAGCTGTGTTTCTGCATATGCAATTTTTGCCCGGTAGACATTCCCCCGGTATGACACCAGCTGGCCGCTGTATACAAGCCTTGCGGCGCGGTTTGCAGCCATTTCCTCTGTGAGCTGTGGCGTATTCAGGATTTTCAGGCACGCTTTTATAAACGGATGCTTCTCCATACACAGATGGCCTTTGCTTTCTGCATCCACCAATGTAAATAGCAGCCCTTCATCCACACGCTCAGTTGACAGCAGATTAACGCCCATGTTCATGGCAATTTTATCCGCTGTTTTAAAGCCAATACCGGTCATCTCGCAAAGCTGGTACGGATGGTTTTTGACTATCTCCATTGCCTGGTTTCCATATTCCTTATACAGCTTCACTGCACGATTTGGCGTGATGCCATGCGGCGCAAGGAAAGCAACCACATCGCGTGCGCCCCTGTTCTCAAGATACGAATCACATATTTTTCTCAGTTTGTCTTCACCGATACCGGGTATAGACAGCAGCCTTTCCGGCTCTTTATCCAGCACATCCAGTGTACGGAGGCCAAAAGCCCTATAAATGCGTTCGGCAACCTTCGGACCAATGCCTTTAATTTTACCGGACGACAGGTAAGCAATAATCCCTTCCTTTGATGGAATCAGCACCTCGTCATAGCTTTCAACCTCAAACTGAAGCCCGTGGTTCTGATGCCTGCTCCAATGTCCCTGCATCTCATAACGCAAGTGGTCTGCAACCGGCAGGCAGTATCCAACTGCCTTTACCTGCGTAAGAACCTGCCCCGATGCGTCCTTGATTTTCTCGCAAGGGCGGTACAGAGCAATCATGTAGCTACCCGGATCTACCTGAGCCGGATTTGGCGGATAAATCATTTTTTCAAATTGGCATAACAAATTCTTTACTCCTTTCTGTGGAATATTGTCTAAAACAAACCGGACAAGTCCGCTTCCACTTCCCAAATCCTTCACTTATCAGGGACTTGTACGGTTTGCTGCGCCGAGTGCAGTCGCTTTGGCGACATCTTCCTCCTGCACGAGTGCGCGTATTGTTTTTATTTCATAGGACGCACTTTCCTATGAAATAAAAAACTCCCAAAGGCAGCATTGCCGCACTTTAGGAGCTATTTATGAACCGCAGCGCATTCATTTGAGCATCGCTGCATTTTCAAGATACGTTACCGGCGTGGAAAATCCCATGACATAGTTTTCACGGTCAAGCTGCACACATTGTTGATTACCTCCATGTTCCGCGATTTCCTTCTGCACCTCAGGATAAAGCCCTTCATCAAAAACCACCATAGGCATCTGGAACCAGGCAGCATATGCAATCTCTCCCTTCATCCCACTGCTGAGATGGTTTCCACAAATGAGGATAATCTCACTGTTTTCCAAAAGGGAAAGCCCAAAGTTAAGAGCCAGGTCTCTCTCTGACGGAATCCTGTCGCACAAAAGCATTGGCAGATAAGCATGCGGCGCCCTGGCGTACATCTCCATTTTTTCAAAGGCGTAATACATATACGCCCTTGCCGAATGCATATTGCGGAGAAAATCAACATCTTTTTCTGCGCTGAGTGGTGAGCATATATAGGCACGTTTTCTGCACCTGCCATTTTTCAGGAACTGCATTTCCAAACGCTGTTCCCAGTTCTCAGTAAAAATAGTTTCCATAAGCATTTCCTCCTTTTGTCCTGTTTTCTGGACATACAGGTACGGCCCAGGCCGCCCTCTCTTGACACTTCGTGTCAATTCACCTTGTACCCGTAGGGTATTTCCTCCATTAAATCGGCTGTACCGATACTTTCACTTTCCTGCTTTCCGAAGCCTTCAGGACATCCGCATATACGGTAGGATATTTTTCCTTCAAGGCCTTTGAATCCGGTCGGCGGGTAGTTTTTGTGATGAAATCAATCAGCAGCTTATCTGTGGTGGTTTCCAGAACCCCATGTTCATGCTCCTTCATGACTTCAGCAATTCGCACGCTATGTGCCTCAATCTCCTTTTCATATGTTCTAATTTCTCTGTTGCAGTCTGTAACCTTACCCTGAAGCTGCGCAATCTTACGGAGCGCAGGCTCATACTTGTGCGAGAATTCCACTGTGGGCAATCCCCCCTGACTTGAGCCGTAAATCCGTGCAAGTGACTGCAGTGCAAGTTTTGGCGCCACGTCTGCCATAGTAGGCGGCTTATCATTTTCCAGGCTCCAGATCCATTCCTCCAGACGCTCAAATATCATATCCTCCTTTGCCCTATCTCGGACAATTTCCGGGATCGCTAAATCATTGTCCGGGTTATTGCCCCAGACCGCTGAAAAAGCGCCGATATCCACATCCGCAACTGCGAGATAGAAACGCAGCTGAAACTCATAATGCAGCGGGATTGCATCATCCGCCCATTCGTCCGCCTTATGGTAGGTACAGCTTTTGCACTCTAAAATTCCTGGCTCGCCATCTGACTTCCGGGTAAACCTGCGGTCAAAGTTTGCAAGCGCATATGGATGGTCTGCATGTTGGTAAAGATGTGTGTCCTCTGTCACGGCATTTCCTGTTTTCTGCCCATACCAGTATGCAGCAATCGGCTCCAGCAGGTGTCCCATCATCAGCTGATTGGAATTGCTTTTGGCTGCCGGCTTCATGCGGCCTTTCTTAATCAGCCACAGTTCCATGGGTGTTGTCCACGGGGAAACTCCAAAAATAGCTGCCACATCGCTTCCACCGACTGTATAGGGAATATCTCCTTTTGGGCCATGCATACGGCACTCCAGCCATCTGTCATTGGTCATTCCTGCAGTATCACATAATATAATCGGTTTTGCCATCAGTAACTCACCGCCTTTGCAAGATCGAAATCGCCCCATTTAAAGGTAAGCGCACGGGCCATATTCTCCTCGACAACAAGGAGCTTGCTTTCTGGCGTATTCTCAGTCTTGAGAATAAAAGGAATCTCCTGCATGGCGAGGAACACATCATGTGCCGTTGCCGTCCCGCCGCCATAAGCCATCTCAAACATAGCGATTGCCTCAACGGCTGCTTTTTTCGGCAGACTCAATTTCTTACAGATACGAGTCATTGCATTGACCGGATAATCCAGATGCACCTCCAGCAGTTTCTGCAGTTTGGCAATGGAATCGCCAAACTGGGCAAAAAGCTGATCAAGCGCCGCGTCAAAGTCGCTGATTTTCTTCTGGTGCCTGTGGTCTACAGCAATGCAGCCTCCGATATGGATTGGGTGCTGCCCGCCGACCAGCAATGCCGATACCTTTGCTGAAGCGACACCTGTATCCGAAGTGATAAAACGGATACCCGGCATCAGCTTATCCGCCATCGCCGTTTTTCCCTGGGATGCCAGAAGCTTTGTATAGGCTCCCAGCAGATCTTCTTTCTGATCTGGCATTTTCCATGAAGCGCTGACCAGAGAATGATCACAATAACCGCACTCATACTCATTTCCGGGGAAGCGGGCATCCAGCTTTGCCTTTAGCGTGCCCAGCAGCTCATTGATCGGAAGGACCGAATAGTCTGTCGAATCACCGGAGTGTACAGCTGATACCTTTTCATCACGGATTAGAAGCAGGGCTGAAGATGAATAAAGCTTCAAACAAGCATTCAACACCTCAGCCAGCACACTGCGGCTGAGTTTCGGCAATGCCGTGCCTCCGATTTTCGCCCGGTCAAGCAGGCTCTTATTAGCTGTCATGCGCAATGGATAAAGATTCCCATTGACGCGCATGGCAAGCCCAAGGTTAGATGCTGTATCTTCCACAGCATCCAGACTGGTTCCCAGCGCGAATGCAGATAGATTTCCATAAAGAGGGGAAGCGGCATCCAGAGGCTCTATCTGCAGCTCATTAACTCTGCAGGTAATCCACTGGCTTTTCTTCGTCTGCTCATCATGGTAATCATACATTGCACTGTAGGAATGAAACGTTGTTGAATAGTTGTCCTGACAATTCTGCATAATACATGCTCCTTTCGTTTTTTGACGGACATGCAGCCTTGATAGCCGCGATATTCGCGTATATAACAAAAGCCGGCATCCCTGAAGGACTGCCAGCTTATGCCCAGAATAAGGCCGGAAAACAAAAAAAGCGCCATCTGCGAAAATGCAAATGACACTGTGAGACTTCTGTTAAACTGTTTTTGGCCAAAACCAAATCTGATACTGATATATGCATTATAACAGAATTCATCACAATCGTCAATCCGTCCGAAAACGAAAGGTGCCGGGTTTACTGCTGCTTATTTTCAGGATTATGCTGGTTTATCTGTAACAAGCACATCAATACTACCCCAACCATACTTCCTATCATAATCCCTGCAAAAAAACAAATAATATTCATCTCTATCCCTCCTCCTTCCTACTGAAAATATAAAAAATGCCACCATAAGGGCGGCATGCCATAAGAAAATGAAAGGCAAAACAGACCACTTTGGTTTGTCTTACCTTTTTTTTTACTACATAGTTGGATTTACACTATCATATTGAGTCTGTCCACTATCCAGACAATCCACGATCTTCTGAAACAGAGCAAGAAACCTAAATTTATCAATCTAATTTCATATACAAAAGAGGATAAGGATTGCCTTGTTCATCAAATTCTGTCCTTTTATAAACTTCAAATCCTATGTGATGATAGAAACCTTTGGCAAGAAAATTTTGTTCGTTTACTGCTAAATCATTAACTGAATATTTTTCTATTCCATAGTTGAGCAATTCTTTTCCTAAACCTTTCCCCCTTTCTTCGCAAGAAATAAAAAGCATTTCAAGATGTTGTCCTATAATGCCCATAAATCCTATGGGAATTTGATTTTTGTTTTCTACAATAAATAAATGAGGGATTTCTTTTATTGCCTGTGGGACATACTTCTTAATACTGTCGATCTCATTTTCTGATAAAAAGAGATGCGTTGCTTTTACAGAACTTTCCCACACTTGTAATAATTGTTCTATCAATAAAGCAGTTCTTTCTTTTACCTCTATAATTTTCACTTTTTATCCTCCTCAAATCTCGATTGTCATTTCCATATCATTTCTAATTTCAACTTATACCAATCATCTCTGCAATCTCCGTGGCCGTATCCAACAGCACATGAAACTCCAGACCTTCTGCATAACTGTTCTTTGCCGCATAATTCCGCCACAGGCTGTAAAGTGCAGTTTCCTCACGCATATCCCGCATGATATCCTTCCAGTCCTTCAACATATCCATAGATTCTCTTTTGACTGCGGTATGCTCGATTGCCATTTTTAAGATATCCGGCCTGACGCTGTCCTTACGCTCATGATAGAGAATATGCAGATCATAAAAATCCCTGGCTCTCGTATTTCCTATATTTCTGCGGATAATGGTTTCATACTTCTCAGCCAGCACCGTCTCAAGCGTGTATGCCATAATCGGAATCGTTTTATCCTCAAATAAGAATGGGTAATCGTACTGAATGGCTGCCGGAGTAATTTTATCCCCGGTCGTAACATCCACCTTCATAGGGCTGTTAATCTTCCCATACTTTGCAGATATATGAATACGGAAATTATTATAGGCATCCTCTTCACGGATCGGCTCTATGCGCTGATATTCAAAGGTTATCCCATCATCAATATCAATCGCAAGAATTTCCTGGAAGATTTTAACGATTTCCTCTTCCTCCAGCTGTATCCCTCTTACGGTTGTATCCATGTCCATTGTAGTTCTGGCTCCAATCCCAATCATTGAGGAAATCAGCAGTCCGCCTTTCAGGATAAAATTCTGTGCATAGTGCGATACGGCAAGCCTTTCCAAAATGCGTTCAAACATAAACATATGCTGCACATCCAAAGCCCTCAGATGATTCTTTGATGCAAAATTTCGGATCGCTCCCTTTAGCTGTTCCGGTGTTTTCATTACAATACCTCCATATAAGTCCTTATTTTTTCTTCAATTCTGAATGCTTTTCCATATTTTAGCAATTTACGGATATCCGGCCGGCTTTTGAAATAATCTTTGATTGCCTGAACATACAGCTGTTTTTCGATTTGATTTCTGTCTTTGATCAGATCACAAAGGCAGCGCTCTTTATCGTACAGACGAATGACCGCTCCCTGCGGGGACTGCGTTTCCGTAATGCCGAGATTGTAAAAGCCCTTCATAACATAATGAGCCTTTATCTTTTGATTATCTCGAAGCAATCTTGAAATATTTTCTCCCTGTGGAACCGAGATATCAAAGGTATGCGGAATAATGTCAGTCAACCCCCAAACATAAAGAGCCGTACCATATGAAAAAACAAGGTTGGAACACTGAACCTGAAGCAACGCAAATTCATCAATATCAGCATCAGACGGAACAAAAATACCTTTTCGGACCCGTTCCAGCAAACCGCTGTCAACATATTTTTTTATAACACCGCGGCTGATTCCAGCTGCCTCAATCTGTGAAGTCCTTACAAAGCCGTTGCTTTTGGCAGCTATCGACTCAATCTTATTATAAATTTCATCCATAGATACCTCCTCCTTGCATCTTGCCACATTCTTTCTTTAATTGTACCAATTTAACGAAAGAATGTAAACACCTTTTTGGCATTAATATGTCCGAATTCATAGAAATAATACATTTTTTCTCCAGAACGACAAACCGTATTTGACAAGGGTATAATAATATGAAACTCAAAAACAGAGCCAACCTACATTAAAACGCCGCTATTTTGGAAACAAAAGCGGCGTTTTTCTATGGCTCGAAACGGAAAGGAGTGGTGCTCTATTAAAATTCAAATGGAAAGGGGGAATATTTTTCTGCTGGCCGAGCCGAGGGGCTTGGCTTTTTTTAATTCCATAAAAAAGGAGGTTTGCACATGGCAGACGAAAAATTGAACGTGAGCCCGGAAGAAAATCCCCAGCCCAGCTTGTTCGATGCTGGTCTGGAGGGTGCTCCAGCCC
>OFFP01000948.1_pt1 | contig 21517 bp, 22 predicted proteins | sample 1521431 | NCBI WGS metagenome assembly OFFP01 (sample SAMEA3504104, study PRJEB24116) | mouse gut metagenome | biome: mouse gut; feature: mouse-associated habitat; material: faeces | place: Denmark | collected 2011
CGCCCGCCGTCAGCAGTCCCAGTCCCAGGGGCGGCAGCGTGGCTATGATGGCCTTCATCGCCACTACCACCAGCCATCCCATCAGGGCGTAAAGTGCCAGAGACACTTTGTCAAAGCGCTTGAGATCAATGGTATTGAGTACAATACCCACCACCGCCAGGGTGGTGTTGGTCATAAACAGCATCCAGCCAGTCCGCCCGCCCACTACCAGCAGGGACATGGGCACATAGGTTCCCAGGATCAGCACAAAAATGGAACAGTGGTCCATGATGCGCAGGGCCCGCTTGATTTCCGGATTCCGAACGCCGTGATAGACCGCCGAAGCGGTGTAGAGCAGGACCAGACTCACGCCGTAGGCCGTCAGGCTGAACCCGGTTTTTACGGAGCCGGACAGTATTCCCCGCACCGCCAGCGGCACCGCTCCTGCCAGAGCAAGAACTGCTCCCAGCCCGTGCGATATGGTGTTGGCGATCTCCTCGCCCCTGGTTTGGCTGCGCTTGATTTTCTCAGCTGCCATTTGATACCTCTTTCTCTGATTTCAAAAATCAGTCTATCTAATATTTAATATTAGTATACCCTGTTCCGGCAGATATGTCAAGCCTGCCGGCCAAATTATTTTTTGATTTTTCATATTGCATTATACGCCGGAATCCGCTATACTTGTGGCAGAAAAAAGGAAAGGGAGCGGATGTGAATGCTCAACGGAAAAGGAGATCCCGCACAACGCCTGTCGGAATGGCTGAACAAGCTGGCGCAATTTGACCTGCCGGACTGGGAGAGCCTGCCACAGCTGGATTTGTATATGGATCAGGTAATTCTGCTGCTGACCCGGTATCTTTCGCCTCTGGACCGGTATGGAGAGGAAAAGGCCATTACCGCCAGCATCATCAACAACTATGTGCGTATGAAGGTGATGCCTCCTCCGGTGAAGAAGCGGTATTCCCGGGTGCATCTGGCCTATCTGGTCATCATCTGCACCTTGAAGCAGAGCCTGAGCATTTCCTGCATCCAGCGGATGCTGCCGGAGGACTACAGCGAGGGATCGGTCCGCACGCTGTATGAGGCTTTCGTGCGGCAGTACCGGTCCTCCATTCGTTTCCTGTGCAGCCTGCCTGTTCAGGGCAACCGCCTGACAATAGCAGCGGACGGCGCCAGTCTCGCCCTGGAGGGCGAGGGCAGTCTGGTTACCACTTCCGCGATTCTCTCCACGCTGTCCAAAGCGCTTACGGAGTACCTGCTGCAGGAAGACGCCTGCGGCGAAGAGGAAAATGATATGGAGGACGACGAATAAGAATCTGTATGTACAGGCGGCGTCCATCGCCTGTGCATACAGATTTGGAGGGCGGACAGGGCATGACCTGTCCGCCCTCCGCATATCCTGTACCGGTGATGTAAATGAAAAAAGCGCTGCCTGCGGTCTCCATACTGGCCGTGGCTCTTCTCCTGCTGCTCCGTCCTCAGGAAGCCGCCGCCGCTGTACGCGACGGACTGTCGCTGTGCGGCCGGACGGTCATTCCCTCTCTGTTTCCTTTTTTCGTGGTGATCTCCCTGCTCTTGCAGCTGGGGTTGGCGGAATCCCTCCAGCGTGTCTGCGGCGCCGTGATGGGACCGCTGTTTCATCTGCGGGGAGCATGTGCCCTGCCGCTGCTGGCGGGACTGCTGGGCGGGTATCCCAGCGGGGCGGGAGCAGCTGCCGGACTGTATCAGCAGGGCAGCATCTCCCGTCAGGAGGCGGAGCTGCTGCTGGGATTCTGCGACAACTGCGGCCCGGCGTTTCTGCTGGGTTACGTGGGGGCTGGCGTTCTGGGGAACACCGGGGCGGGGGCGCTCCTCTTCCTGATCCATGCCGTCTCCGCCCTGCTCAGCGGAATGCTTCTGTGCCGCCTGTGCAGGGACCGGGGAACCGTCCCCGCCGGGAAGCGGAGGGCGGTCCGGACCGTCTCTTTCCCGCAGGCCCTTACCGCCTCCGTCTCCGGAGCCATGCAGTCCATGCTGAATATCTGCGCTTTTGTAGTCCTCTTTCGGGTTTTGGCGGCGCTGCCGCCGGTTCCGCTGCCTTTTCCGGTGCTGGGCGCATTGGAAATGGTCTCCGCCGCCGCCGCGCTTCCGGCGGGCAGAGCGGCTTTTCCCGCTGCCGCTGCCGCCGTCCGTTCACTGTCGCCGGTCATCATGACGGCTTTTTTAAAGCCGGCCTGTTTCAGGGCCAGTATGACCGATGCAGCCTCTTCCCGCAGCGGATCATCAATGCAGAGAACTGCGGTCAGCCGATTCTCAACGGCGAGATACAGATGAGAATACTCCTTCGGCAGACCTGCAAAACGTTCTTCATATCCTACTGAGACCCGGCATTTTTCATCGTCAAATACAAAATGTGCGCTGCCGATGACCACCTTCTTCCCGTCAATCTGTGAAGAGATCCCGTGTGCTACGATATATTCCACATGGGAATGCATTTCCTCGTGATCCAGTCCGCGTTCCTGCGCAGCCCGGACAACCGCCTTCGCCATGGAATGCGGAAAATGCTCTTCCAGGCAGGCTGCGGTTCTAAGCAGTTCATTTTCATCCCATTCGCAGAAGGGAACCACCATTTTTAAGGTGGGCCGGGCCTTTGTCAGAGTTCCTGTTTTATCAAATACAATGGTCTCGGCCTCCGCGGCAGCTTCCAGGTATTTGCCGCCTTTTACGGTGATTCGGCGGGTTCCTGCTTCACGGATGGCCGATAAAACGGCGATTGGGATGGCAAGCTTCAGCGCACAGGAAAAATCGACCATCAATACAGCCAGTGCCTTCGTTGTATTTCCTGTGGCGAGCCAGGTAAACCCGGTTCCGGCAAGGGTATAAGGTACCAGCCGGTCAGCCAGCCGGGCCGCCTTGCCTTCCAGGGAGGACTTCAACTTTTCTGATTCTTCGATCATGGAAATAATCTTCTCATACCGGGTCGCGCCTGAGGTATGGCGAACCTCTATTGTAAATTCGCCCTCTTCCAAAACTGTGCCCGCATACACATAGCTGGAAATCCTTTTATGTACCGGCAGGGCTTCCCCGGTCAGGGAGGACTGGTTGACCATTCCTTCTCCTTCCGTTACATTTCCGTCAAATGGAATCACATTTCCCATATGTACTACGACCTGACAGCCTGTGGAAATCTCTTTCGGATCTACCAGCACCTCCCGGCCGCCGGTTTTCAGCCAGACCTTCCGGACGCTGAGGGACATGCTCCGGGCCAGGTCGTTAACGGACTTTTTGCGGGTCCACTCCTCCAGGATCTCGCCGATACCCAGCAGGAACATCACGGATCCGGCGGTCTTGGTATCCCGGCGCAGCAGTGAGACCATGATAGCAGCGGCATCCAGTACAGATACCTCCAGTCTGCCTCTGAAAAGACTGCGGATACCCTTTCGGATATACCGCCAGGCTCTGAAGGAAGTCCATGCCGCACGCACCGGGGAGGGCAGGAACAGCTTCGTACACATCCGAAGGAGTACCAGGCTGATTAGTTTGTTCTGATAAGCGGCATTTAGTTCCCGTCCGGAATGGATGGGAGTCGTTCCGGATATTTCTGTTTCTTCCCTTTGATAGAGACGCAGGGTATGGAGCATCGCATCCCGGCTGCCGGTATAACAGATTACTGCGTCCGCAGTGCGTTCATAGACCTTTACGCGGGTGACGGACGGGGCGGCTTCCAGACCGGCCAGCAGGCAGTCGGCCTCGCGGCAGGTCAGCCGGGCGGCATTGAGATGGATGCGGAGCCTTCCGGATATTTCATGTTTGATTATGAATTTCACTTATTCCGCCTCTTCCTTATAATTCATTGCTGCTTCCGCCGCCTTTACAACACTTTCCGCGGAGCCAGCCTCTTCTTTGGCCTCATCGTCCACAACACAGGATGCTTCTTCCACAGCGCGCTCTTCATTGATCAGCTTCGCTTCGGCCAGGATATCCTCCGCATTCTCCTGTACCGTTGTCACCGTATCCAGGATACAGTCCTTCGCCCGCAGTGCGGCTGCTGTACAGTTTGTATAGACTTTTTTCGCGTCTCTTCCAGAGAGTATTTTGATTCCTGCCGTTCCAAATAAAACTCCGCCTGCAAATAAGAATACGTTTTTCATTTTCAAAATATCGTTCATAATTTCCTCCTTCTGTAAGTTGATCATACTGTCTTTGGGATTTCGCTTTATGTGGAAAGGGCGCCGGCGGCAAGCTTCCCACATCATTTACTTTACTTATGTTCATAGCCGGTATAAAATACCATGACCATACAGAAAACGGCCGTCCATGCCCAGAACCTGTGCTGCTTCATGTGTTTCACCTCACTCCTTCTATCAGATTGTATTCTTTCACATTATATGTGGCGTGGCTGCGGTTAGTCAAACGTAATAGCAGCAGGCCGTCCCCGATCCGGCGCCGTGTAGCGAGTGCACGACACCGGGCGGACAGTAATATTGGAGAGATGTCAGGATGATACCAAAAAGGAGTACAGACCACATATAGTCCGCACTCCTTATTAGCATTATGCTACGGCTTTCCCGAATGTTTATTGATATTAAAATATTCATATACAAATTGTACATACATTCCCGCACAGATCGGGAGGCACGCCTCATCAATATCAAACTCTCCGTGATGATGCGGTGCTGTGATCCCGAGCTTTTCATTTCGGGAACCGATATTCATATAGGTCACAGGTGATACAGCGAGATATTCCGCGAAGTCTTCTGCGCCCAGACTCAGTTCCTGTTCGCCGACCTGCTCCCGGCCAAGAAGCGCTTCCGCCGCCGTGACCGCCAGGTCTGTCAGTGCCTCATCATTATATACGATTTTTGCAGTACAGGTAAATTCCGTCCGGGCAGTGCAGGAATAAGCTGCCGCAGTACATTCTGCCATGCGCCGGATGATTTCCCGGTTCTTCTCACGCTGTGCTTCTTCCAGGACCCGGATGCTTCCTTCCATGTAAGCATGCTCCGGCAGGATATTAAATGCAGTCCCGCTTTTTAAGATTCCAATGGTCATGACTGTTGGCTTCAATGGATCGCTCTCCCGGCTGATGACGCTCTGCAGCGTCTGGGCCAGGGAAGCAGCTGCCAGAAGCGCGTCGGCCCCCTTCTGAGGGGTGGATCCGTGGCAGCCCTTTCCGGTGATCCAGATCTGGAACCGGTCGTTTGCCGAGGACATGACGCCTTTGCGGATAGTCACCTGCCCTGTGGGCAGAGAGCTGGATACGTGGAGACCAAAAATCCCCTGCACATCGTCGATTTCTCCGCTTTTAACAATGGAGGCCGCACCCTCGCCGTTTTCTTCTCCGGGCTGGAAGATCAGCTTTACGGTTCCGGGAAGCTCTTCCCTGTGTGCATACAGATATTCCGCCGCACACAGCAGAGCGGCCGTATGCCCGTCGTGCCCGCAGGCATGCATCATCCCGGGATGCCGGGAACAATGGGAGTAGTCATTGAGCTCCTCCATCTCCAGGGCGTCAATGTCGCCGCGCAGTCCCACCGTCGGTCCATCCTCCCGGCCCGCTACGACTGCTACGGTGCCGGTTGCTCCCGCTTCCCTCCAGGGGATGCCCTGGCGGTCCAGATATTCCCGGATATATGCCGCGGTCTGATACTCCTTCATGCTGGCTTCCGGGTGCTGGTGGAGATACCGCCGGATATCTGTCAATTTTTTCTGCCATTCTTTAAGATCATGATATACGTTCATTCCAGTTGCTACCTCTGTCTCTAACTCTATTTTGATATTTCACTTCTATATTTAATATTTCACTACTATTGAAAAATACACTTTGCTCCCTTTTTTTGCCTTCAGACATTCAGCCTTTGATTCCCTGCCGTACATTTTCTACCCAGTTGTCATAGGTCTCGAATATATGGGCCTTATGCTTCTGATAGATGTCGTTCAGATGCTTTACTGCTTCCGGATGGTCATCTACCCGGAAATCAATATAAGGAAATCCCTGGATCTTGTCCACCCGCAGAACAGCAGCCATTTTCCCGCGCCGGTCGCCGCCCTTTCGGTCGGCAGCCAGAAGAGCCTCCATAAGGCGGTCGGAGAGGCAGCCTTCTGCCGATAAAAATGCCCGTTCCATTTCCTGGACCACGTCCTCGCCGGTCAGGATATTTCCGGCAATGACGTAACCGTCTCCACGCAGATGCAGCTTTACCGGATCATTTTCGCTTCCGGTATAGGCGGCGGTATTTCCAAGATAATCCACAACGGATATCTGACGCAGCTCCTTTCCCTTATCCTCCTGCAACGCCTGATGCAGCGCGCTTTCCGCAGTTTCGCCGCGTTCGATCCTTCCCATGACCTCCTCATTCAGAAAAGGATTTACCCATCCCTGAGATGCGATCACGCCGTGGGAAAGGCGGATATACGGTGAAAATGCCCCCAGTCCGGGGAAATAAGACGCGGCTGCGCCGCCCATGCATCCGGTTTCTTTGCAGACTGCGATGATCGAATATGTATTAAGCTTCATGATTCCGTATTTCCTTCCCGATTAAAGTAGTTCTCAGCAGGACCCATGGTTTTGGCCGGCTGAGTTACGTTTCTAGTACATGTTTATGACATGCCGTAAAATGGCCCGGACTGTATTCCTTCATTTCCGGGATTTTTTCCCGGCACTCCTCCGATGCATAGGGACAGCGCAGATGAAATGCACAGCCTTTCGGAAGATGAATCGGACTGGGGACCTCGCCGGACAGACGCCGGCGTTTTCTGCCCTCCCCGGGCACCGGGATGGGGATGGTCTCGACCAGGGCCTGAGTATAAGGGTGCAGGGGATGCTCATATAAGTCATCACTGTCTGCAATCTCTACGATCCTTCCCAGGTACATGACCGCCACCCTGTGGCTGATATACTGTACGGATGCCAGATTATGAGAAATAAAGATCATGGACATCTGCATTTTTTCCTGCAGCTCCTTCATCAGATTCAGGATCTGTGCCTGGATCGAGACATCCAGCGCCGAGACCGGTTCATCTGCGACGACCAGCCCGGGATTCAGAAGGAGTGCTCTTGCAATGCTGATCCGCTGCCGCTGCCCTCCGGAAAATTCGTGGGGATACCGTTTCAATGCATCCTGCGGAAGTCCCGTCAATTCCAGGATCCTGTTGATCTTATCCTGCCATTCCTCTTTTGGGATCCGGCTGGTCCTGAGCGGCTCCTCCAGGATGGCCCGGACCGTCATCCGGGGATTGAAAGCCGCATAAGGATCCTGAAAGATCATCTGAAAGCCGCTTCTTTTCTGCCGTAGCTGTTCACCGGAAAGTCCGGTCATATTGATCCCGTTCAGAAAGATCTCCCCGGCCGTAGGTTCGATGAGCCGCATGACCAGCCTTCCCAGGGTAGACTTTCCGCAGCCGGATTCGCCTACGATTCCCAGAGTCTCCCCTTTTTTGACCGTCAGAGAGACATCCTGGACTGCTTTGAGCAGGTTTGTCTTATACGGAAATTTTTTCTCTTTTATCTCAAATTCCTTGGACAAACCGGTTACTTCTAAAATCACCTGTTCTTTCATAGCTGACACCTCCTGCAGGAGACAAAATGATGCGGCCGGATTTCCTTAAGCACAGCCGGTTCCTCACATCCCTTCCGGCAATGAGGGCACCGCGGGGCAAACTGGCATCCGATTCGCTCTTCATAGAGCTTGGGCGGCTGACCCGGAATAGGCTCCAGCTTTTCCTTCCTGCCGGGTATGGGGATACATTTCAAAAGTCCCTGTGTATAAGGGTGCATCGGTGAATCAAATAACTCTTTTACCGGAGCCTTTTCTACGATCTCTCCTGCATACATGACCGCCACCGTATCACAGACCTCGGCCACGACGCCCAGATCATGGGTGATCAGCAGGATCGCAACGCCATAGTCCTCCCGCAATTCGAGAAGCAGGTCCAGGATCTGGGCCTGGATCGTTACGTCAAGGGCAGTGGTGGGCTCGTCTGCGATCAGGATTTCCGGGCGGCACATCAGAGACGATGCAATGATGGCTCTCTGCCGCATCCCGCCGGAGAACTGAAACGGATAGTTTTCAGCCCGTTCTTCCGGAGAAGGGATTCCTACTTTTCCAAGCTGCAGCACGGCCTGCTTCCAGGCCTCCTTTTCCGGTGTCTTTTGATGGATCCGGAGAACCTCGCCGACCTGCTTTCCGACCTTAATGACCGGGTTCAAGGATGTCATGGGATCCTGAAAGATCATGGAAATGCGGTCGCCGCGCAGCTTTTTCTGTTCCTTTTCCGGCTTTGCCAGAATATTTTCATCATGAAACAGGATTTCACCGCAGATCTTTTCGTGTCTTTTTTTCCCGACCAGGCCCAGGATCGTATTGGCAGTGACAGACTTTCCGCAGCCGGATTCTCCGACCAGTCCAAGGACTTCGCCTTTATGAAGTGTAAAGTCCACCCCTCTGACGGCGTGCATGACGCCCTGCCGTGTAAGAAATTCCACCCGGAGGTCTCTCACGTCCAGAAGTGCTTCTGAATTTTCTTTCTGCATGCTGTCACCCCCTTAATTTTCTACGTTGCGCAGACGGGGATCCAGTACGTCCCGGAGCCCGTCGCCCAGGATATTGAATCCCAGCACTGCAAGAGCAATGGCGATTCCCGGGAATACGCCTACCCACCATGCGATCTCGATCCACGCCTTGCCGTTGTTCAGCATGATACCCCAGGAGGGGATATCTGGTTCTACCCCGATGCCCAGAAAACTGAGGGCTGCTTCTGACAAGATCGCAAATGCAAGAGAAAGTGTGACCTGTACCAGGATCGGAGAGAGGATGTTGGGCAGTACGTGCCGCACGATGATGGTCACATCCCTGACTCCGATGGATCTTGCGGCTTCTACATATAATGAATCCTTTACGGAAAGGACGGCGCCTCTTGCGATCCTTGCGAAGATCGGGGTATATACGATCCCGATCGCCAGCATGATATTATTCAGGCTGGAACCCAGGATTGACATGATCAGCAGCGCAAGCAGAACCTCCGGAAAGGAAAGCATCACTTCCAGGATCCTGGAGATCACGGCGTCCGTGAAACCTCCGAAATACCCTGCCGCGACGCCCAGGACCACTCCGGCGGCTGTCGCGATGGCTACAGAAGCCAGGGAAACCTTCAGAGAGATCTGGGAACCATATATGATCCTGGACAAAATATCACGCCCCATGTTATCTGTTCCCAGAAGATGTTCCGGGGAAGGCCCTGTGAGAGCCGCCGCGGGATCCATATAAAATGGATCGTAAGGGGCAAGAACCGGTGCAAAAGCGGCCATCAGAACAAAAAGAAGCAGGATGATGCTTCCGGAAACTGCCAGCTTATTATGAAAAAAACGGTATAAAAAATCTTTCATGGGATTCTTGCCCTCCTTAATACCGGATCTGCGGATTTACGATGCAATACAGCAGGTCCACGATCAGATTGATCAGTACAAACATGACTGCGATAAACAGTACGGTGCCCTGGAGTACCAGGTAATCCCGGTTGTTGATGGACTGCAGCGCCAGTGAACCGATTCCGGGCAGGGAAAAGATCTGTTCGATCACCACAGAACCGCCCAGCAGCGAACCGGCCTGCAGACCGAGAATGGTCAGTACGTTTACCAGTGTATTTTTTACCCCATGCCTTGTGATCAGCGGAATGCCGGACAGGCCTTTTGCCTTTGCCATCTTCATATATTCCTGGTCAGTGACTTCGATCATGGCGGAACGGGAAGAACGCATCACAACTGCGCTGACGGCCATTCCCAGCGCGACAGCCGGGAGGGCCATGCTTCTCAGGTTTGCGCCCAGGCCGTCGCTCAAGGGCGTGAAGCCCCCGGAAGGGAACCATTTCCACTTTAAAGAAAACAACAGGATCATCATAGTCCCCAGCCAGAAATTAGGAATCGATATCCCCAGCAGACCGGTCACGGTCACCAGGGAGTCCGGCAGCTTATTTCTCTTGCAGGCCGCCCAGTAGCCCATGGGGACTCCCACCAATACGGCCATGAAGAGGCTCAGGACCGTCAGCTCCAGGGTGACCGGCAGCCGGGATATCAGCAGGGAGAGCACAGGCTGGTTGGAAATATAGGAGAATCCGAAATCACCGGTCAGGATTCCTTTCAGCCACAGAAGATACTGATATATAAGAGGCTGGTCCAGCCCGTACTTTTCACGCAGCAGCGCTGCCGCTTCCTCCGTGTACTGGGTTCCCAGGGTGATGGTCGCATAATCTCCAGGAATCAGGCGCACGGCAAAAAATACTACGATTGATATGCCCAGCAGAACTGGAAGGATTCCCAGGATACGTTTTATGATATAACGGATCATACTCTGCTCCCTTCTTTCATATAGCAGCTGTTTCAAGATTCACAGCCCTTACGCCCGCATATGCGGAATCAGCCTGCCGGGACTGTGAATCAAAACATATGTTACTCAAAATATACATCTTTCATGAAAATGGTCGCGGCAGTGGGATGTACCGTATATCCCTTTACGTTGTCTCTCATGGCAACGGTGAATCCGTTCATATATAAAAATGCCATGGGAGCTTCCTCTGCGATCAGTTTCTGCGCGTCCTTATAGATTGCTTTCCTTGCGTCTTCATCCATGGTGACACGGCCTTCTGCAAGAAGCTCATCCACCTTGGGATTGGAATAATTCTGCTGGTTGTAAGCACCTTCGGAGGTAAACAGATCATACAGATACTCATCCACATCTACAAATCCGGACCAGCCGCAGACGGTCAGGTCAAATTCCCCTGCATTGAGTCCGTCAAAGTAAACGCCGGATTCCAGAGCAGAGATCTCGCACTTGATGCCGACCTCTTCCAGCTGCTGCTTTACCATCTGTGCGGCGTCCACCTGATACTGCCAGTCAGAACCTACTGTAAAATTCAAGGTCATACTGCCCTCTGCAACTCCTGCTTCCTTCAGCAAAGCCTTTGCTTTCTCCGTATCGCGTGCGGCATAGATGTCATCGCCGCCGTAGTAATCATGGGTATCAGGAACATTTGCCTCTTTCAGTACCGTTGCGTTGCCCATCTTTACAGCCGTGTTGATGGCATCCCGGTCAATGGCATATGCGATGGCCTGCCGTACCTTCGGATCCTGAAGCTGTTCCGACTCGCAGTTCATGCCCACATACTCCCAGAAGGTTCCCGGTATGGTTTCCAGGACAACTCCCTCCGCATTGTTCAGGACCATGGTTTCCTGATCGATGGCATCAATGATCATGTCAATTTCACCGTTTCTCAGAGCGGTCGCCCTTGCCGTTGCATCGGTGATCGTCTTAAGCTGCAGGGTACTGACCTGAGGCTTGCCGTCTTCCCAGTAATCTCCGAATGCTTCCATGTCTACACTGGAGCCTTCGTTCCACTTTACCAGTTTGAAGGGACCTGTGCCTGCATCGATATTGGTCAGGCTGCCGTCATTCTCTTCCGCCGCCGCTTTTTCCACGACCGCGTTCAGCGGGTTTGCCAGATAGGTCAGAAACGGTGCATACTCAGATTCCAGCTGGATCACAACCGTATTTTCGTCCGGAGTTTCAATGGAACTGATCTTCTCAACCTGAGATGCCCTTGCACCCGAATCCTTGATCCGTTCCAGGGAATACTTCACATCTTCGGAAGTCATCGTATTTCCGCTGTGGAACAGGACGCCTTCCTGCAGCTGCAGGGTGTAGGTCAGCCCGTCTTCCGAAACATCATAGGATTTTGCCAGGGAAGGTGCGACTTCACCATATTTGTCCGTATAGGTGAAAAGGGAATTATACAGGTTCTCGATCGCGATTCCCGCGGCCCGGTCAGTGACCATATGCGGATCCAGGCCGCTTGGATCAGACTGGATCGCAACGGTCAGGCCGTCTTTTGCTTCGGCAAGAGAGGCAGCCTCCGGCTGTGTGTCATTGGTGCTCTTGGGAGCGGTACTTTCTCCGCCGCCCGAACAGGCAGTCAGCAGCATAGATGCAGCAAGCATGGCTGCAGTGATCATGTTTCGTTTTTTCATAAATTGATCTCCATTCTTCCGCCGGCGCCTGCGGAGTGATGTATTCAGGCAGTGTGCGCCCTGCACTGCCTGGTCAGCTCTATTCTGGATATATGAAGAAAAGGACTCCTGTTAACGGAGCCCCTTTGCTCATATTTACAATAGTTTTGAATGCTTGTTGCTTTATAAAATAAAGTTTTATGGATAAAAAACTATATTTATTTATCTGACAAGGGTATGATAACAGATAAAGAAAAAATTGTCAATCTTTTTTGAAAATGAATTGGTTTATTTCAGAATCTTGTGATATGATATATCAGGTGAAATCCGACTGCGGAAAGCAATTTTTTTACGCAGGAGGCGGGATTTCTGTATGAGGCAATGAGAGCAGAAATATAGTTTATAAAAATGAGGGTATTATGGATAAATTGGATTATGAAATTTTAAAGCGGTTAAACAGTAACGCGAGAATGTCTTTAAAACAGATCGCAGCAGATGTAGGGATCACGTCTCCGGCTGTCAGGACCAGGATAGAAAAACTGGAAAAGGACGGGATCATCCGGGGCTATATCCTGAATCTGGATACACGTGCCATAGGATTTATGGTAACAGCCTTTATCAGTGTGGCCGTAGAATCTTCGTGTAAAGAAGAATTTTACTCTTTTGTTCAGAACTGTCAGAACGTGATAGAATGTCACGGCATTACCGGCAATTATTTTGCGCTGCTGAAAGTATTGTTTAAAAGTACCATGGAACTGGATAATTTCCTGAATCGGATCCAGAAATACGGCGAGACCAGTACGAATATCGTACTCTCTACATATAAAGAAGCGCCTCACTGCATTGAAGCGCCTCAGGATACGTTTTCGGGGAAATAGAAACAGGTGAGGAAGGGCGGATACTACGGGGAAGACAATACGGTCAATGTCCACGTCAGCAACATCCGTAAAAAGCTGGCCAAGGCGGATCCGGATGAGGAATATATCCAGACTGTCTGGGGGATTGGGTTCAAGATGAAGCGCGGTATATAAGGAATAGCTTGCTAAAGCAGATTGACGGCAGGGAGGCAGTGTGATATGAAAAGATTTCACGTGACAGGAAATTGTGTCAGAGACAGGCACTATATGGTTGACACTACAGAGAAAATCAATACGATCATTGAAGATTATATCCAGCAGGGAAGCTATTTTACGATCAATCAGGCAAGGCAGTATGGAAAAACGACAACCCTCTATCTTCTGGAAGAAAAATTAAAAGAAACATACATTGTCCTGAATCTGAGCTTTGAATCTGCCGATGAATATTTCAAGTCTTCCTTGAATCTCGCGGAAGGCATGATGATGGATATCGCAGATTCTCTGATGCGGCAGGACATTTCACCGAAGATATTGGAAGAATGGAACAGTCCGGTTTCAGAAAGATTTCCCATGAGGACTCTGGGAAATAAAATCAGTCGTTTATGCTGCGAATGTCCCAAAGAAATCATCTTGATGATTGATGAAGTGGATAAAAGCTCTGACAACCAGATTTTTTTATCGTTCCTGGGTATGTTGCGGGAAAAATATCAGAAACAGCTTGCGGGGATAGATCATACGTTTAAATCAGTGATTCTGGCGGGAGTTTATGATGTCAAAAACCTGAAATTAAAACTTCATCCAGGGGAGGAAATAAAAAATAACAGCCCTTGGAACATTGCGGCCGACTTTTTGGTAGATATGAGTTTTACTTCAAAAGAGATTGCGTCGATGCTGCTAAGGTATGAAGACGATTATCATACGGGGATGGATATTACAATGATCAGCCAACTTCTATACGAGTATACATCCGGCTATCCCTACCTGGTATCCAGGATCTGCCAGCTGTTGGATGAAAGGATTGCCGGAAGCTGTATCTGTCCGGACAAAAAAGCTGCATGGACAAAGGAAGGCATACTTGAGGCTGTCCGCATTCTCCTGAAAGAACCAAATACATTATTTGATGATATGATCAAGCACCTGCAGGAATATCCGAAGCTGAGTGAAATGCTGAAAAATGTCCTTTTCCAGGGAAGGCGGTATACCTATGAAGCAAATGCCCAGGTGACACAATTAGGAATGATGTTTGGATTTTTGAAAGAGCGGAATCAGGCCGTATGTGTGTCGAACCGGATTTTTGAGACAAAGCTGTATAATTTTTTCCTGGCGGAAGAAGAGGCAGATCGTGGCGATCAACCGGATATTGTGAAAAATCAATTTATTGTTCGCGGAATGCTGCGGATGGAACTGGTCATGAAAAAATTTTATGATTACTTTGAAAGTGTATTTTTTGATGCCGATGAGAAGTTTATAGAAGAGGAAGGAAGAAGGATTTTCCTGATGTTTCTCCGCCCGATCATCAATGGGGCTGGCAATTATTATATAGAAGCGCAGACGCGGGATAAATCAAGGACGGATGTAATCGTGGATTATAGAGGCCGGCAATTTATCATAGAGTTAAAGCTGTGGCGGGGAAAAAAATATCATCATGACGGACAGGCTCAGCTGGCGGGATATCTGGAACAATATCACCAGGACAGAGGATATTTGCTGACATTCAATTTCAATAAGCATAAGCAGATCGGAGTAACGGAGAGTATATGTGACGGAAAACAGATTTTGGAAGTGATTGTATAGTATGATTGTTCTGGCGCTCCTTTACGATTTCTTTAAACTTTCTTGAGGACAAATTAATCTCCGGCTGTTATGATTCCATATGTAGACGGAAGCTGTTGAGGAAAACAGCTGTACAAATAAAAAAACAGTTTCAGAAAGGAATCGAGAGCCATGAACGAAGCAGTTATTGAAGCCCGAGACGTTACTAAGCGGTACAAAGACGTGGCGGCCCTGGATTATGTGGACCTTACCGTCCGGCGGAATAGAAGACGGCATTATGAGTGTAAAGTCTATATTCAGTCAATAATAAAGTTACTATGATACAAAATTAGAACGGGATATTTTTATTAGTGTTCCCCGAATATGTAAGCTATAATAGAAAGTGCCAGTACGAGATTGAAAAACTGGTGTGGTAAAAAGCGGGCTTGCGGATACCGTACAGCAGAAAGAACAGGGAGGGGAGAGCGGTATGGAGAGAATTTTGATCGTGGAGGATGACGCGCAAAACAACCAGATCATCCGGGACTACCTGGAAGGGCACGGATATTCCTGCGCCCAGGCATTTTCCGGCAGCGAAGGAAAATTACTTTTTTCTATGGAACGTTTTGACCTGGTGCTTTTGGATCTGATGCTTCCGGGAATCCCGGGGGAGGAGCTGGTCTCCCTGTTTTCAGAAACCGCGCCGGTTATCGTGCTGTCTGCAAAAAGCGGACTGGACAGCAAGGTAGACGTGCTGTCCGCCGGAGCCGAGGACTATATCTGCAAGCCCTTTGACCTTCCGGAGCTGCTGGTGCGGATTCAGATCCGGCTCCGGCGTCGTGACAGGGCAAGGAAGGGCGGGGAGGCAGGAACCGGTGCGGAGGGAGTATGTGCGGCGGATCCCGGATACGAACAGCATGTGTATACCTACCGCGGATGGACGCTGAACCCGGACACCCAGGAAATGACCGCGGAAGGCGAAAGGGTAGATCTGACCAGGCATGAATTTCTGATCATGGAACTGCTGATCCGCAATCCCAGACGGGTTTTCAGCAAGCAGATGATCTATGAGTATGCATGGGGAGAAGAATACTTTGTGGAGGACAAGACAATCAACGTACATATCAGCAATATCCGTTCCAAGCTGAAAAAAAGCGGGACCGACTCTTATATACAGACTGTATGGGGAATGGGCTTTAAACTTTCTTAAACCTTTCTGAGCACTTTTTAAAACATAGGGAATTATACTGGTTCTTGTAAGGTAAGGGAAAGGAAGGTGCAAAGCATTGTATAAAAAAATGACGGAAAAAGAGAAGGGCCTGGCCGTGGAAACGGTATGCCTGACAAAGATGTATAAGGACAAGGCGGCTGTGAAGCAGCTCAATATGTCCGTTCGGGAGGGCGAGATCTACGGCTTTATCGGAAAAAACGGAGCCGGAAAGTCTACCACCATGAAGATGCTGTGCGGGCTTGCAGGCCCTACGTCAGGCGAGATACGTCTTTTCGGAAAGCCGGTCAGCGATCCGGTGATCCGCAGGAGGATGGGCGTGCTGATCGAGACGCCGGGGCTGTACCCCCATATGACGGCAAGGCAGAATGCGGTGCTGAAGGCAAGATGCATGGGCCTTGCGGATGAGAGGAGCGTGGATGAAGCGCTGACTTTGTCAGGGCTTTCCGATGCCGGAACAAAGAAGGTAAAATGTTTTTCCATGGGAATGAAGCAGAGGCTCGGGGTGGCGCTGGCCTTGCTGGGCAATCCGGATCTTCTGATTCTGGATGAACCTATCAACGGCCTGGACCCGGAGGGGATCCGGGAGCTGCGCCAGTTGGTTCTCAGGCTCCATGAGACGGGAAAGACGATTTTGATCAGTTCCCATATCCTGGGAGAATTGAGCAAGATTTCTACAACCTACGGCATTATTAAGGACGGGGAAATGATCGAACAGATCGCCAGACAGGCTTTGGAAGAAAAGTGCCTGGACTATTTCCAAATTCAGGTAGATGATGTCAGCCGGGCGCTTGTATTGATCCAGGAGACATTCCCAAAAGTACGGACAGAAGTGTCTGACAGCCGTATGGTGCGTGTCTACGGACTGGAAGAAGGGGCGGGGCTGATTCAGCTTCTGGTTGAAAAACAGATCCAGGTGTATGCTTCGGGCTTTCACCGTATGGATCTGGAGGACTATTTTCTGAGCCGTATGGAAGGGGGGAAGGCAGATGTTTAATTTACTGCGCATGGATCTTTACAGAATGAGGCGGAGCAGGTCGGCATATGTCTGCCTGGGGATTTTGTTCCTGACAACTCTGGCATCTTATATTCTTTTGTGGCTGCTGGCGACGCCCCAGGGGCAGGAGACGGCAATCCGTATCGGGATGATGACGGCGGAAGAGACACAGGAGTCTCTGAGCATGCTGGAAGGTATGGATACGCTGACGATGTTTCGGAATATTAACCTGGACGGCGGAGCCTATTGCATCACATTCGGCATCTGGGTCATACTGTTTGTGTGCATGGACTATCGGAGCGGCTTTTTGAAAAATATCATGGCGCTTTATCAGAACCGCTGGGTGTACGTGGGCAGCAAGCTGCTGGCGGCTGCATTGCTGAATATCCTGTATCTGATTTCAAACTTCCTGTTTGTAGTACTGCTCAATGCCCTGTTTGGAAATATGGTTCCACAGGCTGGACTGGGGGATGTGCTGTTTTACATGGCCTGGGCCTGGATTCTGACCACCGCGTTTGGGGGCCTGATGCTCCTGATCTGTGTTTGTACCCGGAGCACGGCGGCAGGGACATTTGCGGCCGTTCTGCTGGGCGGGGGCTCAGTTGTTTCGATGGTGCAGGGGATCTTGTCCATGTTCCATGCGGGGGACTGGCTGAATTACAGCATCTATATGATGCTCTCCAATGGACCGTCCAGATATACGGGTCTGCAGGACCTCAAAGTATTCGCCGTGGGAGCGGGATTTCTGGTGCTGTATTCGGCGCTGGCAGGATGGATCATGAAGAAACAGGATATCTGACCGGCCGGCTATATTTATGAAGAGAGGGGGAGTACAGTGATGATCGCCGGGCTGGCAGTATTAACTATTTTGTGCGGATGGCTTCTGGTGCAGTATACCCGCAGTATTCTGGAAATACGTTCGATCCGCAGGCAGCTGGAGGAAATCCAGCGGGGGAGCCAGATGGAGCTGGGCGTACACAGCCGCCAGAGAGAGACGCTGGCGCTCTGCAGAAAACTAAATGAGCTGGGCAGGCAGTACAGGCAGGGCCAGATCCGGTACGAAAAGGCGGAAAAGCAGCTAAAGCAGAACATTACCGCCCTGGCCCACGATATCCGGACTCCCCTTGCCGGGGCATCCGGGTACGTGCAGCTTGCAGGAGAGTGCCGCGAGAAGGAGCGGCAGGCGCACTATCTCCTGGCGGCAGAGGGGAGGCTCAAAGAGCTGGGGGATATGCTGGAGGAGCTTTTCCTTTTTACAAAGCTCTCCGGCGCGGATTTTGAACCGGACATGCGGAGGCTGCAGGTCCTTCCGCTGCTCGGCGACTGCCTGGTGGGGATGTACCTGCAGTTTGAGGAAAAAGGAATGACTCCGAAGGTCCGGTTTGACTCGGAAGAGCTTTGGGTGGAAGCCGATGAAGAATGCCTGAGACGCATCTTCCACAACCTGATCCGAAATGCGCTGCTGCACGGAACGGGAAATCTCATGATCACTCAGCGGGAAACATGCATTGCATTTGAAAATGCCGTATCGGAAACGAGCAGGCCGGACACAGAACAGATTTTTGACCGGTTTTATAAAGCAGACACAGCCCGGAGAAAAGGATCCTCCGGGCTTGGGCTGTTTATTGTAAAAGAGCTGATGGAAAAGATGGGCGGGAGCGTAAAGGCGGAGCTGGAAAAGGAAACACTCCGTATTGTGCTCGAATTTCGGCGGCAAGCTGCAAAAAGCTTCTAAAATCTCAGGAGAAGAAAGTTGCAATAAAAATCGGAAAAGGACTACCTATTCCTGGAAATTTGTGATACAATTTATTTACAATATTGTAACGATTCGGAACAGCGGCAAACACGTCTGAGGCCTGCTGTTCTGCTTCGCTGCATAATATTAAAAAAAGAATAGGGGAAAAGATATGGCAAAAGAAATGATTGCAATGCTTCTTGCCGGCGGTCAGGGTTCACGCTTGTATGCCCTGACACAGAATCTGGCAAAACCTGCAGTTCCTTTTGGCGGAAAATATCGCATCATCGATTTTCCGCTGTCGAACTGTGTAAACTCGGGCATTGATACTGTCGGGATTCTTACCCAGTATCAGCCTCTCGTTTTGAATGAATATATCGGCAACGGCCAGCCGTGGGACCTGGACCGTCTGCACGGAGGAGTCCATGTGCTTCCGCCGTATCAGCAGGCATCCGGCTCTGACTGGTACAAGGGGACAGCCAACGCGATTTACCAGAACATTTCATTCATTGAGCGTTATGATCCGAAGTACGTCATCATCCTGTCAGGAGATCAGATCTGCAAGCAGGATTACAGCGATTTCCTGAAGTTCCATAAGGAAAAAGGTGCGGAATTTAGTGTGGCTGTTATGGAAGTGCCGTGGGAGGAGGCGCCTCGTTTCGGCCTGATGGTAACGGATGAGAACGACAAGATCACGGAGTTCCAGGAGAAGCCCAAGAATCCGAAGTCCAACCTGGCTTCCATGGGGATCTATATTTTCAACTGGGATGTACTTAAGAAGTATCTGGTAGAGGATGAAGCAGACCCGGATTCAGAAAATGACTTTGGAAATAACATCATCCCGAATCTTCTGCGCGACGAGCGCACCATGTATGCATACCGTTTCAGCGGCTACTGGAAGGATGTGGGAACAATTTCCTCTCTGTGGGAGGCCAATATGGAGGTTCTGGATCCGGAGCACAGCGGCATCGACCTGTTTGACGAGAACTGGAAGATCTACAGCCGGAACAGCGGTATGACCGGCCACAAGATCGGCGCGGACGCGGTGGTGGAAGATTCCATGATCACCGACGGATGCCGGATTTCAGGTGATGTGAAGCACTCCATTCTGTTTGCAGGCGTTAAGGTAGAGCCGGGCGCGAAGGTAGAAGACGCCGTGATCATGGGCGGCAGTGTGATCAAATCCGGTGCAGTGGTAGAGCACTGTATCGTAGCGGAGAACGTCGTGATCGGCGAGAACGCCAGAGTTGGAGCTATGCCGAGCGGCGGGGAAAACGGAGTAGCGACCGTTGGCTCCGGCGTAGTGATCGGGGACAACGCGAAGATCGGCCCCAATGCCATGGTCAATAATAATGTAAAGGACGGTGAAGAGCAATGGTAAATTCAAATGCAGATGCATTGGGCATCATTTTCCCAAATAGTTATGACGCTTTAGTACCGGAGCTGGTGACGGACCGTCTGATGGCTTCTATCCCGTTTGCGGGCCGTTACCGCATGATCGACTTCATCTTATCCAGTATGGTGAACAGCGGGATCGACAATGTTTCCATCATTGTACGCCAGAATTATCATTCCCTCATGGACCACCTGGGTTCCGGACGTGAGTGGGATCTGACCCGCAAGAACGGCGGTCTCAATATTGTACCTCCGTTTGCTGAGAAGAATGTAAAGATCTACAACGGACGCGTGGAAGCGCTTGCAAGCGTGCTGAGTTTCCTGCAGCATCAGAAGGAAAAATACGTGGTAATGTCAGATGCCAATATCGCGGTGAATTTTGATTTCTCCGCATTTCTGGATGCCCATATCCAGAGCGGCGCGGACGTGACGGTTGCCTATACGGAGGAGGAGCTTCCGGAAAGCTCGCTGAAGGCTGAGACGGATAACAAGGCTTTGTATTATACATTGGATCTGGAAAAGAACCGTGTCAACAATATCAAGATCAATTCCCGGTCCAGCGGCATCCAGAATTTCTCGATGAACATTTACGCGATCGAGAGAGAACTGCTGATCGACCAGATCAGACAGGCTTCTGTGCGCGGTTATGTATATTATGAGCGGGATATCCTGTCGCCCCATCTTGTCACCCTGAACGTACAGGGCTACAAGTACGAAGGCTACACCGCGCGTATCAGCGACATGGGAAGCTATTTCAAAGAGAATATGAAGATGCTGGATGACGCAAATGTGGACGCGCTGTTTGCAGATCCGATCTACACTAAGATCCGTGACGACAACCCGACCAGGTACATACCGGGTTCTACAGTGAAGAATATTATGGCGGCTGACGGCTGCGTGATCGAAGGCGAAGTGGAGAACAGCATCCTGTTCAGAGGCGTAAAGATCCGCAAGGGAGCGAAGGTGAAGAACTGCGTGCTCATGCAGGATACCGTCGTAGAGTCAGGAGCAGATATCCAGTACGTGATCTCCGATAAAAATGTAGTGATCTCCGAAGGGAAGGAACTCAAAGGAACAGATACATTCCAGGTATTTGTAGAAAAAGGAAAGACGGTATAAGAAACCTGAATATCATTGTATGCAGAAAAGCTGCCGGCGGCAGGTTTTCTGTATGCGGGTGAGATAAGACAAGGGGCTATCGGGAAATAGCACTTTTTAGCCCCGTTTCCCCAAAAAGACATCTCCCGCGGAATTCCGTGCCTTTCAGCATGGACTCTTCTGCGGGAGATGTCTTTTCCCTTGTTGTTCTTCCTAATTTTAGGGCGCAAAAACCCCTTGCTGCCGATTTCAGAAGTACCCTTCTGCCTGTATGGAGCGGATCTGGCGGTTCAGTATCCACCTCTCGCTCTGTATGTTGGCGTGGGATTCTTCCCTTAGTTCTTCCCAGCGTTCATTGACCTTCATGACCTTGTTTTTCTCCGCATCTTTTACATGTGCAGATTTTGAATAAAGTAGTTTGGATTTTTTTGTACGGACAGTGAAATATTAGAGCTAACTTATTCCGAATAATCCATAAGCTCTCAGCACCCGACTGCGC
>OFFP01000949.1_pt1 | contig 21495 bp, 17 predicted proteins | sample 1521431 | NCBI WGS metagenome assembly OFFP01 (sample SAMEA3504104, study PRJEB24116) | mouse gut metagenome | biome: mouse gut; feature: mouse-associated habitat; material: faeces | place: Denmark | collected 2011
GGATAGAAGACAATCCGGCTGCAGATACGATGCAGCCGCATTTTGTCATTACCGGAGAAATTAGTTCAATCTATAAGAAATACGACCGGGTGCGGAAGGTGCACAGCCTGATCCTTCTGCCCGGACTGGAAGAGGCAGAGATGATCTCCCGTAAGCTGGAAGCCATCGGCAATATCCATTCGGACGGAAGGCCCATCCTTGGACTGGACTGTCATGATCTGCTGGAGATCCTTCTCGAAATGTGCCCGGAGTCAGTGTATGTGCCCGCCCATATCTGGACGCCGCACTTTTCATTGTTCGGAGCGTTTTCGGGTTTTGACTCGGTGGAGGAATGCTACGGTGATCTTTCCGGCCATATCCATGCCATGGAGACCGGGCTGTCCTCCGACCCGCCCATGAACTGGCGGGTATCCGCATTGGACGATTATCAGCTTATATCCAACTCAGATGCCCATTCTCCGGCAAAGCTGGGAAGAGAGGCGAATCTGCTGGATATCGGGTTATCCTATGAAGAGTTAAAAGAGGCGATTCAAACTGGAAACGGTCTGAAAGGCACCATCGAGTTCTTTCCGGAGGAAGGCAAGTACCACTATGACGGCCACCGGAAATGCGGTCTCTGCCTGGCGCCTGTGGAAACAGAAAGGTATCATGGAATCTGTCCGGTCTGCGGCCGGAAGCTGACGATTGGGGTGTCCCACCGGGTGGAACAGCTTGCAGACAGGCCGGAAGGATACAGGAAAGAGCAGGCTGCAGGGTTTGAAAGTCTGGTTCCGCTGCCGGAGATCATCGGCGCATCTGTGGGCCTTTCGTCTGCAAGCGCCCGGGTTGAGAGGGAATACCGAAACCTGCTCCAAAAGCTGGGGCCGGAATTTTCTATACTGCGGGAGATTCCGCTGGAAGAGATTCGAAGCGTTTCGGGAATCCTGATTTCGGAAGGAATCGGAAGACTGAGAAAGGGCCAGGTTACAAGACTGCCCGGATTCGATGGGGAATACGGGATTATACGGCTGTTTACCCAGGGAGAACTGGATCATCTGGAGGGGCAGATGAGTCTGTTTGATATGTCTGAGATGGCTTCGAATGAAATGAAGTCCATGCAGAGTCCGGGGAGAGCTGGTGAGCGAGGCAGAAACAGCAGGCAGGAATCGGAAGGGCAATCGTATGACCCGGATGAAGGAATAAAAAGCGGGAAAATCCCGGATTTCCGGCAGCCCTCTGAGCAATTGAGGACAGGCGCTTCGAAATTGGCGGAGAATGAAAAGACGGCCGGATTTCCTGCGGAAATTTTGGGAACAGCGGACGCTCAAAAATATACATGGAACGAAAACCAGCGCAGAGCAATCGAGTCCATCGACCGGGTTACCGCGGTCACCGCCGGCCCGGGTACCGGAAAGACCGGTACTCTGGCGGCTCATATCCTTCATCTTCTGGAGAACAGGCGGGTAAAGCCTTCCTGTATCACTGCGGTGACATTTACCAACCAGGCGGCAGGAGAGATGCGGGAGCGTGTCCGCAGGCAGTTGGGAAAGGGCACCGCCGCGAAAAAACTGCAGATCGGCACCTTCCATTCTATTGCATGGAAGATTCTGAAAGATAGTGGTGTAGAATTTACCCTTGCAGGGGATAGTGAGACGCGGGATCTGGCAGGCAGGATCATAAAGGCGTATGGCCTGGAGACGACAGTTTCCCGGCTCTTGACATGGATTTCCAACTATAAGGCGGGTTCGCGTACACTTGATTTTGATGTGACGGCCGGGGAATCAGAACATGATGCAAAGCTGAGAAACGCATTCCAGGTATATCAAAGCACTCTGAAAGACTGGAATGCTCTGGACTTTGATGATCTCCTTCTGGAAGCCTTGCGGATTGCCCGGGAGAGAGCGGAAGAAAACAGAAAAAATATGGATGCGGGACAATTTTCTTATCTCATGGTGGATGAATTTCAGGATATCAGCCCTCTTCAGTACGAGCTGATGAAAGCCTGGAACGAAGGCGGAAAGGAACTGTTTGTGATCGGAGACCAGGATCAGGCAATCTATGGCTTCCGCGGAGCAGACGCCGGGTGCTTCCAAAGACTTTCGGAAGAATTTCCTCAGACCTGCCGGATCACCCTGGAAGAAAATTATCGTTCCGCTCCTCAGATTCTGACAGCGGCCTCCGAAGTGATTTCCCATAATCCGGGAGGAAAAAGACAGCTCAGGGCAAACAGGCCGGAAGGGGTTCCGGTGCGGATCGTGGAAGCAGACAGTGAGTTATCTGAGGCGATCTTTACAGCAAAGGAGATCAACCGCCTGGCAGGGGGAATCGGGATGCTGGAGGCGCAGGAGATCTTTCCGGAGAGGGAAGGGCGTGTGCGGGGATTTGAAGAGATCGCTGTGCTGTACCGGACACGCCGGCAGGCAGACCTTTTGGAAAGCTGCCTGAAAAAAGAGGGTATCCCCTATGTGGTGGCCGGCCGGGATGATTTTCTTATGGAACCTGCCGTGCGGGGGACTGTCAGCTTCTTCAAGAGCCTGGTGCAGCCGGACAACCTTCTGGCAGGACAGACGGCGCTGAAACTTTTGTGGGATTTGGATGCCGGAGATATGACGGAGAGCATTTATCAAAATATGGCGGACAAGTACCGTCCTTTTATGAAAAAGAAGAAACCCCAGAAGATCTTGGACGAATGGATGAAAGACCTGAATCTGGAAAAGAATAAAGGCATAGGAAAGCTATACCGGACGGCGGTATTTTACCAGACTATGCCGGAATTTACAGAGGCTCTGGATCTGGGGGTGGAGAGCGACCTGAAACGCTGCGGGGAGAAGCGGTATACGTCGGGCGCGGTGACGCTCATGACGCTGCATGGCTCAAAGGGGTTGGAGTTTCCGGTGGTCATGATCTATGGGGCGCGAAAGGGGATGATTCCCTTTGAAAGTGAGAAATATAGTTCGGATGAAGAGGAAGAACGCCGTTTGTTTTACGTTGGACTCACCCGGGCAAAAGAGGAATTGATCCTTACCACATCAAAAGAAGAATCTTCCTTTTTGAAAGAAATTCCTGCGGAAGCGGCCAGCAGGGAAAAAGCACGTTCACATAAAAATATGGGAAATGGCAGACAGATGAGTTTGTTTGACTTTATGAAATAAGAGACCGCCGCTCCGGGGAAATGTGTTCTCCCGGAGCGGCTGGAGCTCCAATCCGTACACGGCAAAGGACTTCCACTTAAGATTTTCCCTGAAATAATTTAAGGTCACACCTATACCAGGCGTGACCTATAACTAATGTTTTGCATCTATTCCGTATTACTCAGCCTTTCTTCATCTTCATTCTCTTGATGACCTTCAGCCTTGTAAATTCTTCTCTGTCCTTTTCCTCCAATGCATTTGTGATGCTGCTGACCAACTCGGTATACATAGGGATCGTGATGTTCTGCAGCGCGTTGGCGCGCTTCTGCGTCTTCTTGATATTGGAAGCCAGCCGGTAGGCCGCATTCTCAACCATGGACAGCTTCACGGTCAGATCCTTTACTTTCTGAAATGCCTTGGTCGCCTGGTCGATGGATTCCCGGGTGGTACTGAATGCATAGGTGGGTAATTCATGGACCGGTGCGTACTTCACATGGGGAATCTCAGTTCCCATGATACTCCGGGTGCGGATTGAGATGGAATTTTCAATCGGTACCGTATAGGCAAGCTGAGATACTATATTGATTCCATGCTCGATATTGGCACGCTGCAGGCACTGGTAAGCATAGGTAAAGGTGCTGTCGATCTCATCCTGGATATCCCGGGCTTCATCGATCAACGACATCAGTTCGCGGATCAGGATATTCCGCTTCTTATCCATCAGGTCATAGCCCTGTCTTGCAAGCGCAAGCGAGTTCTTCGCCAACATCAGATTTCCTTTGGTTGGAAATGTTCGTGGATCCATAGGGCGCAGCCTCCTTTACTCGTCTTCCTCCGGCATTGGCTTGTAGTATTTATCCAGGATCTTCGTGTCCACACGGTCAAGTTCTTCTTTGGGAAGCCGGCCTAACAACTCCCAGCCAAGATCCAGGGTCGCTTCCATGCTTCGGTTTTCATTCACGCCCTGTCCGATGTAGCGGGTTTCAAAATCCTTTCCAAATGCCAGGTATTTCTTGTCCGTGGGCGACAGCTCGTCTTCACCGATAACAGAGGCAAGATTCCGGGCATCGCCTACCTTCGCGTAGGCGGAGAACAGCTGGTTGGCCAGGTCCTGGTGGTCCTCCCTTGTGTAGCCTGCTCCGATGCCGTCCTTCATCAGACGGGACAGAGAAGGCAGGATATTGATGGGCGGATAGATAGACTGCCCATGGAGCGTCCGGTCCAGTACGATCTGCCCCTCCGTGATGTATCCCGTCAGGTCGGGGATCGGATGGGTGATATCGTCATTGGGCATGGTCAGGATGGGCAGCTGTGTTACGGAGCCGCTCACGCCCTGAACGATGCCGGCGCGCTCATACAGGGTTGCCAGTTCGCTGTACAGATATCCTGGATATCCTTTTCGGCTGGGAATCTCTCCCTTGGAGGAGGATACCTCACGCATAGCCTCGGCAAAGGAGGTCATATCCGTCAGGATGACCAGGATATGCATATTTTCTTCAAATGCCAGATATTCCGCAACGGTCAGCGCTACCTTGGGCGTGATCAGACGTTCTACAACCGGGTCATTTGCCATGTTCAGGAACATGGCTACATGGTCTGCAACGCCGCTGTCCTCGAAGGCACGTCGGAAAAAGTCTGCCACATCGTGCTTGACGCCCATAGCGGCAAATACGATGGCGAACTGTTCGTCCGATCCATCCCCCAGGGAAGCCTGCTTTACGATCTGAGCCGCAAGCTGGTCATGGGGAAGGCCGTTTCCGGAGAAGATCGGCAGCTTCTGGCCGCGGATCAGGGTAGTCAGTCCGTCGATGGCGGAGATTCCGGTATGGATATAATTTCTTGGATATTCCCTCTTCACCGGATTCAGAGGCAGGCCGTTCACATCCCGCCGCAGAGCGGAGGTGATGGGACCCAGGTCGTCGATAGGCTGGCCGATACCGTTAAAGGTACGTCCCAGCATATCCGGGGAGAGCGTGATCTCCATCGGATGTCCGGTAAGCCGGGTGTGAGTATTTTTCAGGGACATATTTTCAGAGCCTTCAAAAACCTGGATGACCGCGCGGTCCTCGTAGATCTCCACGATACGTCCGATCTTGCGCTCCGTACCGTTAATTACAAACTCAACGATCTCGTCATAGAACGCACCCTGCACGCCCTCCAGGACGATCAGAGGGCCGTTGATACTGCTTAAGCCTAAATATTCAATTGACATGGCATCATTCCCTCCTTATGCATTCTTTTCCAGGACGCGCTGGTAAAATTCGTCGATATCGCGATGGTACTGGGTAAACATTTCCAGGCGGTCATTGGGCACATCATACTTGATGGAAATGACCCGGTCGAAGATGTTCTCAGACTTCAGCACGGACATCGGATGCCCCATGGTCACAAGCGCACGGGACTTTTTATAAAGGTACAAAATGGTATCCATCATCAGGAACTGCTTTTCCATGGACACACAGGTATCGTCCTTGTGGAAAGCATTCTGCTGCAGGAAGCCCAGACGGATGACACGGGCAATCTCCAGAACCAGCTTCTGGTCGTCCGGAAGCACGTCGCTTCCGATCAGCTTGACGATCTCCAGCAGGCTGCTCTCGGAGTTCAGAAGAGCCATTAGCCGGTTCCGGTAATCCACGAACTTCGGGGATACGCGGTCCTGGTACCAGGGCGCCAGATCCGTCAGATACTCACTGTAGCTGGTGAGCCAGTGGATGGCCGGAAAATGCCTCGAATAGGCCAGGCTCTTGTCCAGTCCCCAGAAACAGCGTACAAACCGCTTGGTGTTCTGGGTAACAGGCTCGGAAAAGTCTCCGCCCTGGGGGGATACCGCGCCGATGATCGTTACAGAGCCGTCCGTATCGTTTAAGTTGTGCATCATGCCGGCCCGCTCATAGAACGCGGACAGCTTGGATGCCAGGTAAGCCGGGAAACCTTCTTCGGCAGGCATCTCCTCCAGACGTCCGGAGAGCTCTCTTAAGGCCTCCGCCCAACGGGAGGTGGAGTCAGCCATGATGGCTACGTCATAGCCCATATCCCGGTAATATTCTGCAAGCGTCAGTCCGGTGTAGATGCTGGCCTCACGGGCAGCCACCGGCATGTTGGACGTATTGGCGATGAGCGTGGTCCGGTCCATCAGAGGGTTACCGGACCTGGGGTCCGTCAGCTCGGAAAATTCTTCCAGAACCTGCGTCATCTCGTTCCCGCGTTCGCCGCAGCCGATGTAGATGATGATATCCGCGTCAGACCACTTTGCGATCTGATGCTGGGACATGGTCTTACCGGTTCCGAATCCGCCGGGGATGGCAGCCGTACCGCCCTTGGCGATGGGGAACATGGTATCGATGATTCGCTGTCCGGTCACCAGCGGAACCGATGCCGGAAAGCGGTTGTTTGTGGGTCTGGGCACACGGATGGGCCAGTGCTGGGTCATACTCAGTTCCTTTGTGCTGCCGTCGGCAAGCTCCAGGGTGACCAGTGTTTCGTCAATGGTATAGTCGCCGTCCGGAACGACGCTGATTACGTTTCCTTCTACATCCGGGGGCACCATGCACTTGTGTACGATGGCCCGGGTCTCCGGTACCAATGCAATGATCTCACCGGGAGTCAGATGATCGCCGACAGAAGCGACGATGTGTGCATGCCATTTTTTTGTGCGGTCCAGGGAATCCACGCTGACACCGCGGGTAATGAACGCCCCGCCGGAATCTGCGATCTTTTCCAGGGGACGCTCGATCCCGTCAAAAATATTGTTCAGGATGCCTGGGGCCAGGGTCACGGACACGGCGCTTCCGGTCGCAATGACCTGGTCGCCGGGACGAAGTCCGGTAGTTTCCTCATATACCTGAATGGTGGTCATGTCCTTATCCAGTGCAATGACCTCGCCGACAAGCTTTTCTTTTCCGACGTATACCATTTCCTGCATATGGAAGCCTGTATTGCCCTTCAGGTAGATGACGGGGCCGTTGACACCGTAGATGATTCCGATATTATCCAATTCCGTCACCTCCTGTAAAGATAAATCTGTCATATTCGTTGCGGAGCAAAGTAGTAAATGAGTTATCGATCAGGATATTGCGTTCCCGGATGACAGCCCGTGTTCCGCCGATGAAATCCTCTGAACTTAAAGTCAGCCGTGTGCCGGTTGCTGCTTCCAGAGCGGCCTGCCGCGGTCCGTCAGAGGGATTGATGTAAATGGTCATCTCTTCGCCCGGAGCGAATGCAGTGGCCTTGCGGATGGATTTGATCAGATAATCCTCATAGGCATCTGTCTGCATATACTCCTCGACCAGCGCATGCGCTTCCTTAAAAATCTTGTCTTTCAGCTCGACCTGTACCTTGCCGGTCTTTCTCTTGAGCTCAAGCTGTGTCCTGGCGTTTGCCTGGTTCAGCATATGCCTGGCGTTGGACTGTTCCGCCTTGATACGCGTCTCAGACTGCCAGCGCATTTCCTCTTTATGATCCTTCAATACCTTTTCCAGGGCTTCGCGGTAGTTGTCAATGATCGCATTGCCTTCCGCCCGCGCCTCTTCCATGGAGGATGCCTGCAAATGTGAGAGTTTTTCTTCCAGAGTCAAGAAGGGTACCTCCTTTATATATGTTTTTGCTGCTGCCGTTTCGGGTCCCTGCCGTGTATTCACAGGGAACAAACGGATTCTTATAGCTTTAGTCCGATTGCTTCGGTTACATAGGATGTGATAAAGTCTTTCTTACGGCCGGTTCCGTGCCTGTCAGGAATTTCGATCAGCAGGGGCATCTGCCGTTCCAGACGGAACTGGTCCAGGATCTCGGGAAATTCCTGCCCGAATTTTTCCGTCAGAAGAACGATGCCGATGGACTTATCCGTCAATGTTTTTTCCAGTGCCTCCCGGAGCTCGTCGCGTTCATGCACCACGACGCCGTCCACGCCTGCCAGACGCATTCCTGTATAGGTATCGACATTATCACTGATCAGATACATCTTCATCTTACAGACTTCCCAGGATCATGAAGGAGATGATCAGTCCGTACAGACATACACCTTCTGCCAGACCTACGAAGATCAGGGACTTACCAAGAACACTGGAATCCTCGCTGATCGCACCCAGCGCCGCGCTTGCCGCGCTTGCTACGGCGATACCGCCGCCGATACAGGATAAACCGGTAACCAGTGCGGCTGCGATATAACCAAGGCCTGTTGCCATTGCTGCCTGAGATGCCGCGTCCTCTGCCGCGTGTACCTGCGGCCCGCCCAGCAGCATGATGGATGCGATGGCAAATGCACCGAAGAAAAAGAAGGCATTGACTCCGATTGCTGTCTTATAGCGGTTTTTGTTCTTTTCTCCGATCAGATAATATCCGAAAGGAATGATGATGCTCAGGACCAATGCAGCGATAAATACGATTTTTGTTGCGGTTGTCATAATGAAATCCTCCTAAATATCAAATTAATTTTTAATGTGTATTTTTCTTTTTGTTTGTCTTTGTATATGGATCAAATGCACGTCCGGAACCTTTATAGAACCGGCTGAACATCTCATAATATTCCAGTCGGAGTACCTGTATTCCGACGATCAGTCCTTCCATGCCGCATACGAACAGGTTGCCCAGGATCACCACGATCCAGTTGGGATTGCCTTTTTCCACGCCTGCCAGCATCAGGACAACCTCCATCATGGCCGCATGGCTCACTGCAAATGCGCCGATACGCACGAAGGAGAGTGTGTTGGAAAAGTAGCTCAGCATGGTCTCGAACAATTCGAAGAAGCCCTGTACCAGGAACATGGCCTTGCTCTCTTCCATTTTTTCCGCCCGCTTCTCGATCTTTTTGGTCAGAGGCTCCTTGAACAGGATCACAAGCAGCGGCACTCCGAACATTACAGCCATGACGATACCGCCCGGCGTCTTGTGTCCGGTCATGAATAATACGATGGTCACAACAATGGACGCGTAAAATACGAGTCCTGCCACGCCGTTCACGTCAAACCAGGCGTCACCGAAGTCATGGCACCGGAACGCATTGATGATGTGCAGGATCATGGCAAGTATGATGATCCCCATACCAAAGGCGACGGCGACAACAAATACGGTATTTAGCTTGCCGACGAAGGGCAGCATGGTCATATGCTCAATAGGCCGCAGCCAGACCGCGTCAATAATATCTTCAAATCCGAAGATGCTTCCGAACATAAAACCGAATATTGTGGAAAAGATACCTGCCGTAGCCACAATGCCTGCCAGCGGGATCCTCTTGAAATAGTACAGCAGTCCTCCTCCGATGAGCAGCAGGAGGCCCTGCCCCACGTCCCCGAACATGGCGCCGAAGATGAAGGAATAGGTCAGGCCCACAAACACCGTCGGATCCATTTCATCATGGGACGGAAGCCCGTACATCTGGACATACATCTCAAAGGGCTTGAAGAGTTTCGGATTTTTCAGTTTGGTAGGCGGTGCGCCGAAGTGAGTCTCCCGGTCGTCCACGACCACAACAAAGACCTTATCGTCGTTTTCGATATCCTTCTGGAATTTCTCCAGGTCCCCCTCGGACATCCATCCGCAGAGGATATAGTAATCCTCCTGATTGTCCTCCATCCGCGCGGCCATCTTGCGGACGTCAAAGTTATTGGACAACTCTTCCAGACGTTTTTTCGCTGCCACAAGCTGGGGCGCTCGTGCGGCGAGCAGCTGCGCAGCCTCCTTATCCAGCTCTTCGATCTGGTTCATATTCTTGTTGATTTCGCGCTGCAGCTTGTGGTAGGCATCAGCCGGAGTACCTTCAAAGCCGTCCGTCAGCGTGATCCGTTCAAAATGCAGGGAGCGGAAGATGGCATCGGACTTCTGTGCGTCCCTGGGAGAAACGAAGTAGGCGCCGTATACATAACTTTCATCCCGTTCGCCTTCTACGAAGATGGATTCCAGGTCCTCCATCAGATACTTCTGCATCTTGTAATAATATTCTATTGCGATTTTTCCAAAGCGGTAGGTGATGTACTTGTAGTTCAGCACCTCGCTCAGGTTACAGTCCAGCGGCCGGAAAGGCGCGATGACCAGCTGGCGGCTGCGGAGCTCTTCGATCTTCTTTTTTAACTTTTCTTTTTTCTCCTGCAGGCTCTGATAATCCGTGCTTGTGTTACGGATCAGTTCGAACATGCCGTCCAATCCCAGATTGGAATCCGGCGTGATCTGGTCCGGGTCTTCTAAAAGGGCTGTAAATTGTTCTGCCTGCCCCAATGCCTCCCGGTATGGATTGATCTCCATAAAGGGCCTCAGATTATCGACGGTCTTCAGCTCGGAAAGCGCAGATTCAAGCTGGATCTCATACTTGGAGAGGTAGAGATCGATCACGCGGTCGATATCATCGCGGGGGCCGGAGATATTGATGAATTTCATTTTTACAATCATTGCGTCTTACCTCCAATATAAGCCAGCGTCTCACCGGATGATAAGCCGTAACGGATACATTCCAGGGCGGTCGTCAGCTTTCGTAGTTCTTCTTCTTTCAAAAACAGATAAGTAGTGATCGAGGCAATGGAATACGGGTTCTGCCGCCGCTCCCCCCTGTACAGGCGGTCCAGGCATTCAGAGTACATCTGCTCGATGGTAAGCTTCTGTCCGAAATCATAATGCCGCGCATAGGATGTCTTTCGCAGCAATGCTTCGTATTCTTCCATGCCGGGGGCCTCGATCATCCCCTTGATCTCTTCGGCCGATACCTTGTAGTGGACCGGTACGAGAAGGGCGTAGATGTTGGCAGGTTCCATATTGTAATACTTCTTGGCCCTGTAGATCCACTGCAGGTTCAAGAGGTCGATCTTGGAACCGCATACCTTTGTATAGAACTCCAGTTCTTTTTTCTGTAATATTTTTTTCCGTTTTTTCCACAGAGTGGAAAGATTGTATTGACTCAGTGTCAGGTCGTAATCAAAGAGCGTAACGGCCGGATTATCCAGAAGCCTGTGAAGAGGTTCATAATACTCGGTACTTTTCAGATTCTCGATCAGCTCGTTAGTCGTCCGTGAGGTGATCAGACTGTCGATGGAAATCTGGGTATACCGGTCAAAGAACTCCTTTTTATAGTTCAGGTCAAAGGGTTCGGCATAGCGGTTGATCACGATACGCAGGCAGTAGTTGATCAGGTCGATCTCATAGCGCTTTACGTAAAGAGAAAGAAATTCCCGCTGCTTTAATCCGCAGAACCGGTAGATCTTGGAGTATTCATGGTAAAGCTGACGGGTCAGTATCTTTTCGATATCGCCGCGGTGCAGCCGGCTCTCATCTAGCAGATTCAGTACGTAGGCGTAGGAGGAATTATCGCGCAGATAATTGACCGCGTCCGGTACGCTCTGCAGAGAGGCGATCTCTTCAAAGTTCTCCGGTGTCAGAAGCTTTGCTTCCATGGCTTTCAGCTTGGTTACGATTCCACTGTAGGCTAGTAGATTTCCCATGCGTTTATACCTCTGTGATCCGTTTTAAAATAGTCTGCGCATACCAGGTATGCCGTTCCTCGTACTCCCTCTCAAGAGCAGCGATAGTATCGTTGCGCCCGCCGATCTGCGCCTTCAACAGTGCGCTTGTCTTTTCGGCAAGGTCATTCTGGATCTCTAGGATCTTTTTGTTCGTCCTCGATTCCAAGTCCGCGTCAAAACGGTTTCGCTTTTCGCGGTATTCGTGGTCGAGGATTTCCTTTTGTGCTTCCGCATGCTCAACAATTGCAGAAGCGGCAGATTCTATCTCAGATAGCTTTCTTACAATAGATTCCATAGTAGCCTCCCCATGTAGTTTGTGAGTGTGAAAAAGTTAATAGTTTCTTTCTTATTTTTTCATTATTATCATACTCTTTTTTTAGAAAAAAGCAATGTTATTTTTTACAAGGATAAACAAAAATTCGTAAATTTTTTTGTTTATAATGCGAAAAGATATTTTAATAGGTAGAAACAGGGATGACAAGAATTGTGATTTCAGGAGTGAGATGATATAATCAATTTGAGTAAAAAGTGAGTTTGATAATGCGGGCCGGCAATCAACCTGCCGCGCAAATTAGTGACGATAATCAGGAGGAAAGTTATGAGACTTCGAAATATACCTTGTGCGGACAGCGTGGTGCAGTCCCATGGGGCTGTGATCATGGATGCAAAAAGCCAGAGGGGCGGCTGGAAGCAGGTGTTTGGAAATGACAGACCCATCCGGATAGAGATCGGCATGGGGAAGGGGCAGTTTTTGCTGCAGATGGCGGCAGAGCATCCGGAGGTAAACTATATTGGGATGGAGCGGTATTCCAGCGTACTTTTGAGGGCGCTTGAAAAGTACGACAGGTATGGTTCGGATGGGCCGGATAAGGACAGACAAGAACTGGGCGGCGATAGAAAAAATACTCATAATCTGGAGAATATACGCTTCCTTTGTATGGATGCCTGCGAATTGGAACAGGTATTTACCCCCGGAGAGGTGGACAGGATCTATCTGAATTTTTCGGATCCCTGGCCTAAGGCGCGCCATGCACGGCGGCGGCTTACTTCATCCGGTTTTCTGGAAAGATATGCCAGGGTGCTTGCGCCCGGCGGAGAACTGGAATTTAAAACAGATAACCGGGATCTTTTTGACTTTTCGCTGGCTCAGGTGGAAGAGACGGCCGGATGGACGATGAAAATGTATACCCGGGATCTGCACCATGATGAGGTGATGAAAACAGGAAATATCATGACAGAGTATGAAGAAAAGTTTTCTGCAATGGGAAATCCAATCTTTAAGTTCACAGCCATCAAAAGCTGAATGGCTTCTTTGATTTTGCATGCATACCAAAAGGGCATCCTGCTATGGGCATAGCGGGGTGCCCTTAGGCATAAAGTGAGATGTAGAATCTTTTATATAAGTATTGGGAGATGCGTCGATATGGTTACGGATTCCGGCTTTCCTGCATATAGTAAAATGGAACAGAAATTCAGCCGATGAGGCCTGTCATCGTCCTGAATTTTATGGCAAAGAGAATTTTGACAGAAGTGGGAAGGGATGTGGATGAAAAGAAGGAAAGGATGGCAGAACTGCATTTGTGAAAAGCTGTACTGCAGGCCGGAGTGGAACCGGAAGCTGATGTGTCTGAAACGCTCGCTTGACGAGGTGTACAGAATTTTGAATATGGACAGCTGCCATGGAAGCTGACAGGAAAAAGCAGGTGATGGCGATGAAAATAAGAGTGACCTCAGAAAACTACAGGCAGGAGATCCAGGAGTCAGATATACCGGTACTTGTAGAATTTTTTGCCGACTGGTGCGGAAAATGCGCCATGATGGAGGATACGGTGGACCTGGCTGCCGCAAACTGCGGAGGCAGTTTTAAGGTCTGCCAGATCGAGATCGAGGATTCGGCGGACCTGGCGGAGAAGTTTCAGGTGGAGATCGTGCCTACTTTCGTAGTATTCCGGAATGGCGAGCCGGTTTCGGCCGCTGCCGGGGTCCTGAATCGGGAGGTGGTTCTGGATATGATACGGGAAGAAATCGGGCTGGAAATATCAGGTTAAACAGGAAAAAATTTCTGTGATTTTTCCGTGACCTATGCGCAATATGGGTTGACAAATCTTTGTGAAATGTTAAGATGTATTATGTATGGGTTGAGTATGCTGCGGTCTTTAGCTTTAACGGCAGACCGCAGCAGTTGCTGCAGATAATTTGCTGTCAGTCAATTGTGCTGTATATAGATGTTTTACGATAGAAAGAAGGGGATTAAATATGGGCAAATGGAAAAGCCGGTTCAGGCGCGGACTGGTTATGATGTTTACTCTTGCAGTGGCAGGAAGCGGAATGTCTTTTGCAATACCGCAGATGCCGTTAGAGGGGATTTCTGTTGAAGCTGATTCGCTGGTTGGCGTAACTCTCGCAGATATAGATGAAATTGCACAACGAGAGATCTCTGTTTCACAGGAAAGCCTGCAGGCTGTCGCCTATGCTTCAGACGGAAAGGGACTGAAGAGCAATGATGCGGCAATCTATCAAGCGCTGAAGACGTGCATAGAGCAGGTGGCAAGAGGGGAGCGGACCTCGACGGAATTTACACTGGGAACGAAGATGTCTGAGGAGGCATTAGATAGACTGGATGTTAATGCGATCGTAGCATATCTGCTGAATGACTGTCCATTTGATCTGTACTGGCACGATAAGACAAGAACACAGGAAAACGGCCAAGACACGGATGGGGTTTACTGCAAATATTATGACGATGGAAGAATCGTATTCAGCTTCAAGGTTGCCCAGCCTTACCGGCAGGAAGCTGGCGATCTGTACACAATGAATACCGCATATATGGATACGGTGAATCGGGCCGTACAGAAAGCGAGATCCATCGTAGAGACGAATCAGAACAACACAGATTATGACAAGCTGCTGAATTACCGCAATGCGATCTGCGATCTGGTTTCCTATGATGACGCGGCAATCTGGTATGATTATCCGTATGGCAATTCCTATCAGGTGATTTCCGTGTTTGATGACGACCTTAATTCCAATGTGGTATGTGAAGGCTATGCGAAGGCATTTAAGTATCTGTGTGATATGTCTTCTTTTGATAATCCGATCAACTGCTACACAGTATCTGGAATTACTGATGCGGGAGCGGGCGCAGGGGATCATATGTGGAACATTGTCAGGATCGGCGGAAGTAATGGAGAAAGTTATCTGGTCGATGTGACAAACTGTGATACAGGTACGATCGGGGAGCCTATGCAGCTGTTTATGACAGACGGGCTGTCAGGCAGCGTGGATGCAGGTTATACATTCAGCAATGCTTCAGGATCAATTACATATACGTATGCAGAAGAAACAAAAGAAATATACGGCAGCGGGATTTTGTCTCTGAACAATGCAGACCACAGTCTGGAAGCACAGACTCATGTTAAGGGAAGCAGCACGTATAATAACAGGATCGATAATGCGGCGCCGGCTCCGGATAACTCCACAACGACCGAACCGCCTTCCGCTTCGGGTGAAAACGGTTCACCGAACCATACGACAGATAACTCTTCAGATCAGAAGGAAGAAGGAGACGGCACAACAGGATTTGCTTTTGGAGTTGAGAAAGTAGATAAAGTGTATGGGGATGAATCTTTTGAAGAAACTGTCCTCGGTACGGAAGAGACAAAAAATATTACATATTCCAGCAGCGATGAGACTGTTGCTACCGTAACGAAAAGAGGTAAAGTAAGCATACAGGGAGCCGGTACAACTGTAATTACGGCTACCGTGATGAATGGGAAAAAATCTACAGGAGAAAAAGCTTCCTATACGTTGAATGTCAGTCCGAAAGAACTGGTATGGGATGTAAGCGGGCTGTATGCGGTTGACCGTGCGGATGACGTTCAGAAGAGTTCGGATAAGCGGGCAACGCTTTACGGTGAGATTAAGCTGGAAGGTATTCTTCCGGGAGAAAAGGATGAAAATTCTCAGTTCAGTTTTGACAGCGATACTTTGATTGGTACATATGCAGATGACAAGCCAGGAACTCAGGAAGTGACTCTGCAGTGGGTAAAAGGAAAAGAAGTCAGGCTGACTAAGGGTGCAAAGTCGGATAATTATAAAATGCCGGAAGAACTGCCCAATCTGACGAATGGCAGGCTTACGTCAATCAAAGATATTCCGAAACCCGAATCGACAGACGGACGGGACCTTAAGCTGGAGATGGAGGATGGCATTTTCGAGGTGCCGGAAGAGTTCTTAAAGGACAGAACTCTGGGACTGGACACGCCGGGAAAAATCGAAGAGAAACTGAAATCAAAGATCAGCGGAGAGAATGAGATCCTGAAAGAAGATATCGTGGTCTATGACGTATCACTGTATTGGCGTGATGCGCCGGAGGGCGCGGACAACGAGGAGGATGCAGAAAACACGGAAGATGTGGATCGTGATAAAGACGAGGAAGACACAGAGGACGTGAAACATGCAGAAGACACGGAAGATAAAAATGATGTGAAACGTGCAGAAGACTCGAAAGATGCAGAAAATGTGATAGAAGTAGAAGGCATTGAGGATGAAGACAGTGCAGGCGAGTGGGAACCGGTTGCCGATGACGAGAAGTTTCCGGAAGACGGCGTTACAGTTACCTTGCCGTATCCGGACAATATGCCCAGAAATGTAGCCGATATTGTAGTATGCCATATGTATACGGCAGATATGTATGGAACCTCACCGGGAGAGATGGAATATCGGGATATTGAGGAGGTGGACGGAGGAATCCAGTTTACAGTTTATGGATTATCTCCGATTGCAGTTGGATGGTCAAGAGCCTCGGATACAGGGCAGACGCCAGAATCTGAGAATACCGAAACAACTGTTCAGAATCCGCAGAATCCGAACAATTCCGGAAATACAGGCCAGCAGAATAATCAAAATAACCAAAATAACCAGAATAATTCTAACAAGAGTCCTGTAACAGGAGACCCGATACAAATTTTGATCTATATCGTATTAGTATTATTGTGTCTGGCAACGATCAAAGGTATACAGGCTGTTCGCCGGACCGGAAAGAAGCATGAATGATTCTTTCCCTGCGACGATACAAAAGAGATAAAATGAGTTTAAGAACCCTCGCAGACTGCTGCGGGGGTTTTTAAAAAAACTGGAAAAACAGCAGCATTTGTCCCTTTGCGCATGTGTGAGGACAGGCATTTCAACGAACTATTACAAATATTTAAGAAAAACTTCAAAAAAATAAAAAAAACACTTGATTTTTTTGTCGTCATGGGATATAATAACTTTTGTGCTGTTGAGGAAATAATAAATAGTACGAAGTAATAAAATTGAATATGCGCGATTAGCTCAGTTGGTAGAGCACCTGACTCTTAATCAGGGTGTCCAGGGTTCGAGCCCCTGATCGCGCAGTAGAAATCACTGTTTTTGCAGACAATAGAGGCTGTGGGGACGGTGGTTTTTTTTGACAAAATTCCCGGAAATCTAAAACTTCCGGGAATCGTTGATCACACTCTGTATTTCGGCAGCATTTTTTTGTGTGCCTTTAATTTCTTCATGGCCCAGTCATAGTGACTTGATGTAACACTTACAAAGTAGGAGCCTAAAGAACTTCCGCCGACCCATTTATAAATCCCTTTGGAAAACAACTCTTCATTGGAAAATGATTCCGTGAGCTTCATAACTTCGGCATGAGATTTTTGCAGCATGTCTTTTGCGGCGTCCAGGGATGTGCTTTGGTGCTTTTTCCAAAACTCTATATTCATATCTCTGTAGGTCCTCCAATTATAGGGCTCAGGAATAAACGGTTTCCTGTCGCCGTTTTGGTTTGACTGCACCCAGTTCAGCAAAAGCTGATGCCATTCGTAGAGATGGATCAAAATATCCCTGAGATTCAGATCCCTTTTCCAGTGGGCCTCTTTTTTCTTCATATCACCGGAAAAATCAAAAGGTGTTGTCAGCTCCTGTTCTGTTAATCCGGAAATCAGTGTGTTTAATTTTTCAAAGTTGGTATTAGCTGCGGTCAATAAATCAGTTTTTGTTGCAGGTCTGCCCATATTCATTCTCCTCTCTGTATCTGCCTGAAATCTTGCTTGCCTTACATTTATGATTTTACCAGACTAATCCTGACATCCTGTGTCATGTTTTGTTTTTTTCGTAGATTAATTTTGCCTGTTCTGCTACTGCTTCTTTCAGATGAACAGGTGAAAGGATATCCACCTGCGTTCCAAAAGAAAGCAGAAATCCGGTCAGCCATGCATCTTGAGGCATGGCTGCGGTAGCGATCAAATCCCCGTTGTCCTGCCGCTGCACCTGCGATTTATCGAACTCATCATAGACCCGGTATGCCATTTCTTTCGGAAAACGAAGCGTGACCGGTTGATATTTCTCCTTAGAAGTATCGATCGATCCTGGAAGATTACGGCGCAAAAAACCTTCCTCCATCATCTCCAGATCTAAGATACGATTTAATTTGAAGGTGCGCCAGTCTTGTTTCTCAGTGCAGAATGCTTGTAAGTACCAAGCTTTTGCCTTGTAGACAAGCTTATATGGCTGCACGACTCTTTCACTGATTTTTTCGTAAGAACCGGCATAACGAATCTTGATATTCCTGCGCCGGATGACCGCCGATTTCAGAAGATTAAATTTTTCACTGTCAAAACCTAGATTCCCCCACCTGGAAAAATCCACTTCAAGCCAATTTTCCGAATGGAGCTGAAACATTGCAGAAAGCTTTTGCAAGGTCTGGCTGCTGTCAATTTCCCGCGTGATATGGAGACTCTGCAATGCTGCAAGGAGTTCCTGCTTTTCATTCTCAGACAGAACAGCTTTATCCAGGACAAAATCCTTCAATAAATAAATCCCGCCATTTCTGCCTGGTTCCGTATAAACAGGAATACCTGCTCCGCTTAAGGCGTCAATATCTCTGTAGACCGTTCGGACCGATATCTCGAATTTTTCTGCCAGCTCCGGGGCGGTAGCCCGGCCCTTATCAAGTAAGTGATATAGAATCTTAAATAATCTGCCTTCCTGCATTAGTGCTTCCTCCTGATCGTTCCTATGGGCATAAAGGTATGCCCCAGGGGATTTCTTGTTTCTGTTATAGAATAACACGAATATCCTGACATGGTGTGTCAATATTCATTATATCTGGTTACTTGTTTCGTATCAACTTATGGAAGCTGCTTTCTGTTCCGGAAGAGGAGACCATACGGCTGGTTGTGGCTTTTGGAAAACCGGGACATAAGAGTACCATTGTTGGGCCGAGAGAAAACGGCGGTTTAAAATACTATCTGGATGAGGCCAGAAACTATTATGTTCCCAAAAGGAGCTTTGAAGAAATTGTAAGGTTTGTATGAAAGGCATCTGCCCGGTCATCGCTCCATTATCAATATTTTATCTTTACGATTGTATAAAGGAAATCCTTGTGTCATAATGGAAGCAGAGGAGAAAATACTATGCATATTTTGATCGTAGAAGACGAACCTGCTATCCGTCAGGAACTGAAACTGCTTCTGGAAAATGCTCTGTACCAGGTAACTGCGCTGGATGATTTTACAAACGTACCGGAAGAAGTGTTGTCCTGCAGCCCGAACCTGGTGCTGCTGGATCTGAACCTGCCGGGAGAATCCGGCTTTGAGATCTGCAGCAGGATCCGCGCTTCATCGGAGGTCCCGATCATCTTTGTGACCAGCAGGACCGATTCTATGGATGAACTGACCGGTCTGATGAAGGGCGGGGATGACTATATTACCAAACCCTTTCATGCGCCGATCCTGCTGGCACATATAGCGGCGGTCTTGAAGCGCACCGTGCGGGGCGGCTCAGAAGTGACAAAGCTGGCTCACAGAGAGGCAGAGCTGGATATTGCCCGGGGCAGTCTTTCTTTCCGTGGACAGGTTGTGGAGCTGACAAAAAATGAATTGAAGATCATGCATTATCTGTTTCTGAACAAGGAAAAAATCGTTTCCCGGGCGGATCTGATCGAATACCTTTGGGATAACCAGGTATTCATTGATGACAATACCTTAAGTGTCAATATGACACGGATCCGTACAAAACTGGATCGGGCCGGGATGCACGACTTTATCAGGACCAGGAGAGGACTTGGGTATTATATATGATCCGTAGGATATTGAAGGGAGCGCAGCATATGAAGGTAGAATCAGGCATCAGAAAGGGACAGACCCTCTGGGAAGAAGGCTCTCTGCCCTTCGGAGTGTTTCTGAGGGACAAGCTTCTGCTTTTCTTATTGCACATAACCTGCATGCTGGCGCTCACCGGTTTCCTTCTGCTTACAGGATATCCATGGGATTCCTGCGCGCTCATCCTGATCTGCTGGCTTTTGATCCTTACCGCCTGGACACTGTATGAATACCATGAACGAAGAACTTATTTTTCGCATGTCGGGCATATACTGGACAAGGTGGACCAGAGATTCCTCCTGGGTGAGCTGATGCCGGAATCTCCTCATATCGGGGACCGGCTGTACCGGGAGATGATCCGCCGGTCTAACAAGTCTGTTATCGAACGGATCCGCCGGGTGGAGGATGAACAGCGGGAATACCGGGAGTACATCGAAAGCTGGGTTCACGAGATCAAGGGACCGATTACCAGTATTTCCCTGATGTGCGAAAACCGGAGATATGAACAGAACGATTCAGGATATTTGGGTGGAAATGCTTCTGGGAATACTACAATCCGGCAGATCGCGCTGGAAAACCAGAAGGTGGAGAATTATGTGGACATGGCGCTGTACTATGCCCGCTCGGATGAGGTATACAAGGATTATGTGATCCAGGAAACCAATCTGCAGACGACCGCGGAGGAGGCAGTCCTGAAAAATAAATATTACCTGATCCAGAATCAGATCCAGGTGGAGGTACGGTGCGGAGAAGAAAAGGTATATACAGACCGGAAGTGGATCCTGTTCATCCTGAATCAGCTGATCCTGAACTGTACAAAATATAAGGCAAAGGAAAATGCCGGTATCCGGATCACTGCGGAAGCCTTTCCTAATTGCGTCCATTTGCTTGTAGAGGATAACGGGGCGGGGATTAAAAAGGAAGAGCTGCCGCGTATTTTTGAAAAAGGTTTTACAGGAACCAACGGACGTAAGAATGACCGGGCTACCGGAATGGGACTTTATCTCTGCCGGAAGCTGTGCAGAAAATTGGGGATTGAGATCCATGTGCAGTCAGAGTATGGAACCGGCACGAGTATTGTTCTGGAATTTCCGGTAAGCAGCTATGTTATAAACGAAACACCTGTTTAAGAAAGGATGATGACGATGGCATTGCAAAATAAACTGGGGATCACGAACTCGGCAGAGCTGGCACGGGAGGAGTAAGGACAGTGAATCTTGCGAAAGGAAACTTCCGTTTTGCGCCGCTGATGTATCTGCAGCCTGCGTTGGAGAATATTAGCAGGATGCCTCAGTCCACATTTGACGAGATCATCGAAAAATATGTGGAGATGAATATTGCACATCCTTTTCGAGATGGGAATGTAACGAAGAGACCCCTGCAGAAAGCGGCGTAACAGTGGCAAACTGCTTTGTACATAAAATTGAATAGTGTATATGCCAAAGGACATTTCATTTTTTATTTCGGTGGATGTCCTTTTATATCTTTTTTATGGAATAGAATTGTTGACAATGCGCATAATACGCATTATAATATAGTCAAATTAACGGAAAGGAGAGATGCCATGAATGAATAAGGAGGTATTGGATGAAATTTAGAGAAATTGAAAGTATTATATTACAAAACGGATGGTATCAAGTAAAGCAAAAAGGTTCACACCACCAATACAAACACCTGACTAAGCCTGGAAAAGTTACAATTCCAGAACATGGAGGGGATTTGAATCCTGATACAGTGAAATCAATTATGAAACAAGCGGGGCTTTAAGTCCCACTTGCTTTTGGATATAAATGGAGGTGAAATATATTGAAATTA